>SXGU01182247.1_pt1 | contig 12463 bp, 4 predicted proteins | sample 3174531 | NCBI WGS metagenome assembly SXGU01 (sample SAMN11356863, study PRJNA531348) | freshwater metagenome | isolation source: freshwater sample F1-140 | place: China: Fuxian Lake, Yuxi | collected 2017-12-25 | reverse complement strand
CCGAACCAAAGTGTGCCGTCCGCGTCTTCGTAAATCGAACGCACGATGTTCGCCGGAACTTCTTCCGCGCCTTTCAAAGCGGTAAATTTTCCGTCCCGGTAAACGGTCAAACCGGCATCCGTGCCGATCCAGAGATTTCCCTCCCGGTCTTCGTGCAATGCGAAAATCTGTTCGCCGGAAATTCCGTCGTTCGTCGTAAAGACGGTCAGTTTGCCGTCCTGCAATCTAACCAGATTTTCGCTCGTGCCGAACCACATATTTCCGGTTTGGTCCTGGTAAATGACTCGGACGTTCGCGCCGGAATTTTTAAGCAGAAAATTCGTCGGCTCACCGTTTTTCCAGCGTTTAACCTCGCCCGACCAAAATCCGAGCCAGAGATTTCCGTCCAAGTCTTCCGTTAAAGCCGTCACATTATCGTTCGCCGCCCCGAAACGCTCGCCGACATTTTGAAAAACGCCGTTCTCGTAAACCGTCAGACCCGACCACGAACCGATCCAGATTTTACCCGCCGCGTCCTGAAAAATCGGATAGATATTGTCCGCCGCCAAACCGTCGGCACTCGAATAAGTCGTGACGGCGCGACTCGTCAGACGGCTCAAACCTTTCTGCGTGCCGACCCAAATCGTGTTTTCACGGTCTTGATAAACGGCTGTGACGACATCGCCGGTCAATCCGTCAGCCGCCGCGTAACGGGTGAATTTTTCATCTTTGTAACGCACCAGACCGACGGGCGTGCCGAACCAAATTGCGCCTTGCCGATCTTCAAAAACGGTCGTAAACCGCGCGTCGGGAAAATTATCCGCCTGCGAATAACTCGTCAGCTTGCTGTCTTTGAGCATCAGCAAAAGATTTTTGTCGGCGGCGATCCAGAGCCGATCTTTTGAATCCTGAAAAACGCGCAGCACGTTAAAATCCGTCACCAAATCAACCGCCGCGCGCCCGTTTTCGATTTTCCGCAAATGCGAATTCTTAAAAGTCCAACTCGCGCCCGTCGCGGTGCGAAAAAGAATATTTTCCGGTTCTTCGGCGGCAAGCGGCACAAAAGCCTCGTTTTTCCATTCGAGCGTTCGGTCGTGTTCATCAATCAGTAAATCGCCGTCCGAATCAATATCAACTCGCCCGACCTGATTGCTGTTCAAACCGTTTTCCGTCGTGTAGGTCGTAAAAATCCCGTCACGAAAGCGCGCGATTCCCTGACCTTCGGTCGTAATCCAGAGATTGCCGTCTTTATCTTCGAGCAGTTTCAAAAAACGACTCGTTCGCAAACCTTTTGTATTGCCCGAATTATAAACGTCAAAACGCATCCCGTCATACCGCACGAGACCGCCGAAAGTCGTCATCCACAAAAACCCGTCGCGCGTCTGCAAAATCGAATTGACCGAAGCCTGCGGCAATCCGTTATCGGTCGTCCACGAGTCGAAACGATACTGGGCGGCGGCGGCGAGCGAAAACAAACATATCAAACTGAAAGTTTTAAGAGAGTTCACCAATCTGCTGTGAGTTTTAAGGGTTGATGTGTGCAAATCAATATTAAAAATACAAGTATGAATATGAATAAGACAAAAGTTTGTTTGCCCGGTTTAATTTCCGCCCGATATTCGGCGACGGTCAATGTTCTTAGCGCAGTTTGAAAAGCTCGCTGCATTTATTTCCAACGGCTTTATTCAAGCGTCATATTTCCTGACGATGCGCGAAAAAGTTTGTTTCAGATACCTGAATATGCGATCAAGTTTGAATGGCTAAAGCTAAAGCAAAAATTTCAATTTGCTGTTCGAGTTTTACGACCAAAATGAGAACGGAACTAAAATCCGTATCAAAATGCTGACCAATAGTTGAAAGCTGGCATTAGCAGTTTGACCTCAACAGATAACAGAATTAAGCGACGAGATAAAAATACAGAAGTTGCCAAACAAAGACAAGAAATATTTTTGCGCGAAATCGTCAAGAGAAAAATCCGAGCGCGCAAACCGCCGGGAACCACGATTTTACGATTCACCTAAATAGCTGCCATTGCTGAGAATTTAATCATTGGGTCTGATAACATATATGGTTGCATTCGTTTATTACATTGTTTAGTTACAAAAATTGATTCTTTCAATAAATTAGGGCAGTTCTGTGACTAATGAATTTCAACTTATCAGGTTATTCCGATTTAGCTCTCCGACCGAGAGACGAACTTGGTTTAGCGCTCGGCGAGTTTGGAAAAAATGAGAGCAGTGTTTTTATATGCCGTTTTGGTAATAAAGCAGAATCTTACTAACCAAGCGAAATAATTTTATTTGGTCTTGATGTGCAATGTTTCAGTGAAATAGAGAAAGATTGACTGTATTTAAATTATCAGACGCGCTTTTAACAATATTGCGTTACTGCGAATTATTTAATTTCAGCTAAACCGCTTTGGCATTCGGCGAGTCGTTTTTCGATGGCGTTCAATAAATTTTCACCTTCAGGCAGTGCGGCGTTTGGAACAGAAATTTGAGAGTAATCTTTTTTATTTTGTGCCAGAAAAGAGCACGCTTTTTCCAAGCGAATGTTTTTGACGGCGACGGTTTTTGCGGACGAGGCGAGTGCGAAATTGACTTGTCCGAGATAATAATACGCCGCCGGTAATTGGTCGAGGATAAACGTGCTGGCTGGATTTTTTAATTCAACTTGGCGCAGAACCGTTAAAGCTTTTTCGTGATTTTCAAGCGCTTTTGCAAAATTTTTGATTTTGGTTTCCAGAATTCCCAAACGCTGATAAGCGACGGCAAGCTCGACGGCGGTTTTGATGTTGACCGAATCGGCGGCGGCTAATTGGTTGTATATTTGCAGCTGTTTGTTGTAATTTTCAAAGGCTTTTCGGTAATCGCCGAGAGCGGTCAGCGCGTCGCCCATCACGCGCCGACTTCCGGCGACATCGTCGAGCGTCACGGCGTTCGACGGATCTTTCTCCAAGCGCGATTCGTTGATTCGCAAAAGTTTTTCGTAGCTCGGCAATGCTTTTTCCGGCGCTCCGGCTTTGACGTGAGTGATGCCGATTTTGCCGTGAGCGGCAGCGAGTGACCGCAGAATCGCATCGTCGCCCGGATTACTGTCTGCCATCTGTTCAAAAAATTCCAACGCTTTTCCGTAGTAAGCGAGCGCTCCCTGAAAATCGTCGGCTTTGACCGATATATTTTCCTGCCGGTCATAACTGCTCGCCACGTCAGCACGCAGAGATTTTTCCGCCGGATTGGCTGCCGCTAATTTTTCGATGAGCGAAAGCGCTTGAGTGTAAATTTGTTTCCCGTTTTGCCAATCTCCCTGCGCCGTCAAAACATCGCCGATGCGGATTTGCGTCAGCCAGTAGAGACGCTGCAATTTAACGTTTTCCGGTTGATCAGCCGATAAAGCGGCGGATAAATTTTCGGATTTGCGGTAGCTCGCCAGCGCGCCGTTCGTGTCGCCCAAATTTGGATAATACGGATTTCCCTGAACGTTGCCGAGATTGATGTAAGCGATGGCAAGTTCGCGCTGCAACCCGGCGTCTCCGGCGGCTTCCGAAGCGAGATTATCAAGATGTTCGAGCGTTCTTTTCGCCAACAGCTCGCGCGCCGCTGTCGCGCCCTGCAGATTTTGAATCGCATCGTGCATCTCGAACATTAAAGATTCGGTCAGGCGGCGCGATTCATCGAAACGGCGTTCGGCGCGCTCTTTTTCAAATTCGGCGCGCGCGCGTTCCTGATTGGCGATTGTCGTCTGCCATCCGGTCGCCGTGATTCCGCCGGCAAGCGTCACGGTTAAAAGAGCGGCGGCAACAACGCCGGTTTTGTGCCTTTGAATAAATTTGCGCGATTTATAAACGAAATCGTCGCCGCGCGCTTTGACCGGCAAACCGCTTAAATGACGCCGGATATCTTCGGAAAATTGTTCGACGGAAGAATAACGCCTATCCGCTTCTTTGCGCAGCGCTTTAAGAACGATGTTGTCCAAATCTTCGGCGAGATAGCGCCGCAATCGTTCCGGCTGCGTGCGGCGATTTTCCGCGACTGCGGTCGAAAAATTTTTATCAATTTGTCCGCCGGTATTTTTGAGCGTGGTTTTGCGGCTTCCCGTCACGATGGCGCTCGGTCTTTCCGGTTTTTGTTCGGAGACGATCTGAGCGAAATTGCCGCGCTGGGCGGCAATCGCAAAATTAAAAGGCAGATGTCCGGTCAAAAGAAAATACAGCAGCACGCCGAGACTGTAAACATCGCTGACGGTCGTTACTTCTTCGCCGCGCAATTGTTCGGGGCTGGCGTAATCCGGCGTCATCATTCGGGCAGCGGTCGCGGTCGGCTGATAGCTCGGCGAGGCGAGCGCCGGATCGAGCAGTTTGGCAATTCCGAAATCGAGCAGTTTGGGCGTTCCGTCTTTCGTCACCAAAATATTCGATGGTTTGATGTCGCGATGAATAACCAACCGCTGATGTGAAAAAGCAACGGCGGAACAAACCGATTGAAACAATCTTAAACGTTCGGCAATCGTTAATTTTTGTTCGTCACAAAAACGGTCAATCGGCAAGCCTTCGATATATTCCATTACCAGATACGGTCGCCCGTCCGCAGTGGTTCCGCCATCGAGCAAACGCGCGATATGCGGGTGATCGAGCGCCGCGAGCACGCGTCGTTCTTGTCTGAAGCGGCGCAAAACAAAATCCGTGTCCATTCCGCGCTTGACGATTTTCAGCGCGACTTTCTGGCGGAAATCCTGTTCGCGCGATGCCAAATAAACAACGCCCATTCCGCCTCGACCTATTTCTTCATCCAAATGATACGGACCGATTGTTTGCCCGACGTGCCAATCGTCTTTTTGGCAATGAACATCGTCTTCATCGAAAAACGAAGCGATTTTATCTCTTAAAGTAACTTGAGAAAAAATATCATCCGACCAAACCGGCGCTTCGAGAAATGAATTGCCGGTAACGCTGTTGGAAATAAGCAGTTCTACTTCGGCTTGCAGTTCAACATCATCGCCGCACAGCTGTCGAACAAAAGATGCCCGTTGAGCTGCCGGACAATCAACCGCTTTCTGAAAAATTTCATCAATTTTCTTCCATTTATCTGGCGTCATTCGTGTTAAAGATTTAATTAAGGGCTGGAAATTTAAGTTGCATGTGATGGTGGAAATATTATTTCGGTTGTCAAAAAACTGATTTTACGCAAGCCGTTAAAAGTGCAGTCAAATATAAAATCATTGCAAAACGAAGCTAAAACGGATTCGAGCCGCGACACCATCCTAATTTTTAGTGATGTCGCGGCTCAATCTTTTCGTTTGATAAATTGAAAAAAAAGAGAAACTTTTTAGCGAACAACTCTTGTAAAATTGACGCCTGCGTAAGTTAACGAATTGATTTTACCTGCGCCGCTAACCTCAAACTTGATAACTTCACCTTGTCCCGGATTCATTTCGACGCGGATGCTCTCTTTTTCAGTGAACGGCGTTGAAACGACGTGAATATTACCCATTCGCACCGCGAGCGTATTTTGCTCGACGCTGATGTCGAGATTTCCGAGCAAGTCGTTGCTGTATCTGCCCGCGTAATCCGCCAGCGGTTTGGTCAGCTGCGAAGTTCGCGACGCGCGGCTGCGGAACGAAGCGATTTGCGCCTGCTTCATTTTGCCGTATTGTTCGGCGATGTCCGTCATCTGTTTCGCGTAATTTTCAGCAGTTTCGGTTCCGAGCCACCGGTCGTAGGCATACGTCGCCAGCAGATGCCCGATGCGTCCGCCGGCGGTGCTTTCATTGATCATCACGGCGACGCCGATTTTCTTGTCCGGCAGATATGAAACGTGGCTGCTCCAGCCCGCGTAACCGCCGTGATGATAAATCACATTTTCATCGCGGTATTTTCCGATTTGCCAGCCCAAACCGTATTTGCCGTTGCCGGTGAACGGCGGGCTGTCGCGAACGGTATCGGCATAACCGGTGTGAACGCTGCGCATTACGTCGGCGGGAATCAACTGTTTGCCGTCGAGTTTTCCGTCATTCATATTGATGCGCAGCCAGCGGCTGAGGTCGGCAATGCTCGTGTAGATTCCGCCCGCCGACTGCATATTGTTGTCGAGTTTGGCAATCGGCGAGCGAATGATCGTTCCGGTTTCGGGGCTGAAAAGATACGATTCGGCAACGGAAAGTTTCGCCGCGCGCGCTTTTGAAACGTAAGCGGTCGTTTGCTTTAACGCCAGCGGCGCGAAAACTTTTTCCTGCAAAACGTCTTGCCATTTCTTGCCGAGCGAGCGTTTTAACAACACACCGTAAATGTTATAGCCGAGATTTGCGTAAACGTATTTGCCGTAGTTCTGATCGTCGTAAGTCGTTCCGTCGGCAACAACTCGCAAAATGTCTTGGTCGTCAACTTCACCGGTGTATGCCAGCCGCCAGACAAGCGGACTGTTTCGGAGAGAACTGGTATGCGTCAGCAAATCTTTAATCGTGACTTTTTCCGGAATCGGCGTTTTGAAAGTGACGCCCGGCGCATATTTCGTCATCGGATCGTTCAGTTTAACTTTACCTTCTCGATCAAGCAGAGCGGCGGCGAGAGCCATATACGACTTGGTTGACGAGGCGATGTAATAAAGCGTGTTGACGTCCGCTTTCGTGCCCGCTTCTTTATTCGCCAGTCCGTATGCTCGCATAAAGATCGGCTTGTCGTTTTTGACCACGACCATGGCGACGCTCGGAATTTCGGGTATTGCCTGCATACTTTGTTGAACGTACGCGTCCAGCTCAGAGCTGAATTGTTTTTCCGAGATTGCCGTTCCGGTCTGCGCGAGCATCGTTAAAGGACTGAGCACAAGACCAACGATAATAACGATGATTAGGTGTTTCATAATTGATCACGAAAACGACTGATATGCACCGTTTTTATCATATATTATAAGCAGTTAGTCAAGTTTCTAAAGAAAATTTTTACGCTCAGAATTGTCATCGAAGTTTACGTTTGATTAGAATCGAGCAGATCAGGCGGAACCATTAGTTCGCCGGTCGCTTGATCAATGATTCCGTTCGTTTCATCTTCGATGCTCGTTGCCTGAGTATAAACGTCTCCCGCGACTTTTCGGCGCCGCATTTCCTGTTTGAACTGGCGAATTCGCTCTGTTTTTTCCTCGTTTCCGCCCGGACCGCCGTAATCGGAAAAACCGAAACCGCCCCATTCGCTGATAACAAGCGGAACCTGTCCGCCGTAAAAATACGGATCGCCGGCGATTAACGGCTGCGCGGCGACTCCGCGCGTTTCTCCGGCAACTAATCGGTCGAGCACCGACGACCAAGCCGTCAAATCCGGCGTGTAAACGTGCGCCGTCAATAAATGAGAACAAAGTTTGCCGCGTCTGGAAACGTGATTCCAACCGTCGTTGTCAACGATCAGCAATTGCGGGTAATTGAGCCGCATATAATCGAACGTGTTGGAAATATAACGACGCGTTTCAACATTCGTTTGAATATCTTCCGCGCCCCAATCTTCGTTGTACAAACTCAAAATCACGATTGACGGATGAGAGGCGACGAAAACAAGCATTCTCTGCAATTCCGCCCAGTGATTATCCCGGCTCGTCTGCGTCGAGCTGTGCGGCGAAGGCACTTCGACCCACAGCATCAAACCGATTTCGTCGGCGATGCTGTAAATTCGCGGGTCAATTCCGGCGATATGAACGCGCGCCAGATTGCAACCCAAACGTTTGATGGCGATCAGGTGCCGGCGCATTTCTTCAAACGTGGAAACGCCCGGCTGGTAAAGAATTCCGTCCAGATAAATCGGTTCGTTGTTAAGGTAAATACGGCGTCCGCGCGCGCTGATTTTGCGCAATCCGAAATAAGTTTCGATGCCGGTCACGCTTCCGTTCGGCGCGATCAGTTCCGCCAGCAAATGATAAAGATTGGGCGTCGTCGGCGACCAGTAAGCGGCATCGGGAATTTCTATCGGAATTCGCTGTTGTTTTTCGCCCGCTTCGAGTGACAATTCAAACTCGGCGACAACGGGATTTTCGCTTTTCGCTTCGTCTTTTTCAGCTTTTGCCGCAGCGGTCAGTTTTAAGCGATAGATTCCGGGTTCGTGAATGCGCGTCGTCAAATCGAATTCCACCAGACGGTCGCGCAAACTGCTCGTGACGCCCAAACGCGAACGCAGCCGATTGCGACCGACTTGTTCAATCCAAACGCTGCGCACCGCTCCGGAAATCGTTTGATACCAAATTCCGCCCTGTTTATAAACGCGCGAAGCCTGTTTTCCTCTCGGAATCTGCGGATCTATCGTATCCGTTACGCGTACCGTCAAGCGATTGACCGCCGCTAAAAGTTCAAGCGGCAATTCATAGGAAAACGAATTGTATTCGCCGTAGTGAATTTCTTCGCCTTCGATAGTAATCAGCGGAACTCCGTTGAGCCAAACCCGTGTTTCATAACCGCAGGCGCCGAATGTCAATTGCGTTATTTTATCGGCATCTTTGCTCCAATCGGCGGGAACGATGAATTCGCATTCATACCACGCCGTCACTTCGTCGTCATTCGAGTAAAGAGACTGAACTTCTTTAACGTCTTTGGCGGCACTCAAATGCGATTCGATAGATCCGGGAAACACGGCGGTTTCCGTGTAGTTATGGTGGATATACCATCTGTCCGTTATGCCGCGATTTTTGGAATCGAGTTCAAACCGCCAAATCCCGTCGAGAAGTTCAAAAGAAGTGCGGCGCGTAATCGAACGCGGCAACGGATTTATTTTATCTGCCATATTTTTTTCAACTTACACTCTCAAAATTTTCAGCTTAAGTTATTATAATCAAATTAAAATCGGCGCTTCCGCAATTCGTTTTCACACTTCCTCTTTCAGATAAAAATCAAATCTTTCAAAAGCAGGTTTGTCCTGTCATTTCTGTTTTTTTCGTATCCGGCAATCCAAAAAACCAAATTCAGCTTCAGGAAAATTTCAGCGGGAAACTCAAAAAAACCGACTTTCTCCGGATTTTCGGTTTCGTAAAAATCCCAAGTTGGAAGCGCCGAAATCTCGTCCGGCAACTGTTGCAAATTTGTCTGAAACTTGAACCGTTGCGGCACTTTAGCACCTTAATTATAGTAATTTAATAACAAGCGTTTTTGAAACTGAAAAAAGAGCCGAATGTTCTGCTGAAACATTCGACTCTTTTTTGATTTGCGGCTGAACCGCTTGTAAAAAACAGTATTCCTATTGCTATTGTTGCCGATAACGCGCTTTTCAATCGGGCGAAGCGGTAAGATCAACTTCGCTTAAGTTTTCAAGCGGAGCGATTAGGTATTCGCTGAACCGGTAACGCTTGTGTTTGGCGCTGAGGATGTATGTGCCGCCCGCTTCGACATCGGTAAAACGGTAATAGCCAAACGCATTACTGCGCGCTGTTCTTGACTGACCGTTTGCGTCGGTCAAAGTAACTAAAGCATTGGCAATGACTCGTGCGCCGCCGTTATTGTTGTTGTCGTTGCGCATAACTTTGCCCGCAATGCTGATTGCTGCTGCCGTCGGTGCCAGAAACGTCACGGTGCCGGGCGTGCTCGTCACCGTCACCGGATTAGCGGACGGAGTTGAGGCGCGACGCGGAATCGGAGCGTCAGAAAAATCAATCGTCGCCGTACCGCTCGGCGTGCCCGCCAGCGCGAAGTTGATGTTAAAAAGCGCGGCTGTTCCAGCCGGAAATACCGATACTCCGTCAATCGGAAGATACGCGACTACGCCGATGCGCCCGGCGGTCGTCGTATTAAAGACGAACGTTGTATTCGGATAACGATTGGTAAAGGCGCTGGCTAAATCAGTCGGCACAGTTAATTTTGTTTGATCGTAGTTAATCGAAAACTGAATTGCCTGCGTATCGCCGGTCGTCGTCAACCGAACGGGCACAATTACTCCGTTGCTCGATGCCGTTACCGACCCGGCGCTTAGAGCCGCCGGTGCCATCACTGCCGCCTGTTCGGCTGCTTGTTCATTTACGTTTGCGCCGCTTTTTTGCTCGCTGTCGTTATCTTCCGGCTGATCTCCCGGCGGCGCGGCAGAAACCGGACCGCTTGCCGGAGTCAGCGGATCGAGCACAGCGGAGTAACGTCCGATCTGCACGATGTCGAGCACGTCTAAATTGCCGTCGCCGCGCGGCATTAAATCGCCGCTCGTGCGCGGCGCGGCGTCGGCGCGCTGAAATTCCGAGCCTGCCGCTGGCGGCGATTCGAGCAGCGCGATCATTCGTCCGACCGCGACCAAATCGAAGATATCAACCGTTTGATCGCCCGTCGGTCTGCCCGCCACATCCGCTTCGTAAGATACGGCGGAAGTGGCGAAGTTCAAATTCGTTTGATTGCCCGATAAGTTGTTCAGCGTGATCGAAGGCGGAACGAATGTATAACCGAGCAGCGAAGGCGTAATGGTGAAGCTGCCTCCGCCGCTCAGGTTGACGAACGAATATCTGCCCGCCGCGTCGGTCGTCGCCGAACCGGTAGAGGAACCGGTCACCGAGACGCTCACGCCGGACAATCCTTCGCCGCCATTGGTGATCTGCCCGGAGACCGAATAGGTCGCCGCCGGACTGATCGTTGTCGGATCGTTTGCCGTGTTGTTGGTTGTGTTCGATTCGCCGCCGCCCGACACCGCCGCCGTATTAATCACTGAAGCCGGAGCACTAGCCGCCACATTAACCGTCAAAGTAATCGCCGGAGCGCTCGCATTTGCGCCGAGCGCGTCGCTTCTGGTGCACGTTAAATCAGCCAAAGTGCAAGTCCAACCCGTGCCGCCGATTGCCGTTGCCGTTAGTCCTGCAGGCAAAGAGTCAACTACGGAAATCGCGCCGCTCGACGCCGTCCCGCCGCTGTTAGTTACAATTATCGAATAAGTTTTGCCGATGTCAGATTGCACAAAATTGCCGGCGTGCGTTTTGGTGATCGTCAAATCCGGCGGCGCACCGACCGGCTGGACTTCAAACGCGCCGATGTCAACCGCGCTGCCGACTCGGCGGGCGAAACCGGCACCGCGCTGATCGTAAGGCGTCGCGGTCGCATTGAAGCTCGGATCACCCGCGTTGATCGCGGGGCTGCCTTCGAGCAGCGCCATCGTTTTTGTCGCTCCGCCGTTATCGGCGAGCGCGCCTAAAAGCGCGGCTTGTCCGGTAATGTTGTGCGTCCCGGCGAGCGTCGCGCCGGAAGTGTTTTGAATCAGATTGTAATCGCCGCCGGTAAATTTCCCGTTAAAGTCGGGAGCGGTCGACGCGCTGTTGCCCGCGACGATGCTGTTGGACAGAATGACCGGACTCGTGCTTGACATTCCTGCATTATTGTTGATGCCGCCGCCGCTGCCGGTCGCCGTATTGCCGTAAAACGTGCTGTTGGTGATGGTCACGCCGCTGCTGCCGAATTGGATCGCGCCGCCGTTGCCGGTCGCCGTGTTGCCGTAAAACGTGCTGTTGATGATGGTCAAAGCTGCGCTGTTGCGAATCGCGCCGCCGTTGCCGGTTGCGGTGTTGGCGGTGAAGGTGCACTTCGCGACGTTCAACGTGCCGCTGCCGAAGATTGCGCCGCCGGTGCCGTTGCCCGTAGTGGCAATGCCGGTGCCGTTGCCTTTGGTTAAAGTCAGGTTCGAGAGACTTAAAGTATTAGCGCCGGAGGTAGTGCCGACGGAAAAGATGCGGCTTTGATTGTTGCCCGAAATCGTGACGCCGGGCGCGGTCGTCGGACCGTTAATCGAAACGTTTTTGACGATGACGATCTCGCCCTGCGTCAGCGTGATCGTGCCGGTCACGCTGAAGGTAATCGCGGTTCCGTCGGACGCGTATTTAACGGCTTCGCGGAGCGTGCAGTCGGCTGCACCGCAAATACCGTCGTCGTGGTCGGCGAGTGTGTTGACGATGAAGCCGCCGCCGCTTTGGTTCAGTTCCGATTCGTAAGCGCCCATATCAACGCGCCCGTTTTTGACGCGCGGAAATCCCGCGCCGCGCTGATCGTAAGGCAGATTAGACGCGTTAAAATTCGGGTCGCCCGCGTCGAGTGCCGGACTGCCCGCCAACGTCGCGTGCGTTTGCGTCGGTCCGCCGTTGCTGGCAAGCGCGCCGAGTTTCGGGGCTTGTCCGGTGATGTTGCCCGTGCCTGTAACCGCGTCGCCGTTCTGCACCAGATTGTAGTTGCCCGATGCGGTGGCGCCGGGGAAATTATAAATGTCAGGAGTGCTGTATGACGAAGTGTTGCCGGCGACGATGCTGTTCGACAAATTCAGTATTCCCCGATTTTGAATGCCGCCGCCATATGACCCTGAATTGTTGGTAATGGTGCTGTTCGCAATGGTTAGATTGCTCCGATTGTCAATGCCGCCGCCGCCGTAATTAATTGTGGTGTCGTAACCCTGAGCGATGTTGCCCGATATAGTGCTGTTCGTAATATTCACCGTACCGCTCAAATTGTAAATGCCCGCCCCGCGTCCGTTATAAGATTGAGTGCCGGTGCAGGTTTGCGTTCCCAT
>SXGU01563549.1_pt1 | contig 12464 bp, 10 predicted proteins | sample 3174531 | NCBI WGS metagenome assembly SXGU01 (sample SAMN11356863, study PRJNA531348) | freshwater metagenome | isolation source: freshwater sample F1-140 | place: China: Fuxian Lake, Yuxi | collected 2017-12-25 | reverse complement strand
GGCTTGAACAATAAAGTCCGAGTGGTGACCAGACGCTCATATGGTTTCCGAACCTATAGGGCAATGGAGGTGGCCCTATATCATAACCTTGGCCATTTGCCCGAACCGGAATGCGCCCATGAATTCTGCTGACCAAGCACTTTCTCGTTCGAGGTGCCACTCGCACGGATCTCGAACGCCACCTCGCTGGAAGTCACGCTCTTCGACACGGCCGGCAACGCCGCCGCCCGGCGTCTGACCTGGTGAATTTTTCCGTCAACTCCGCATCGCTATGAAACGTCGCACCTTCCTCAAGCAAGTTGGAACCGCCGCCGGTGGAATCGCCGTTGGTTTTAGTCCGGTCTTTGCCGCTCCCGATGACCCCACCCGCAAGCTCATCCCCCACGCGAGCGGTCTGCCGCGACGCGTGCTCGGCCGCACCGGGCAGGCCATTTCCATCATCGGTTTCCCGGGCCTGGCGCTGACCCGCACGACCCAGGAGGACGCCAACGCCGCCGTGCGTGCCTCCTTTGAAAAAGGCATGAACTACTTCGACGTCGCACCCGCTTACGGCAAAGGCAAAGCCGAGATCGCGATGGGACCAGCGCTGCAATCCCTGCCCCGGGACCAGATCTTCCTTTCCTGCAAGACCCAGAAGCGCGACGCCGTCGGCGCGATGGCGGAACTCGAAACCTCGCTCACCCGGCTCAAGACCGACCACTTCGAACTCTACCAGATGCACGTGATGTCGACCGCCGCCGACGTGAAGCAGGCGTTCGGTCCCGGTGGCGCGATCGAGACGCTCGTGAAAGCGCGGGAGCAGGGCAAGGTGCGCTGGCTCGGTTTTTCCGCCCACACCAAGGAGGCCGCGCTCGCCTGCCTGCGCGAATTCAAGTTCGAGACCGTGATGTACCCGGTGAACTTCATCGAACACTACACGCACCAGTTCGATCCGGAGGTGCTCACGCTGGCGCGCCAGCACGGCGCCGCCGTCATCGCGATCAAGCCCATTTCCGCCGGCTCCTGGAAACCAGGCGAACAGAAGACCCGCAACAATTACTGGTACAAGGCCCTCGAGGAACAGGACGACATCAACCGGGCCATCCGCTTCTGCCTTTCCCTCGACCCGGTCGTGTCGGCCATTCCCACCTCGTTCGTCGACCTCAACGAACGCTCGATCACCGCCGGCGTCGCCTTCAAGCCCGCCACCTCCGCCGACCTTGAGTCGATGCGCGGGCTGGCCGAGAAGTATAGTCCACTGTTCCCGCGCAAGCCGATGTACCTCGGCGCGGTGGGCCCGCACGCGAACTACTACGCGCACGCGTAACCCGCAAAAACGATCGAAGCGGATCGCTATCCGCCGGCCACGGCTGGGGCTGCTCGGCTGGCTGCAAAACCACTCGGCGGTTTTGTCTCAGCCCGAACGAACCGCACGCATCCGAAACCGACCCGTGTGTCAGTGCTCGATCGCTCAGGAAAACCCGAGCAAGGTCGAAGGAATGCGGGCTACCCCCGCGGATGCGCTTTCGCGTGGATCTCCTGCAGCCGGGCCATGCTCACATGCGTGTAAACCTGCGTGGTCGCCAACTGCGCGTGGCCGAGGAGTTCCTGGACAAGGCGCAAATCCGCTCCGGCGTTGAGCAGGTGCGTCGCAAAACTGTGCCGCAGCTTGTGCGGCGTGAGATCCAGCGGCAGACCGGCCTGCGCGAGATAGCGTTTGAGCATCAGCTGCACCTCGCGGACCGACATCCGCCGACCGTCGGCATTCACGAGCACCGGACTTGAGGGTGACTTGTCCGGCGCAAATTCATCACGAAACCGCGCCAGCACCTCAAGGGCGACGCGCCCGAGCGGACACAGCCGCTCTTTGCGGCCCTTGCCCAGCACTCGTGCCACGCCCGACGGAAGGTCGATCGCGCCGTGATCGAGGGCGACCAACTCGCTGACGCGCAGCCCTCCACCATACAACAACTCCATCGCGAGCCGATCGCGCCAGGCGACATGTGGCCCAATCTTTCCCTCCTGCAGAAGACGCTGTGGTCCCGCGAGCAGCACCTTCGCCTGCTCCTCGGTGAGAAACTTGGGCAGCCGCTTCTCCAACTTCGGCAGCGGCACGCCAAGGAACGGATCGCGCCGCAGACGACCTTGTTGCATCCAGAATCCGAAAAACGTCCGCAACCCCGAGACATGATTGTGCAAGGTGCGCCGGTCGAATCGGCGCTGCGCCTCGATCACGAAGTCCCGCGCATCCCGGGAGGTCAGGGCCTCGAGTCCGCGCGTCCACAGCCCGATTCCCGGGCTGGCCAGCCAGCGCTGGAAATCCTCGAAGGCCTGGCGGTAATTTCGCACCGTGTAGCGCGAATAGCGCCGTTCCTTGGCGAGGAAGTCCGCAAACGGCACCCACCACTCGGCGACCACCTCGGGCGGAACTTCAGCGGGCGGGAGCTGGGACACGGGCTTCGACATCTCGCATGACCTTCGTGGCGTGCCGCCGCAGCGCACCTTCCGGATCGAGCCCCTTGGCGCGCGCGGCCGCCGTGAGTTCGAACAGCAATCTTCCCAGCATCGCCTCGTCGAGCTGCCGGCCCAGCGCCGCAACCTGGCCGACATCGACGACCCCGTCCGCCGGCAGTTGCTTTTTCTCGATCTGCTTCCAAATCGCCTCCGCAAACATCAGGGCCGGCAACCGCGGCGGCAGCTCCTTGAACAGCCCGGTGATACTGGGGGCCGGACCATTCTTCTTTTCCGTCGCCTTGATCTTCTCCCACTCGACAATCACCTGCGCCGAGGTTTCGAGCTTGCCCGTGCCAAAGACATGCGGATGCCGCCGGATGAGCTTCTCGTTGATGTCGCGCGCCACGTCATCGAAATTGAAGCGCCCCTCCTCCGCCGCAAGCTGGGCATGAAACACGATTTGGATCAGCACGTCGCCCAGTTCCTCGCGCATGTGGGCGTAGTCGTCGCGATCGATCGTGTCGATGAGTTCGCTCACTTCGTCGATCAGACAACGCACCAGCGACGCGTGGCTCTGCTCCTGGTCCCACGGACAGCCGTCGGGCGCCCGGAGCCGGGCCATCGTCCGCCGCAGATCGTCAATTGCGCTCATCAGCGGACGCTGCCGACGGAACACCCGGAATACACGGAAAATTTTCGGCTTTGAGTTCCCGGTGTTCCGTGTGTTCCGTGACGCCTTCATGCCCGACAAGTTGACCGAAATCATGGCTTGGAAGCGTCGCGAGATCGCCCCGCTGCTGCGCGACGTTCCGGACGCGGAGCTGGCGCGGCTGGACGCCGCCCTCCCGCGCCCGCCGTCCTTTGCCGCCGCATTGCGCCGGGCCGATGGCAAACTCGCCGTGATCTCCGAAATCAAGCGCCGCTCCCCCTCGGCGGGCGACATCAAGGCCGGGGCCTCCTCGCTCGACCAGGCCAGACGCTACCAGGCCGCCGGGGCGGATGCCCTCTCGATCCTCACCGACGAGCATTTTTTCGGCGGCACACTCGAAGACCTGCGGGGTGTCACCGCCGCATTTGCCGCCGCCCCGCCCGCGCTGCCGTGCCTGCGGAAGGATTTCATGGTGCACCCGCTGCAGGTGCTGGAGGCTCGCGCCGCTGGCGCGAGCGCGATCCTGATCATCGTGCGCGCACTGACGGACGACGAGATCACGGCGCTTTTCTCCGCCGCGCGCGCCGCCGGGCTCGATGCGCTGTTCGAGATTCATACTGAACCCGAGATCGCGCGCGCCGTGGCGCACGGCGCCGGAATCATCGGGGTCAACAACCGCGATCTGGCGAACTTCACCACCGACCTCGCCCTCAGCGAGCGCCTGATTCCGCGGTTTCCGCGCGACCTCATCGCCGTGAGCGAAAGCGGCATTTCCACTGGCGCCGACGCCGCCCGCGCGCGGGCGGCGGGCGCCCACGCCGTCCTCGTCGGCGAGGCGCTGATGCGCGCGACGGACCCGGCGGCGCTGATCGGGGAGTTGCGCCGCGCGTAAGAGGCCTTTCCCATGAACCAACGTCCCATCTCCGCTTTCGCCACACTCGGCGGGCTCTATTTCCTGCCGCGCACGCTCGATAAGATCCGCAAACACGCGCGGAACGAATTGCACGCGGAGCATCACGAATATCTCGGCCAGGGTTTCGATGGCCGGCTCTGCCACTTTCTCGGCGTCGCTTACGCGGCGCTGAAGGCCCGCACCCTCGCCGGCGGCACCGATGAGGAAATCCTCGCGTGGTGCCGGCAGCGCGGACGCCAGCTGACCGACGTCGATGTTCTCATCTGGAACGGTTTTGCGGCGAAACGCGGCTGGCGCGACGAGGCGACTCCGGGCCTCGAAAAGAACAAGGCCGACAGCGGGCTCGCTCACCGCACCGATCTCCTGACCTATTTCGATTATTACGAGGTCGACGAAGGCCGGGCTCCGCGCTGATTCATGCCGCTGTCGCCCACCGCCACGCGCGACTTGCTCGCCCAACTCGGCCACGCGCCGAAACGCTTTCTCGGGCAAAATTTCCTCGTCGACGGCAATATCGTCCGCAAATCACTCGAACTCGCCGAGGTCCGGGCCGGCGACAACGTGGTCGAGGTGGGCCCTGGTCTCGGAACTTTGACCACCGCGCTGCTCGAGGCCGGCGCGACGGTGTGGGCGGTCGAAATGGACCGCGCCCTCCATGCCCACCTCGAGTCGACGCTCGCCCCCCGCTTTCCGGCGAAATTCCACCTGCTGGAGGGCGACGCCGTCGAGCATCCGCTCGCCGGACTCTCCGAATTGGAGGCGGGGTGCCCCCACCCCGCTTCAGACCCGCTCTTGCGGGGTGAGGGCACTCCGCCTCCGTCGAGCGCGAGCCCGGACTTCAAGGTCGTCGCGAATCTTCCCTACGCCATCGCGACCCCGTGGCTCGACGCCGTGCTGACCGGCCCCCTGCCCGCTCGCATGGTGCTGATGCTCCAGCAGGAAGCGGCCCAACGCTACGCCGCCCAGCCCGGCTCGAAATCGTTCGGCGCGATCTCGGTGTTCGTCCAGGCCGCGTACGCGATTGAACCGGGCCACAAAGTCGCCGCCGCCTGTTTCTTCCCCCGGCCCGACGTCGAGTCGCGACTGCTCAACCTGGTTCGCAAGCCGGCCGCGTTTATCTTCGACGCCCCGGTGAAAGCGCTCATCCGGAGCTGTTTTCAGCAACGCCGGAAGCAAATCGGCGCTTTGCTCCGCGCCCGCCTGCCAGCGACCACCACGGGCTGGCGGGAACTGCTGCACGCGGAGGGCCTCTCAGAACAATCCCGCCCTGAAGCCATCCCGGTTGGCTGGTGGATAAAGTTTTCTTCCCTGGTGCCACCGTAGACTTGAAAGAACGCCAAGACCCAGTACAGGTATGCCCCTTCCCATGTCCCGCTTTACGCCTGCCCTGCTTCTGACACTGCTTACCGTCGCACTTCCGCTCCAAGCCCAAGGGCTCCAAGGACGAGTTGAAGGCAAGACCTACGTCTCCCCCACCGGTCTCTTCAAGATCCAGATTCCCGTGTATCCGGAACTTGGCGGCGACATCACCGACACCCCAAACGTCGTGACGTTTCAGGACGACTTCAACGTGCACGTCAGCATCGCGGCATTCCAGCAGGACGCCACCCAGCGCTGGGAACTCTCGACCCGGGGACTCAAGGATTACCTGATTTATTTCTTCAGCAATTTTGTTCTCGCCGACTTCAAACAGAATTTCGCGGGCGTCCAGATTGAGAGCGCCAAATATGTCCCCGGCACGCTCGAAGGCTCCCTGCTCACCTACCTGCTGGTGCCGGGTGGCACGATGTTTTCCGAACGCGTGTCGCAACTCGGCGGCGAGCGGATCCCGGTGGCGAAACGCGGCAACCTGCTCTTTGCCCGCAACGGTCACATCTTTGTCATCAGCATTGAACTCGCCGAGCGGGTCATCGAGGGGAAGTCCTTCAACAAGACCACCGCCGAAGAGGATGAAATCCTCCGCAAGCGCCTCCTCGATATCGTCGACAAGATTTCGTTTTCCAAGCCGCCGGTCGCCAGCTCCGCTGGAAAATGAGCCGGTTGCGACGCCCCTGGGCGCGTCGCCTCGTGGCTTGCGGCGCGGCCGGCCTCGCTCTGCTCCTCAGCGGATGCGTCTTCCTGCGCCTGCTGGAATTTAAGTTTCAGCTGGGAAAATTTGATCAGAATTTCGCGCTCCGCGCCGACGACGGGCTCGTGATTCTTTGCCACCAGCCCGTCATCCGCACGGGCGATGTGCGCTGGTTCGGAGTCATGCCCGAGAAGATCGGGCGATTGGGGCAGGCCGAACAATGGCAGGTGCGCTGGGTGAAACAGCCGCCGCCCGGCGTGGCGGAAACAATTCAATACGACCTCACCCTCGAGCTGGGTTTTGCCGACGACAAACTCAACCGCATCGCGATTCCGGAACCGTATTTCGCCGTCATGCCGAAAGCATTTCTGGTTGGAGTCATCAAAAGCTTTGGCCGGGGTAAAATCGATCAGGCGGGGAAAACCGTGGAAACGTCGGTCAGTGCTCCCGACGTGGCCTCCGCCCGTCCCAGGCGGTCCGCGGTGGACAAGCTGCTGGGTGCACCCACCGCGCAGCGGGTCGAGGGCCGGCTGACGATTCAACGCTACCGCTATACGCCTGCGACCAAGGAATCGCGCGCCGGTGTCTTTGACATGATTCTGCACTTCGACACCGCGAGCGGCGACCTGGTCACGTGGCAGGCCCTCACGCCCGTCGGGAAAATCGGTTTCAATTTCGAGAAACCAGAGTGACGCGCGGAAAACCGGCCGCACGAATTCCCTCGTGCGGCACCACCATGCCACCAATTGGCCCCCCCGGCCCGGACCTTGCCCGCGACAAATCGGACCGGCATCCCCGCCCGCCCCCGCCCACGCCCCTTGGCCTCTTGTCACGTATTACGTGACAAGCGATTCGGGGCAAATGCGTCCTTGTCACGTAATACGTGACAAGTTTCATCGACTGTCATTCGACGTGCAACGGCTGCGGAGTAGAGCGGCAACTTGTCGGTCGCCATCACGGGCTCGATTTCAGCCGGCTTTTTGTCAGTGAGAAGTGGCGCAATTCCTCCGGTTCTCCCGTCCTACCCGATGGCCTTTCCCAATCTTTCCCTCCGCGATGCCACCGCCGCCGACCTGCCGGCTATCGTCGGCATCTACAATTCCACGATTCCGGGCCGGATGGTGACCGCCGATCTCGAACCGGTGACCGTCGAGTCGCGCCGCCCGTGGCTGGCCGCGCACCAACACCCGTCGCGGCCGATCTGGGTCCTGGAAGAACCGGCCGGCGGCGTCTGCGCGTGGTTGAGTTTCGACTCGTTCTATCCCCGGGCCGCCTACGACGGCACGGCGATGATCGCCCTGTACGTGTCGCCCGCCCACCGCCGGCTCGGACTGGGCCGGCATCTGCTGCAGGCCGCGCTCACCCGGGCACCGGGACTCGGTCTGCACACCTTGCTCGGCTACATCTTCGGTCACAACGAACCGAGCCTGCGTCTGTTTGAGGCACACGGCTTCTCCCGCTGGGCACACCTGCCGCGCGTCGCGGTGCTCGACGGAGTCGAGCGTGATCTCGTGATCGTCGGCCGCCGGGTGGCGCCGTGAGGACCGGACAATCTCTGGCGGCAACGTTGACTGTCCGACCCCGGCCGCGCTTGGCAAACCCGCCGTCGACCGCGCTTCGTTACGGTCGCCGGTCCATCCGACATCAAACCCCCATGCCAAACCATCCTGCGCTCCTGCTCCGTTACTCCCGTGGAATCGGTTCCGCCCGTCTCGCCTCGTTCTGCCTGCTCGGCCTCGCCTTGGCGTTTCCCCGCCTCGCCGCCCAAGTGAACTCCGCCGCCATCGTTGGCACGGTCGCCAACTCCAGCACCCGGCAATTCCTCACCGACGCCGAGGTGAAACTCGTGGGCGCCAATCGCACCACGCTCACCGAGCGCGACGGCACGTTTGCCCTGCGCAATCTGCCGCCGGGCAGCTACCAGCTCGAGGTCACCTATACCGGCCTCGATGCCGAGAAACGGACCGTCCATCTCGCGGCGGGCCAGACCGTGCGCGAAGAGTTCAACCTCACCTCCGGCATCTATAAACTGGAGGCGTTCACGGTCGCCGCCGAAAGGGAGGGAAACGCCGCCGCGATCAACCAGCAGAAAAAATCAGACTTCTTCGTGCAGGCGATTTCCACTGACACGCTCGGCATCGTGCCCGACGGCAACATCGGCGAGTTTCTCCGCTACGTGCCGGGCATCCAGGTGAATTTCAGCAACGCCGACGCCAGCACCGTCTCGATGCGCGGTCAGGAGCCCGAGGCCACGCTCTTCACCTTTGACGGCCAGGTTCCGGCGGCCGCCGGCACGCCGCCGCGTTCGAGCACCGGCAGCAGCGACACCTCGAGCCGGGCGTTTGAGTTCAGCATGGCGACGATCAACAACATCGAAACGATTGAGGTCTACAAAGCGCCGCCGCCCTGGATGTCCCCCTCGACGGGCGGCGTGATCAACGCCGTGACCAAGAACGCCTTCAACCAAAAGGGCCGCCGATTCTCCACCACCTTCACGTTGTCCGCCAACAGCGAGATGCTCCGGCTGGGCCGCGTCCCCGGACCCGGTGCCCGCCCGACGTATCGCCTCAAGCCCGGCGGCAGCGTCAATTATTCCGAGGCGTTCCTCAACAACACCCTCGGCCTTTCCCTCTCCTATTTCGAGAGCAACGTCATCAACCCCCAGCACAATTACGCGATGGGCTACTCGGCCTTCACCGCCGGCACGGCCGCCAACCCGCTGACCGACGCCTCGCGCTTCAACGTCAACACCTTCACCCTCGTCGATGGCCCCCAGGTGAAAAACCGCCGCACGATCGGCATCAACGCCGACTACAAGCTCGGGCGCCACACCGTCCTGAAATTGAAGACCTCCTTCAACGGCTACCTCAACCAGAGCCGCAGTCACACCTTTCGCGTGCGGCCCGGCGTGATTGACCCCGCCTCGACCACGACCGACGCGACGATTCGCAACGCGCTCGTCGACGTGTTCGACGATTACAGCGATCAGATCGGCCAGAGCTACGGGTACGTTGGCGGGGTCGAGCACCGCCTCGGCCCGTGGAAAATCGAATACTCGGCCAACTACGCCAAGTCGGACTCCAAGGTCACCGACCTGCCCTCGATGATCCAGTCGGTGCAGTTCAACCTCGTCGCTGCCCAGGGCGTCGCCGTCCGGATGACCGCTGATCCCACCCTCCCGGCGCCGCTTTCCCTGGTGCAGACCGCCGGTCCCGATCTCTACGACCTGCGCAGCTTCACCAACTCCACCGGCCTGTCGCTCCAGACCTCCCCACGCTTTCAAAACGACCGCACCTTGAATCTGAAATTCGATGTGCGGCGGGACTTCGCCAGTTTCCGTTTCCCCTTCGATGTGCGCGCCGGCGCCAGCCTCTACCAGCTCCACCGCCGGAAACAGGCCGGCCAGATCGTGCTTAATTTCCTCGGGCCGGACGGCATCGCCGGCACCGCCGACGACGGCCCCAACACCCTGAATGCGTCGCGCTTCGACGGCGACGCGACGTATGGCGACAGGTTCCTCTACGGCATCCGCCGTCCGCCACTCCTCGATCCGTACAAGGTGGCCGACTACATGCGCCAGTATCCGCTCGCCATCCAGGACATCGCCGCGGCCAACATCGCGCGTCGTTACTCCAACACGCAGCAGATGGCCCAGGACGTCACCGCCGCCTACGTCGCCGGCAATCTCAAGCTCAGCCCCAAGCTGGCGCTCACCACCGGCGTGCGCGGCGAGCTGACGGAAAATTTCGTCCGTGGCCCCTTGCGCGTGAACTCCGCCGCCGCGATCCCCGGTGCGAGCGCGCTCGACCAGCAACTCGCGCTCTTCTCCCGCACCCAGCGCGTCACCAGCAAGTACACGGATTTTTTCCCAAATTTTCAGGCAACCTACCGGTTTACGCCTGACTTCCTTTTCCGCGGCGCAGTCACGCGCTCGATGTCGCGCCCCGGGGTGCAGTCGATCTTGCCCAACACGACCGTCAACGACCTCGCGGTAATTCCCAACGTAACCGTGAACAACACCGGCCTGTCGCCCACCTATTCGCGCAACATCGACCTCCAGTTCGAACTCTATACCCGCCCGGCCGGCACGGTGACGCTCGGGGTTTTCAAGAAGACGATCACCAACTACATCATAAATGACATCACCAACATCGAAGCGGGCAACGACAACGGCTTCGATGGCCAGTATGCCGGCTACGAGCTCCGCACGCAGGAGAATGGCGGCAAGGGGCAGTTCGAAGGCATGGAAGTTTCCGTGCGCCAGGGCCTGCAGCCCCACCTCAAGGCCTTGCCGGAAATGTTCCGGGGCTGGGACGTGTTCGGCAGCTACAGCAAGAATTTCAAAGGCGAGGCGCCGAACCGCGCCGGCGTCATCACCAAGCCGCTCGCGCCGAACTTCTACGATTGGAACGCCAGCGCCGGAATCAGCTACCAGACTCCGCGCCGCACCCTCTATTTCAACGTGCGCACCACCATCTTCCCGAAGGCCATCACCACCGCCCCGACCGCCACGGATACGCGTCCGGTGTTCGAGTCGCGGCACCAGCGCTGGGATGCCACTGTCCGCTGGCAGATGACGAAGACCTACATGCTCGAGCTCACCAGCTCGAATCTCACCAACGATTCGTGGCGGAATTTCTACCAGGGCGGACGCAACACCTCCCGGCGCACCTTCGGCACGCAGTACAGCCTGTCGTTCCGGGCGAACCTCGACCAGATCCGTCTGCCCTTCCTTGGCGAGGGCAGATGAACGCGTGAACGCGTCCGAATTTGGCGCTCGCATTTCCCGATTGAGATTGCCGTCGGCAGGACGGGCGCGTGACCTCGATCACTGATGGCACATTTGGTTTGGGCCGCCCGCAGATTCAGAAAGACCGCAGATGGGCTGATTTCTGACTTAGCATCTGCGGCCTTTCTGAATCTGTGGGCGGTCCTTTATTTCGGTCGGTGAGATTCGCTGCGAATCCATGGGACGTTGCAGAGATCCTTTCCGCGTCAAAACCTCTGCGGTTGGAAAATCGTCGCGAACATGATCGAAGTGGACGGATCGCAGAACCCTTTCCGTGAAAATCTTTCTGGCACCGAGCGCACAGAGGTCGGACCCAGAGTTCACGGAGCCAATCATACTGTCTTGCTCCGTGCCCTCTGTGCCTCGGCTCCGTGTCCTCCGTGACTCATGCCTTGGCTTCATTCAGGTATGAATTTTCCGGGCTAGACTTGCGCGGCTCGCGGGCGGTTGGGAAGCCCCCGCTCCTTCGGCCCCGCGTCGCCCGCCGCTAATCCGCAGAAACGCCCGAAATTCACGGGTTGGCCTCTTCGCGCTTCCCCTTCCGGGATTCCTCGACCTAGATCCGGCCTTCCACGCCTGATGCCCACCAAGTCGACTCCTCCCGCCACGTCCTCACAAAACCGCGCCGCCTTCGCCGACGCTGCCCTGAGCCTGCCTGCGGTGAGCTCGTCGAATCCGCCGACCGGGCCTGCCCTGAGCCTGCCGAATGGGGTCCGACCCATCGCGAAACTCATGGCCGCGAACCGCAGCGAGATCGCGGTCCGCATCTTTCGCGCCGGCACCGAGCTGAATCTTCGCACCGTCGCCATCTTCGCGCAGGAAGACCGCCTGTGCATCCATCGCTACAAGGCCGACGAGGCCTATCAGGTCGGCGCGGGCAAGGGCCCCGTCGCCGCGTACCTCGACATCGAGAGCATCGTGGGCGTCGCCCAGGAAAAGGGCATCGACGCCATTCACCCCGGCTACGGTTTCCTTTCCGAAAACGCCCACTTCGCCCGCGCCTGCGAAAAAGCCGGGATCATCTTCGTCGGCCCCCGCCCCGAGTTGCTCGACATGATGGGCGACAAGACCGCCGCCCGCGCCCTCGCGCAGCGCATCAACGTCCCCACCCTCCCCGGCACCGAAAATCCCATCGTCGATCGCGAGGAGGCCCTCAAGACCGCCAAATCCATCGGCTTTCCCCTCATCATCAAGGCGGCCTTCGGCGGCGGCGGTCGTGGGATGCGCGTCGTCCAAAAGGCCGCGGATCTCGCCCACCTCCTCGACGAGGCCCAGGGCGAGGCCGGCCGCGCGTTCGGCAATCCCGCCGTCTTCCTCGAGAAATACATTCCGCGCGCCAAGCACATCGAGGTGCAAATCCTCGGCGACCAGCACGGCAACGTGATCCACCTCCACGAGCGCGACTGTTCCGTGCAACGCCGCCATCAGAAGGTCATCGAGGTCGCGCCGTCGTTCGGGCTGCCGGAAAACGTTGTGCGCGAGCTCTGCGACGCCGCCGCCCGCATGGCACGCGAGATTCGCTACGACAACGCCGGCACGGTGGAATTCCTCTACGATCTCGATCGCCACGAGTGGTTCTTCATCGAGATGAACCCGCGCATCCAGGTCGAGC
>SXGU01181489.1_pt1 | contig 12464 bp, 10 predicted proteins | sample 3174531 | NCBI WGS metagenome assembly SXGU01 (sample SAMN11356863, study PRJNA531348) | freshwater metagenome | isolation source: freshwater sample F1-140 | place: China: Fuxian Lake, Yuxi | collected 2017-12-25 | reverse complement strand
GTTTTCGGTCACTCCCGCCCAACATGCAACCATCGTCATCAATAATCTTGTTGCAGCTGCGGTCGCTGGAAATCCTGCGGCTGCAAAGGCGTGCTTTGCTCGTGATGCGACAATTCATATGGGTGCACCAGAACAGCCTGGTGAAGATCGTGCTCGCATCGATATTGCATTCGATTCATTCGCAAATCGACATCGCATTGATTCCAACGACATCACTTCATTGTCAGCCACCACGACATCCGCAGATTCCGCGACAGTCAACTTGAGTTGTCGCACGCAGACTGCTTCCAGTTATGGCGTCGTCCCGACGCGTTGGTCATTCGAAGTTGCGCTGCAAAAGGATGGCACTTGGCGAATCGTGCGAATCATCTGGCGCACAGTCGGCAACCAGAAACCGTCGCTGACGCTGCTGTGAAGATCACACCGGAATCGGCACGCGCTCGAGTAATTCCGTCAGAATGCGAATTGTCATCGCCGAAGCATCGCTTGCGCCCGACGCACGAAGCACGATTCTGTGCGCACAAACTGCGAGCACATTTTCCACAATATCTTCAGGCACCACGAAATTTCGATCTGCACAGCGCGCTGTTGCTCGTGCGGATTGCGCGAGAGCCAATGCACCGCGCGGGCTGACGCCTAATTGTAATTGTGGATGCTGCCTTGTTGCTTGGGCGATGGCGATGATGTAATCCACCAACGACTGATCAAGTCGCACCGCGTCAACTTCACGCTGAAACTGAAGAACATCATTGCTGTCCATCACATGCTGCATTGTTTGCAACGCGTTTCTCGCGGGCTGTCGATGAATGATTTGCGACTCATCGATCGCCGAGGGATATCCCAATGCAATACGCATAAGAAATCGATCGAGTTGATTTTCTGGCAGCAGATATGTTCCTTCAAACTCATTTGGATTCTGAGTCGCAATGACCATAAATGGATTTGGCAGTGGATGCATTTCCCCTTCGGCAGTAACAGTGCCTTCTCCCATCGCTTCGAGCAATGCGGATTGCGTGCGAGGTGTTGCTCGATTGATTTCGTCAGCGAGCACGATGTTGGCGAAAACTGGTCCTTGCCGAAATGTCACCTGTCCAGATTCGCGGTCAAAAATCCCGACGCCTGTAATGTCCGAAGGCAAAAGATCTGGAGTGCATTGAATGCGACCGAACGAGCAATTCACGCTGCGAGCGAGTGATTGAGCAAGGACGGTCTTTCCAACTCCAGGGACATCCTCAATCAGGACATGCCCCCTTGCAAGCAGGCAAACGATCATCCGGTCAATCGCGGCTCCATTGCCCATATAAACAGAAGCAATATTCTCTTTCAGTTTAGAGATCTTGTTCATGATTCGAGGATACGCTCGAACCATGCCAGCAACTCTCAACGCGGTCACCCACGATTTGAGCTGTATTGGGTGCACGCATTTCTTGCGCGGACTGCCGGTGACAGGTCGATGCCCTGAATGCGGCACACTTGTGATGCACACGCTTGTCGAAACACTTGATATGCCGTCCCAAGCGCTTGCGCGCCCACTGCACGCAAAACGAGTTGCCCACGCACTTCTTGCGGTTGGACTAGGAATCTTGATCTGGTTGTTTGCAGTGACTGCGCCAATGGTTCTTCGAGGAGTGGCAGAACTAGGGAATAGCAATTTGCCCACAGATGGCGGTTCAGGCGACCGACTTGCAGTCTGGTTGTCATTTCTGGGGGCTCTAATCTTTGGAATTGGATCGATCCAACTCACACGCCAAGATGATCCGATTCTCACGCAAGAAACTGGAAAATCAGGCAAAGTGCTTCTCATAGGAATCGGAATTTGGTTCTTGGCGGTATGCGCCTCAGTGATAGGAGTTTTGTTTGACCTCGAACCCATCGCCAAACTGCACAACCAAGGCCTCTGGTTCATTTGCCTCTCAGTGCAAATGCTTGGAGCTGTCATCGCTTCAGTTGGACTGAACAAATATGCCGCAGTCTTGGGACGCAGATGCCGAAGATTTCGCCACGCGGGAATTGCCCGTCAATCGCTTGAAACAATGGTTGTCGCTGGAGCGATTTCGTTAGTGGGATCATTTGGCGCTGCAATCTTGCCTGACCTGGCTTATCCCGAATTAGCACTATTCTCCCGCGTTGTTTCATTTGTGGCTGGAGGACTCTTATTAATGGGCGGCGGATATCTCCTTATGAACTTTGTCTGGATTTACCGAATTTTGTCTACTCCTCCACCCCACATAGAGGATGTTGTCAAGGTTATAGGACCAATGTCGAGCGGCGAATCCTCGAACTGATCGCCCCCACTTAGGGCGAATTCCACTATTTATCGCTTCAACCCTCTGCCTCTTTGGCATATCTACATCTTGGATGTCGATCTAGGCTCGGTCAACCACTCCTGTCCGTCAGGATCGCACTTGCACCTCAAGAAACTTATGGCACGGCATTTGCTCTAGTCGGGAAGCCTGTCAGCAGGCGTTTGTCATCAAACTCAAACTTTTAGACTCAAACTTTTAGATCAGAAACACACAGCTGGAGAAAACCATGGCCGTCAAAGACCTCACATTCGATACCCAAGCCCGCAAGCAACTTCTCGCAGGCGTTGAAAAACTCGCCTCCGCAGTCAAGAGCACTCTGGGACCTCGCGGTCGCAATGCCGTCCTCGACAAGAGTTGGGGCGGACCATCTGTCACCAAAGACGGCGTGACCGTCGCCGAAGAAATTGAACTTCGCAACAAGATCGAAAATATGGGAGCCAAGTTGGTCAAAGAAGCTGCTTCCAAAACCTCCGACGATGCAGGCGATGGAACCACCACCGCAACCGTGCTCGCCGAAGCTCTCTTCCGCAGCGGACTGAAATTTATCGCCGCTGGCGCTGATGCCAACGCACTCGTGCGCGGCATGCGCAAGGCCGTCACTTCCGTGACTGAAACAATCGTGTCGATGTCGAAGCCCGTCGGCAATATCGATGGCGGCATCGAAAATGTTGCGACGATCAGTGCGAACAACGACACCGAAGTTGGCGCGATTATGGCTGAAGCTTTCGAGAAGGTCGGCAAGGATGGCGTGATCACCGTCGAAGAAGGCAAGGGTCGCGAGACAATCGTTGATGTTGTCGAAGGCATGCGCTTCGATCGCGGATACTTGAGCGCAAACTTCGTCACCGATACCGAAGCGATGTCTGTTGAATTCAACAAAGCACTCATCCTGATCTTCGAAGACAAGATTGACTCGGTCACCAAGTTGGTTCCATTCCTTGAAAAGGTGATGGAATCAAAGAAGCCACTCATCATCATTGCCGAAGATGTCACAGGCGAAGCGCTCAGCACACTCGTCATCAATAAGATGCGTGGCGTTCTGAATGTTTGCGCAGTCAAGGCCCCTGGATATGGCGATCGTCGCAAGGCGATGCTTGAAGATCTTGCGATCCTCACCGGCGGAACTGCGATCATGAAGGATCTTGGAATCGATCTTGACAAGGTCGCGATTTCGCAACTCGGTCAAGCAAAGAAGATCACGGTCGACGCGGACAACACCACGATCATCGAAGGCGCAGGAAGCACCAAGACGATTCAAGGGCGTTGCACTCAGATTCGCACCGAGATCGAACGAACTGATTCCGAATATGACCGCGAGAAACTGCAAGAGCGTTTGGCGAAACTCGCTGGCGGAATTGCACAAATCAAAGTTGGAGCAAGCAGCGAAACAGAATTGAAGGAAAAGAAGAGCCGCGTCGAAGATGCGTTGCACGCGACACGCGCCGCAGTCGCTGAAGGCGTCGTTCCCGGAGGCGGACTTTCATTCATCCGCGCAATTCCAGGCCTGAAGAAAGTTCGAGAGGAATGCACTGGCGACGAAGTTTTCGGAGTCGATACTGTCACCGAAGCACTCGTTGTTCCACTGCGCACAATCGCAGAAAACGCTGGCGAACGCGGCACTGTTGTCGTCACCAAAGTTGCGCAAATGAAGGGAAGCGAAGGCTTCAACGCGCTCACTCGCAAATATGGCGACCTTATGAAGCAAGGTGTCATCACTCCAGCAAAAGTTGATCGATCTGCTTTGCAGAATGCGGCAAGTGTCGCTGGACTTTTGTTGGTCACCGATTCCACAATCACCGAAACACCCAAGCCAAAGGAAGAAGCCAAGGGCGGCCACGGTCACGACCACGGTGGTGGCATGGGCGGCATGGGTGGCATGGGTGGCTTGGGTGGTATGGGCGGCATGGGTGGCATGGGTGTCATGGACTTCTGATCCCACGCAAACTTTTATTGCACAGACTTTTTCACACACGTTCAAATTCATAATTCACACACACTTTCAACTTACGGAGATTCACATATGAGCAATGTTCGACCACTAGAAGACCGCATCGTCGTCAAGCCTCTTGACGCAGAGACCAAGACCGCATCAGGAATTTTCTTGCCGGAATCCGCCAAGGAAAAACCGATGAAGGGAAAAGTCATCACCGTTGGGCCAGGCAAGTTGCTGGAAAACGGCACGAGACTCGCGCCGACTGTTTCCAAGGGCGACACCGTTGTCTATGGCAAGTACTCGGGAACTGAAATCGAAATCAAGAACGTGACTCATCTCATCATCCGCGAAAGCGAATTGCTCGGCGTCATCGACGGCTGATCCACATCACCACCAGATAGGAATCCAAACTATGTCTAGTAAGCAAATGAAATTCTCAACCGCCGCTCACGCAGAACTGAAGCGTGGCGTCGATCAGATCGCCAAAGCAGTTGCCGTCACGATGGGTCCAGCTGGACGCAATGTGATTGTGCAAAAATCCTTCGGCAGTCCATCTGTCACCAAAGACGGCGTGAGCGTCGCCAAGGAAGTCGAGATCTCGGAACCATTCCAGAACATGGGCGCGAAGTTGGTTGCACAAGTTGCAAAGAAAACTGCCGATGTTGCTGGCGACGGAACCACCGCCGCAACCGTGCTTGCCGCCGCAATCTTCAACGGCGGACTGAAGTTCGTCGCAACAGGTGCCAACGCCGTCGCGATTCAACGCGGAATCAACGCTGCTGCGAAAGCTGCCGGCGATTTCATCACATCTGCATCCACAAAGTGCAAAGGTAAAGATGATCTTGCAAAGGTTGCGACTGTCAGCGCGAATCACGACACCGAAATCGGCGATCTGATTGCTGAAGCGATCCATAAAGTCGGCGCGAATGGCGTCGTTGAAATCGAAGAAGGCAAGACTGCGGACACCACGCTGGATTATGTCGAAGGTATGTGCTTCGACAAGGGATACCTCTCGCCATATTTTATGACTGATCCAAAGAAGGCGGAGTGCGTCTTGGAAAATGCGTATGTGCTGATCTATGAGAAGAAGATCTCCAATCTGGTTGATTTCCTTCCACTGCTCAACAAGATCGCAACTTCTTCGAAGCCTTTGTTGGTCATCGCCGAAGAAGTCGAGAACGAAGCTCTTGCCGCGCTCGTCGTCAATCGTCTGCGCGGAGTTCTGCAAATTTGCGCTGTGAAAGCGCCAGGATTTGGTGATCGTCGCAAGGCTATGCTCGGCGATATCGCCACGCTGACCGGCGGCGTCTTCTTCGCGGAAGACATCGGTCGCAATCTCGCTGATGTCGAACTTTCCGAACTCGGAACTGCGCGTCGCGTTGTTGTCACCAAGGATGAATGCACGATCATCGAAGGTGCTGGCAAGAAGGCGGCGATCGCTGACCGAGTTTCGCAAATCAAATCTCAGCACGAAAAGTCGACCTCTGATTATGACCGCGAGAAGTTCATGGAACGTTTGGCGAAGTTGACCGGCGGCGTGGCGATTGTCCATGTCGGCGCAGCGACCGAAGTTTCAATGAAGGAGAAGAAGGATCGTGTCGACGACGCTCTTCATGCGACTCGTGCGGCGGCGAAAGAGGGTTATGTTGCTGGCGGCGGCGTCGCATATCTGCGCGCAATCGCGGCGATCAATGCGGCCCGCAAAGATGCTGAAGGCGACGAAGTGTTCGGCTATGACATCGTTGCCGAAGCATTGCGCCGTCCGACTTGGCAGATCGCGACCAACTATGGCACCGACGGAGACGTTGTTGTCGAGAAGGTTCTCGAAGGCAAGGGTTCATTCGGATTCAATGCGTCTACTGGCGAATATGAAGACTTGATCAAGGCTGGCATTATTGATCCAGCGCTTGTCGCCAAGACCGCGATTGAAAACGCAGCGAGCATTGCAGGCCTGATGTTGACAACAGATGTTCTGGTCACAGAACTGAAGGACGAGACCGCCGCGACTGAAGGAGCGGTGTCCTGATTCATTTGCTTAGACAACGGAGGATCGTCGAACACACCACTGTTCTTCGGTCCTCCGTTTTTCTTTCAACTTTTCTTTGCTGAGATTCACAGTGCCCGTCGAACGCGACTATTACGAAATTCTCTCAATCGAGCGAACCGCAAGCGGCGACGAAATCAAGCGTGCCTATCGTCGCATGGCTATGAAGTGGCATCCGGATCGAAATCCCGGCGATCCGAAAGCGGAAACAGAATTCAAAGTTTGTGCGGAGGCATATGAGGTGCTTTCTGATTCTCAGCGCAAGGCTCTCTATGACCAGTATGGCCACGCTGGACTTCGGCAAGCGCCGGGGCACGATTTCTCGCGGATGCGACCAGACGATATTTTCTCGATATTCAACGACATCTTTGGAGGCGGCGGCGGCGGCGGATCGCGCGGAGGACGACGCGGTCCAGTTCGCGGATACGACCTTGAAACTAGCGTCGAGATCGAGCTGATCGATGTGCTCAACGGCAAAGATGTCGAAGTCGCATTCACTCGACGAGATGGTTGCAACACCTGCGATGGTTCGGGAGCGAAAGCCGGAACCAAGCCAATCAAATGTCCAACATGTGGCGGAAGCGGTCAAGTTGCGCAACAAGGACTCGGCGGAATGTTTCGCATGGTCACCACTTGCCCCAACTGCCGTGGACGCGGCATGGTCATCACCGAATTCTGCGCTGAGTGTCGAGGCAATGGACGCGTTGCAAAGAAGCGCAATCTGAATGTCAAGATTCCAGCGGGCATCTCTCACGGACAAGTCATCCGAGTTGCAAACGAAGGCGAACCTCCGCCACCAGAAGCTGATCAAGCAGGCAAGGGCCCGCGCGGCGATTTGCATGTGGTGGTTGTGGTCAATGATCACGAGGTCTTCGAGCGCGTCGAAGATGATCTGATCACCACGCGTGACATCAGTTTCGCGCTCGCTGCGCTTGGCGGCACAACTGTCATCGAAACTCTCGATGGCAAGGCGACATTGGAAATCCCCCACGGAACAGCGCACGGAGAAGTGTTGACCGTCGAAGGTTCTGGGTTGCCTCACTTGCGATCGCCGAAAGTTCGCGGCGATTTGCGGGTCAGTATCTGCATCGAAGTTCCGAATAAGATCACAGCGGCTCAAAGAGATTTGCTGGAGCAGTTTGCAAAGACACAGCCGAACCCTGAAGAAGAATTGCGGCCAGCTGGTAAAGGCGTTTGGAAGAAAATCAAGGACACGATTTCAGGAAGTTGAAGAACGAGAGAGACATGATGGCTGAACCAACCCAACCCCCGCCAGAACAACCAGCAACAGAAACACCAGAAGTTTCAGCAAGCGATGAAATGACAGTGCTTGCAGAATTGCACAAGCAAGTCGAAGAAAAGCAAACGGCGTACTTGCGCGTGCTTGCGGACTTTCAAAACTTTCAGCGACGATCGCGAGAGAACGAAATGCGTGCGCGCGATCACGGAGTGGCGCTTGTCGCGCGAGCGATCGTTCCCGTGCTGGAAAATATGGACCTGGCACTTGGTCACGATTTGCGATCTCTCGATGCGAATAAATTGGCGGACGCCGTCACGCTGATGCGCAGTGAGTTGCTGAAGGCACTTGGGCAATGTGGAATCGAACGCATCGATCCAACGCCAGGGTCCGAATTCAATCCAACATTTCACGAAGCAGTCATGCAACAAGCCGTCGACAAGATCGCGCCTGGCCGCATCGGCCAATGCCTGCAAGCGGGTTATCGCTTTGGCGAAATCCCTCTGCGATCCGCAAAGGTCGCGGTCACTCCAAATCCGGACGCCTGATAGAGATGCCGACATACGAATATGTCTGCCGCGCGTGTCGGCACGAATTCGAGCGATTCCAGCCGATCACTTCTTCGCCAGTACGAACTTGTCCCAAGTGTGGGCGCAAGCGAGTCGAGCGCAAGATCGGTATCGGCTCGGCCGTGCTCTTCAAGGGTGGCGGTTTCTATGAAACGGATTATCGAAGCGAGTCGTATCGCAAGACCGAAGAATCAGAAAAGAAAGAGTCAGAGAAAAAACCAGCCGAGATCGCGAAACCCGCCGACGGCAAGGCCGCTGACGGCAAGGCGGCCGACAACAAGGCGGCATCTGCGGCGAAAGAAACAGATAAACCCGCGGAGAAACCTGCAGAATCATCAACAATCAGCGAATCAAAATCGCAAGCTCCCACGCAAACCAGCAAGGAAACGCCTGCGATTCCACAAGAAAAACAACAAAAGAAATCTGCCCGCGAAGGTCGCGGTGTCGGAAATCTCAAACAACAAGCAAAGAATCCAAGCCGCGCATCGAAGCCGGCGCGAAAGACAAAAAGTAAATGAACGAATCATTCAGACAACAAATTCTCAATCACCTCGGACACAACGGATATCAGCCCGTCCGATCCCGCGAACTCGAACGCCAAATGCGCATCTTGGAAGATCAAACTCCAGATTTTCGGGAAGTGCTTGACGCGCTCGCGACCGAAGATCTGATCGACATCAGCAACGAAGATATCGTTCGACTGACGCGTTTCAAAGACGAGACCACTGGTCGAATCCGCATCAACGCGCGAGGCAAGGGCGACGGATATTTGATCCCCGATGTTCCAAGCCGCGAAGGCGATCTCTTTATCGCGGAAAGCGACACCGGTGGCGCGATTACTGGCGACCGAGTGCGTGTTGCAGTCGTTCGTCGTGGCAAAGATTGGGATCGATCTCCCGATGCGCGACCAGTCGGGCGCGTCGTGGAAATTCTCGAGCGCAAGCAGACCCGATTCGCTGGTCGTCTTGAAAAAGAAGGTCGAGGTTGGATTGTCATTCCCGATGGACGCAGTCTGACCGAGCCAATCGTGGTGCGCGATCCTGGGGCGAAGGATGCGCAAATCGGCGACAAAGTGATTGTCGAAATCACGCGCTTTCCAGATCTGCGATCGAAAGCCGAAGGAGTGATCACGCAGCGTCTTGGTGCGTCAGGAGAGCCCGATGTCGAAACGCAATCGGTGATGGTGACATACAACTTGCGCGACGAATTTCCACCCGAAGTTCTTGATGAAGCGGCCGAGGCCGCGCGAGGTTTCGAGGCTCACCGCGAAGGACCGTGGGAAGGGCGCGAAGATTTGACCGCGACTTCAGTCTTCACGATCGATCCACCGGACGCACGAGATTTCGACGATGCGATTTCCATCTCGTTTGATGCGGACAAGGAAGAGTGGATGCTTGCGGTTCACATTGCAGATGTCGCGGCATTTGTTCCGCGCGGCGGCGCGCTGGATATTGAAGCGCGCGCTCGAGGAAACAGCGCATATCTCCCCCGCCGCGTCATTCCGATGTTGCCCGAAACGCTTTCCAACGGAGTCTGCTCTTTGCAGGAAGGCGTTGCGCGATTCACAAAGACCGCGTGGATTACTTTCGATAAGAATGGCCGCGTGCTTTATGAGCGATATGCATCAACGGTCATTCGTTCGCGCAAGCGTATGACATATTTGGAAGCGCAAGGAGTCATCGACGGCGATATGGCGGCGGCGCGTAAAAACGCCAAGACCGAAACGCCCGTGGATGAATTGCTTGTCGAAGAACTGCGAATGTCCGCGAAACTTGCGCAGATTCTTCGAGCGCGCAGGCTGAAAGATGGAATGATTGTTCTCAGTCTTCCAGAATCTGAACTGGTCTATGGCGACGATGGCCGCGTGAAAGATGTCGAGCCTGAAGATGATGCGTTCACTCACAAGTTGATTGAGATGTTTATGGTCGAAGCGAACGAAGCCGTTGCAAGACTCTTTGCGTCGCTGGCAATTCCTGCGCTGCGCCGCATTCATCCCGAGCCTTCGTTTCATGATGTCGAAGAACTTCGTATGTATGCGCGCACGGCGAAGATTCGTTTGCCTGAAACTCCAACGCGCAAAGATTTGCAGGCGTTGTTGGATGCGGTGCGCGGCACTGAAAGCGAACGGGCGATTCACTTCGCAGTTCTGCGATCTATGGCGAAGGCGGTCTATGCGCCGGCGCTCATCGGACACTTTGCGCTTGCGAGCGAACATTATTTGCATTTCACCAGTCCAATTCGGCGTTATCCAGATCTTGTCACGCATCGAATGTTGGAAGCGTGGACTGAATTGACTGACAACGGACGCAAACCGCCGGGTGGCAAGCAACGACGCGCACTGCTTGATCAATTACGCACCGATCCGCGCGTGGAAAATGCGGACTCGTTGGTTGAATGTGGTTCGCATTGCAGTGAGACCGAGGTGAATGCAGAACGCGCTGAACGCGAATTGCGAACTTTCCTTGTTCTGCAATTCTTGCAGGAAAATTTCCTCACCAAGACACTGACTGGGGTTGTCACTGGAGTTTCGCCTGGCGGCGGCGGAGTCTTCGTGATGCTCGATCGATTCCTTGCGGACGGAATGATCCGTCTGCGCGAAATTGGTGGTGGCGGAGAGAAATGGTCACGAAGCGAAACGACGGGGCGAATGACTTCGGCGCGAAGTGGAGCAAGTCTTGGCGTGGGCGATCCAGTTGAAGTGCAAATTGCGGAAATCAACTTGGCGACTCGTCAGATGGAATTGCGATTGGTGAAATCACTTCGCAAGGCGAGCAGCATCAAGAGCGAAGAGAGCGAGGTGCGTGGCAAGCGAGACAGAGGTTTCGTCGGCGGTCGTGGCGCACCGCGCACCGAGCGTGGTCACAAGAAGGGATTCAAGCAAGGCCGCAGAGGCAAGCGCGGATCGTGATGTCATAGCACCAAGTGATCAGGGAGCAATTTCTAGGTCGTACACAACTTGACCATCATTGATTGATGTTGGAGGTTGGATCGTAAATGCGAGAATCGCGTCCGCCTGCTTTGCAGCCCCTGGCACACCTTGCGCTCCATCGCACAAGAAGTCCATGGCGAAAATATTGTCTTTGCTGGGCGAGTCTCCTGAAGGTGTGCATTTGAATTGAGTCTGTGTTGGAAACATTGTGGTGAGAAATTCAAAGTGTCCATCACCGAAGACAACATTCCCTGCCCATTCGGACTTCGATCCGTGCAACAAGAGTGTTGGACTATTTGTATAGCTATCAGGATCCGTTATTGCAGACTCAGGGCCATCGTTGGTGTGCTTGGGACCACGCGTTCCCATCAAAGGGCGTGTGCTGTCGCCAACGGCCCTCCAACTGAGTGCCTTCCGTTGGCCGAAGAGTGGCTGGTGTGCATATGACGAATAGCAAATTGCTGTCTGCCCTGCGGGTGGTGGGTTGCCATTCAAGTTGCAATAAAATTTTGTGTCCCAATAAATGTCGGCGGATGGGTTGTACTGCGTGAGGTCATATTCAATATCGGCTGGAAACCCAATAGAAGTCTGCTTGCCCATCATGACAACATTTGATCCTGGATACTCGGTTGGACCAACGAGAGACTCTGTACCAAATGCTTCTTTCGCAATGCAAGCCGAATAAAGATTTGCCGTTGTGTTTTGTGATGGGTCTTCTTCCCCCATTCCTTGCATTTGTATGGGTACACCTGCTGCCATATTCGCTAAACGATTGATCCTGCCCGGAGTAGGCAATCTTTGTTGCGGATCTTCCTGCGCCATAATGATCATCGCCTTGATTATCTGCGCTACTTGCGTGGAATCCGTTGAGGTGCGAGCTCGAGCGCGGACATTCGAAAGAGCTGGCAAAAGAAGTCCAATCAAAATTATGATGATTGCGATGACCGCAAGGAGTTCGACCAAAGTAAACGCACGCGGCTTGGATTTTATTTCTGACATTGGGTTTGGTCCTTCAGATTAAATAATAGGCATCAAAGTGGGTGCAATTTCTTGAAAAATACCGCTTGAAATGGAATCGTATCAGCGAGATGTGATGCGATCAATGCGAATGATTGCGCTGACTCTTCGCAGCGCGTTGAAGATCAAACCGCGAGACATTCCTTCAAGAAGGTTTCCAAGCGCGAGAATGCGCGGTTGGAGATCGTTGCATCGAATGCCATTCCAGCTGCACGATCCTGCGCATTGGGATTAGTGAACGCATGAACAGTTTTTCCATACGCATCAACTTCCCAGTGCGCGTTGGCTGCGGTCATCTCGTTGTTGAAGGCGGTCAGTGACTCTGGATTTGCCATCGGATCGTCATAGCCGTGCAAGACAAGAACTTTCGCGGTGATTGAATTTTGCTTTCCGATGTTTGGAGGATTCAAGAGTCCGTGAAAAGAAGCC
>SXGU01228972.1_pt1 | contig 12465 bp, 12 predicted proteins | sample 3174531 | NCBI WGS metagenome assembly SXGU01 (sample SAMN11356863, study PRJNA531348) | freshwater metagenome | isolation source: freshwater sample F1-140 | place: China: Fuxian Lake, Yuxi | collected 2017-12-25 | reverse complement strand
TTGAGCCAGCGGATCATTCAAGTCTGTGCGCAAATTATCCAGCAGATCCGTCCACTTATCCTTGTCCAACTGCGTTGCGACGACCAACTGCTCGTTCGTCAGGAGGCCAACGTTCGCGTGTCGTACGATGTCAATTCGCGCACCGTCACTCAAGCCCAAGAATAGTGTCTGGCGACGCAGGCGATCCACGGCGGCAAGTGCGTCGAGATTCGCGAGGACAAGATAGTCGGGAATGTCCAATGATTCCGCAACTGTTCCCAACAGTCGCTCGTGAACAACCCGAGGAAAGAACTGTTCGACGAGGTGCTGCATCTCCCCAGGACCGACATAGACGAGCAAAGACCGAACGAAGGAGTACGCAGTCGTCCTGTCGTCCTGCTTGAACTGCTGAAGCCAAGTCGCAAGGCTCTCGAAGAATCTCATGCCGGCTTGAAAGTCGCGGTACCCATCGTACTTCAGCCGCGCCATGAGGCGCAGCCATCGGAACTCCTCCCGCGCCTGATCGTCGGTCCAGTCCATGATCTGCCCCAGTATCCTCAGGCCGAGTTCCTGGTTCATTTCAGCGCTCCACGACCAAAGCGCAGTGCACCATTCTGCGACGCGAGGCCTTGAAGGTGGGCGAGCGTTGCTGCTACACCACGCTGCCCGCGTGGCGCGAGGTTCCAGCACGTTGCAGGGTCCGCGCTGACCTCGTCGACGCTGAGTGCGAACTCCTCGCGCAGCAATTCACAGTCGTTTCCGGGCCAGCAGCCGCGGTCGCCGATGGTCAGCACTGGTGCAGCGCCAATTCGCTCACGGACCCGCTTCATGACGTTGAGCTTCGAGACGCCCTCGGCCACGATGTCGAGTGAATGACTGGATCGCATGATGGTGCCGCCGGCACAGCCGGTCACGAGAAGCGCCTGTTGGGCAATGTCCCAGAGGCGGCTTTCCGGCATGAAACGCTTGGGCTCCAAGGTGATCTGGAACCGACGATCAGTTTGCAGCGCGGCATCAGCAAGTTCGGGCTGGGCACGCAAGGCTGCAGCGAGCGGCAGGAGGGACTCGCAGACCATGTCAGAGCCGTCTGGCGCGTCATCGTCGTCCAACCAGGCAACCTGCGCTCCGTTGTAGTAGCCGACAAGCACTTGGTTCCAAAACGACTCTGGCAGACGCGCTCTTAGGTCCCGGCGCACAGAGGCACCTCGACCCGTTGCGATAGCCAGCCGGGCGCCAGACTCGACAACGCGCATGAGTTGACACGCCATGTCTTCGCAGGCCGGTTCGAACCGGCGCTTGGTATCGACGACAGTGCCATCGTAGTCGAGAACCATGGCGGCAAACGCCGCACTCTCAAGTCGCCCACGAAACACCAGAAGCGCCTGCCGCCACCGTTCCAGCTCCCCGAGCGAATGAAGCTTGTCTATTGAAACACGAGCCTTGCGCGCAATTGCGACGGCCTCGCGGTCAGTTAGCCCCGTAGACGTCGGGCGCCGCACTGCGCGAGGCAGCGGAAGGTTGTACAGCTTGCGCCCGAACTCGGGGACACCGGGGCGCCCGGGGTCGATGCCCCGCACAATCCCGGCCCAGCCGGTGATTCGTAGCGCGGCGACCAAGGACGCCAATGTCGCGGCCAGCGGCGATCCCTCTAGGTGAAGAGCAGCTCGCGGTATCTCCTGCGGAATCAGAGCCAGGGTGCGCTCGGCGAGCGGCCGGTCGTCCTCTGAGATGAGCGCGAGCACTGCGGTGATCTCGCCGCGTTTGGCCAGCCAGTGGTGCCGACCGTGCGCGAAGTTCCGGAAATCAGCGATCTGCAGAGTCCCCAGAGCAGCCTCAGTGAACTTTGATTCGAGGTCGATCGCCCCAATGCGCGTTGACGGACCGTGCAGGACGAGAGTCGTCAGGCGGTTCCAAAGTGGCATCGTCAGCCTGTTCCAGGTGACGACCTCGCTAGATTCGCCCTCCAGGAGCACGCCGACCGCCCGCGCGGCCTCCTGCCAAGCCGCCTCGCCCTCGAATTCGATCGCGTACGCGCGAGCCAACAACGCCGTGAACGCCAGCAGCGAATTCGTCGCCAAGAAGCCATCTTTTCCCGCGGGCGGTGCGTAGAGCAACAGGTCGACGAAGGGGTGGTCGCGGCAGAGTTGCGCGAGCGGGCTGTCTTCGCGGCCGCAGACCACAATCAGTTGTCGCGGCTCGCGCCCGATCAATGCTCTCGCAGCCGCCATGATGTCAACATTGCTGCCCCCGGCGCTGAGAAGGCAAACTGCAACGTTTGGATCCAGGGGGCCTGCAACTGCGTCAAGGGGGGTGGCAACGGCGGCGAGGCGTCCCGTCCAACGCTGGTGCATTCCAGCTACCGCGTGCGCAGCTGTCAGCGAACCGCCCGATCCGATCGCGAGCAATGACGAGTAGCTCGCTGCTCGCAGGGCTAGCCTCAGCGGATCGATGTTGACCAAGGCGGCCCAGCCGAACGTCTCCGACAGATTGGACATTTCCGCCGCGTATGGCCTTGCCATTTAACCCCATCCCTCGACAGTACAGGTGCCGCAGCAATACTCGCCCACGGCTAGCATTTGCATGTGGCCTAACCGCATCTACGCAGCGCGGCAACGCCGTCATACTTTTCCGACTTCGCAACGAGGTATCGCTGTGGGTGCCTTCCGGCACGGCGATACCGAGAGTACGCCCGTTCACCGCGCCGATCAACCTCAGCCTTTCGCCTTTCGCCGCCGAATTTTGAGAGAACTGTAGTCGGAGTGTGCGGCCTCAACTCGAAGGGACGGTGTTGCAAGACTCTGCAGGCCTGCATCGCCGACATGCTGCTGCGGCTGCAGAACTAGCCGGCTGCGCGGTTCAATGCACTGATGCCGTGAAGCTGGGCGGTGCAGGTCGAGTGCTCAACGTAGGCGCATGGCCGCTAGCATTCGCAAAGCTGCGCGTCGAGAACAAGGAGCTTGGATGCGGGGTAGCCGGGCGGTTACGCAATGGCGAACGAAAGGCGTTGCCCACAGGTTGCCCAAGATGTGACGAAACCTGGCAATTCAAGCTGACGCGTGATGAAGCGGATCCTACCTGATTTCTGTGCAATTAGGCGGAAAACTATCAATTCCCACTGCTTTCTGGAGGTTCAGCGGCACCCACTTCAGTCGTTTCAAATCCGGCTCCCGCGCGGAAAGCTCCGCATTAGCGCGAACATTCGTAGTCGGTTGAGAAAAATCAGCGAACGCGACGCAGCTACCACAGACCATGACCAATCGCTCAACAAGCAAAATTGTGAATCAGTCTACGTGCAAGAGTTCTGACCTGATCCTCGGAACTCCACCATACAGGACTGTTGCCGCTCGCGCGCAGTGTCGCGAACGGCTCATGCCCAATTTCATTGATGTTTCCGTCGGTCACCACGAGTTCTGACAGGAAATCGCCCGCAAGGGCACTTTTTGTTTCATCATTTCCCATGTCAAACGCTGCAACCGCATGGTTGACAGACATAATCTTGTTTTTCAAGAGTTCGATCCGATCCGGCGTGGTCTCATCGGGTGGCCGCTCGACGAGGCGCTGTTGGTCGGCAGCAATCCGAAATCGCTCACGGGCGAGTTCGGCCTCGGTAACGTGGCCATTAAGGTAGGCGTCGAGGAGGCGTTTGTCCTTGTCAGCGAGCTTCTTGCGCTGTGCATCAGCCACCACTTCCGTGGATCGCAGGTTCACATTGCTCTCGTCGGAGATTGCCGTCAGCTGCTTCACGACGAGTGCAACAACCGCAGGAGGCAGTGACACGCCAGAAATGTACTGGCGCACAACCGCATCAACCATTGGCTTTGCGATAAACGGGGACGGACACGCTCCGCGATGACGCGGTTTGCTTGTGCAGCGATAGTAGATGAAGACGAGACCTGATTTTTTTACATGGCGTTCAGCAGTATATTGCTTGCCGCAGAGCCCGCAGCGCAAAAGGTGTCGATACGGTATGAAGATTGTGCCCGGCGTGTCGGCGTGTTTCGTGTCCGCTTGCAACGACCAGTACTCGCTCGGCGTCACCATGGGCTCGTGCTTGCCTTGGTACAGCTGGCCCCGGTATCGCATGAGGCCGGCGTAAAACGGATTGTGAAACATCGCCATGACGTTTGAGGCTGCAAGCAGCCGCTCGCCCCAACGAGGGCGCACGCCGCGATTCGATCGTCGTCGACCAACCGCTGGGCGCGTGCGCAAACCCATTTCAGTTTGGGCGAGTGTGATCAATTCAAGCGTTGTAGCCCCCGCAAGTCGCAGCCGCCACAACCGGCGTACGTGTTCCCACCGCTTGCGATCTCGCACAATCTGCAAGGTTGTAGGATTGCGCAGGTACCCGATTGGCACACGACTACACGGCCACCGGCCATCCCGAATTGCTTGTTAATACCCACGCACAATATTCCGTGATAAATTATCCGAGTACTGCGTGGACATGCCAAATTGCACCATCATAAGCAGCTTGTCTTCTGGCGTGCCTGTGTACGTACGATCTGGCGTCACAACAACCTTAATGACTTGTTTCGCGAGGCGATGAATCACATTTGCCCCATCGACCGGGTTTCGAGCGAGGCGATCGAGATGCCAGCACAGCAGACCTTCTGCTTCGCCAGATGCGATGCGCTTGAGAACACCGGCAAAGAGAGGTCTACAATCGGGCTCTTTCGCGGACATGGACTCCTCGACCGGCATGCCAACAATGGTCATACCCTGCCTCGCCGCAACGGCGCGCAATTCCCGCACCTGAGCGGGCAGCGACATGATCTGCCGATCTTCGTCTTCTGACGACTTTCGAACATACATTATTATTTTCATAGAACAAACGTTACTGATCAGATTTTAACTCTCGTGACAGCAAGGCGAGGTGCGAAACCGCGCGCATTAGCACGATCGCTGCATGGTGCATGACGTCACGCGACCAATCGACCGATTGACCTGACGCTGTGTCAATTTCTTGGCGCAGCCTCTGAAGAAATACATCGTCCAACTCAACCGCATGCCATGGGCGAAGAAGCGGATGGTGATGTACGTCAAGCCAGTGGCTGCGAGTTGGTTGATGATCATTCATCTTTCTATTATTACCGCTGTTCCAACGTCGGAACAGCCGGCCCAGCGGCAGCGCCGCTCAGCTTCAACATCAAACAATACCTCGGACACGACCTGTCCACAGTTTCAGCGACTTATCCCCAAGCAGGTGAACAAACCGGCGCACCATTGCCGCTTGGCCAGCATTACAACCAATCAGCCATTCGGTATCATGGGTTATGCTCGCTGTCCGGCAGGAGGCAGAAGTCGTCGTCCGGCACGACCTACCAGGTCGCATCCGAGGTGCCACCTCCCGTCCGGCAGCGAGCACAAGGTTCCGCCCTGAGAAGCTGGGAACCAACCGCGCTGTGCCGTCCGAGAGATGACACCGCCACCGTGACATTTTCCCAAATAAATGTCAACGGTTAATGCCCCGTCGCCGACATGCCACCGCCTCACCGCGCATCCGAGCTGCCTGCCTCACCGCTGGCGCTCCATTTGCGTACCCTTCGACAATTCCATGGCTCTGCATCGCTGGGACAAGCGGAACTCGCTGCCCTGGCTTGCATCCCCGTGCGCCAGCTTCGCGCCCTTGAAACCACGCGCTGTCTTCCCCCGTCGCTGCGCCGTTGGTGTGCGCTTGCTGACGCACTCCATTGCTCGCTTGACGAGCTTGTTGGCCGCCGCCCCGCTGACAGCGGCCGCCGCGTTGTCGGACTGGTTTGCCGCAGCGACGTTGCCGTTGCTGTCTGCTGCACTGAAAGCCATGTGCTCGAAGTGCGACGGCTTGGCCGGCAACGTCGCAGGCGCCAAACAGGTGCTGCACTCGCAGCAGATCTTGCAACTGACTACGGCGCAAGCCTGGTGGTCACGGACCGCGACGACGGCAACTCTGACGGCCTCGCCCCAAGCGTGCTTACCACATGCTCCGAGACCGTTGCCCGCATTGGCCTCATGCCAGGCACGCCAACGGCGCTGGCAATGTGGGCGCTGGCAACCGACGAGAGACTTGAACGCTTTGTGCGATTCAGCAAACGAACGGGCTGGCTGCAACTTGACGATCGCGTTAGCGGGCGCGTCCTCCTTGCCGCAGCCTACGCATTTGCGCACGCGCGTGACCATCCGGTCGATGGTGGTCAACTGCAACTTCCTTTCAACACGTAATCCAATCATTATGAAGAACAACCACATACCGCTACGCCAACGGACGATCTCCATCAAGCCAACCAAGGCTGAAAAACTCTACACCGTGCTCCTTGACCGCGCATGGCACGCGACACAGGAACTGGTTGCCAAGGTCGGCCACACATTCGCCGTCGCCCTGCACCACCTACGACGCCTCGGGTACGCCGTCGACAAGCGTCGCCACTGCACCCGCCGAAGAACGTTCGAGTACCGACTCGGGAACACCGGGCCACGCAGCGCAAAAGCGCCGGACGACCTACCCGTCGAGGGCTTCGGCAAACGCTGACCACCGTTCCGTTCCGGCCGCGCCTTGGAGACTGGAACGCTGGAACAACCCTACGTCCTACCGTTTCGCCCTCTGGGACGAAAGCGGAAACATCGCCAACTAACTCAACAAAACCGCTACAACAACGGGCAAACGAGCGCCGCGTCGATGGGCTGACCGCCCCCGACTTGAATCGAGATCAATTTCCGCCTGAATCCGAGGACCAGCCTAACCGGCGTCCTCGGGGCAGAAATGCCTCGATTCAAGTCGGTGCCGCTACACGCGGCCCACGACGACGGCGCGCGTATGACCTCGCGTACGCCCGGCCAGCACGCCCATCTCGACCGACCATGGCGGCGAGATCGGCGGCCGGACCTGGCGACAGCGAGGGCTCAACAGCAACACGTGTTGGAACTGGCCAAGGAGGTAACGGTGCCCGATGCGGCAGAGCCGCACGTCGCAACTGCAAGAACCACAACCACCTATGTCATCACGCCACTGGCGGCCTGAGAAACGGACGCCCTTTCAACTGACTACGAGAGACCGCTCCCTCTTGGCGTCGGTGTATCGCCACCGTTTCCTCACCGCCGAGCACGTCCGCTACCTGCACTTCGAGGGCTCCAGCGTTCGGGCGGCGCAACTGCGCCTCCGGACCCTGTGGTCGGCTCGCCTGCTTGACCGAACGTACCTGCAGCCAGACGGCATGGGCGACCGTGACCGGTACACGGAGCGGCCGCTCTACAGCCTGGCCAGCCGTGGCGGCGCCGTCGTGGCGGCGGCACACGCCATGGACATCGGCGCCATCCCGCACACACCGGCACAAAACCGTGAGGGGTTCCGGCGCATCCGTCACAACCTGGCCGCCACTGACTTCCTCGTCGCCGTCGAGGCGGCGTGCGCCCGGCTGCCTGGGTGGAGCGCTGCGGTCATCCGTGAGCACAGGCTTGCGGCCGAATTGCTTGTTGCCCGTCGCCGGGTACCGGTGGCGCGCGCTCTGCTACCAGATGGTGCCGTCACGGTGAGCGCACCCGGTGTTTCAACACCGCAGACCTACCTGATCGAGATTGTGCGCGCTGGCGTCAAAGCTGGAAACGACACGATCCGCCGTCGATTGCACCGCTACCGCGCGGCACTTCGGGCAGGTTTCTTTCGCTCGGCGTACGGCTTCGCCTGGGTGCGCGCGGTCGTGTTTCTCACACCCACCGTGCAGCGCGCTCGCACACTCGCAGGGCTTGCCCGTGATGTCCTTGGCGGTGAAGGATTATTCCGGTTTGGCGCATACGAAGAGCGCGTAGCCAGCCGCGAGGCACCCATCGCCGCACTCCGACCGGACACAGTCGCCACGTCGATGTACCTCACCGCGTCCGGCAAATCTGTCTCCCTTTTCGAATCCCTTTCAATCACTTCAACCAAAACCCATGTATGAACAATCACCTGCATCCCCGCCTCGCTCGCCGCTCCTTGTCATCGCCGAAACCGACTGGCGGGGCACGCACCGACGCTTCGGCATCAAGGAGGCTGACCGCCTCCGGCACGTTTGGGTCATCGGCAAGACCGGCTCGGGCAAATCGACGCTCTTGCTCCACCTCATCGCACAGGACCTCGCGGCAGGACGCGGCGTCGGCGTGCTGGACCCCCACGGGGATCTGGCGCTGGCTGCCTTGGCCTTGGTTCCGCGCTCGCGCACGAACGACGTGTGCTACGTGGACCCAGGTGATTCGGCACACGCTCTGGCGTTCAACGTGTTGCGGCAAGGGAAAGACCTTTCGCCGAGTTTGGTTGCGTCGGGCCTCATTGCGGTCTTTCGCAAGCACTGGGCCGACGTCTGGGGCCCGCGCCTGGAGCACGTGCTGCGCAATGCTGTCATGGCCGTGGTGCCGGATCCGCGGGCAACGCTGCTCTTTCTCTACCGCTTTTTGACCGACGAGGCGCTTCGAGCGCGCCTTGCGCCGCGTATCGCTGACCCGGTGGTTCGCCAGTTCTGGACCGTTGAATTCCCGGGGTATCGCCCGCAGCTCCAGTCCGAGGCCCTGTCGCCGGTCTTGAACAAACTTGGTGCATTCATTGGCAACGCGAGCATCCGGCGCATTGTGGCGCAGGAGAAGGGCCGCCTCAATATGGGTGAGCTTCTCGACAACCGCGGCGTCCTAATCGCCAACCTGTCGGTTGGTCGAGTTGGTGAAGATGCCTCGCGCTTATTGGGCAGTCTCATCTTGTCGGCCGTGCAAGTCAGCGCCATGCGCAGGACCTCTGGCAGCCCGCCGTTCTTTCTTTACGTAGATGAGTTCCAGCACTTCGTGACCGAGTCGCTCTCCACCATGCTGTCCGAGGCACGAAAGTTCGGTGTCGCTCTGACTTTGTCGCACCAATACCTGGCACAACTGCCCGGCGGGCTGCTCGACGCCGTGCGCGGCAATGTCGGCTCGCTTGTCGTCATGCGTCTCGGTGCCGACGATGCATCGCTTTTGCAGCGTGAGATCGACCCACCGTTTCAAGCTCATGACCTCACGTCCATTCCATCCGGTCGCGCCGTCGTGAAGCTCTTGGTCGATGGCCAGCCGACAACGCCGTTCTCGGCGCGCCTCCTGCCACCCCGCTGCGCCGCAGCAGATCGCGCGCGAATCGAGGCCATCCGCGAGCAATCGCGTCGCCGGTTCTGTTCACCAAGCCACGTCGTTGACGATCAGATTAGCAAGATGTTTCAAGACTTTGCCGATTCGGTGAACTGACACCGAGCCGCGCCTTCTGGGACAGCCAGCCTTTGCACAGGGTCCGTCTGCGCGCTGCCCGCGGCCTGCCTGCCGGGGTACGCCGTGCGCCGGACTCCGGGCAGGGGGCCGGCGTGCGCCCAGAAGGGGCGGCTCGATGCACGGGCCCGACCCACAGAGGCTCCGGCCCTCACTATAATTTCCGCCGGAAGGAGAGAACAACCAATGCAGATCAAGGTTTTGCGCCTCGGGCACAGTGCCCGTCATGTCGACATCGCTGCCGGCGCCACCGTCGGCGAAGTCCTGGCCCGGGAAGACCTGCCCACCCAGGGCTACGCCATTTCGGTCAACGGTCTCGGGGCCAGCCAGACGACGGTGCTCTCGCCGGACGACGTCGTCACCCTAGTCCCCAAGGTCGAGGGCGGCACGCGCTAGCCCACCAACCACCACCGCCTTGCCAGCCAGCCTTCGAACTTCCGAGGGCGGCTGGCGGGCGGCAAGGAGCACACCAATGCACATCTGTCACAGTGCCATGCAGCCGTATCTTGAGGACTTGGAATCGCGGCTCGGTCTGCCCGTCCGCTACCAACGGTGGAGCAGCCGGTACATGGGAAAGGCGCCATTTCGCCACGAAATCAATGTTGTCGGCCCCCACTCGGGGACACCTGCAACGTACTCGCTGCCCTACAAGAACGACGTGCGTGAGGTCGAGGTGGTGAGCAATCGTCCCGACACCGGCGAGCCGCTGGAACTCGCCGTCGACGGCAGTCACTACCACGTGGCGTCAGTCGACGGCCGTCGCGTCCGCCTCGTCTTCGACCTGGAGCGCCTGTTCGAGCAGCCTCCAGAGGACCTGCACCCCGGTCTCGTGCTTGATGCAGTGCTCGGAGCTGCGTGCCTCAAGGCAGCCACTTTCGTCAAAGAGTACCGCTGGGAGGACGAGACCGAACGCTTTTTGACGTGGAACGTCGAGGGTGTCGCCGGCCAGATCACCGCCTGGAAGCAGAACATCCGCGACAACGAGCATGAGCTCGACCGCCTCGTCTCCACGACCGCGAAACTTGTTCGAAAGAACACGGAACTCCGGGATCAGTGCAAGGCCGCATCCACAACCACCAGGACCGATTGTGAAGCTCAGGCCAAGAGCGAGTTCGCCTCGCTCACGAAGCTTGTGCCCACCGTCGCCGCCCAGATCGACTTCGACTCCGCGCGGCTCGTGGTCGTGCTGCAGCCGCTTACGGTTGAGCACGACGGCTGCGACTACGAGCTGGGCTCGTTTACGCTCCAGATTGCGCCCGACAACATGCGCATTTGGTCCGACGCAGGCCTCCGCTACCCGCACCCACACGTGTCGTCCGACGGTGTGCCCTGCTGGGGAAACCTCGGCCCCCACGTCGCACGGCTCTTGGGCGAGCGCGCGTACGCGTCGCTCGTCGCCGCCACGGTCGAGTTCCTCAAGTCCTACAACGAGCGCGACGCCTACCGTCGCATCGAAACCTGGGATCCCGACTGGTCTGACGACGAGTAGCGGTCCCGAGTTCGCGTGTGCTCGGTCGTAGGTGAAAGTCACCTGCGCCCAGGCGCGCCATCTACAAGGAGGTGTCCCAATGAAAGTAACGCCCGGCTTTCGCGTCTCGATTGACGCTGAGGCCCTGGAACGCATCTGGCACTGGACCAACTTCGCCAAGGGCGAGTTCTCGTGCCTTGGATCGGTCTCTGACGAGCTGCATGTCCACGACGTCCAGCTCTTCGAACAAACGTGCACGGCTTCGTCGACCGACATGGACCAAGTCGCGCTGGCCAAGTTCCTCTGCGGCCAGTTGCATCCCGAGCGCGTTCGGGCATGGATTCACAGCCACGGCAACCTGAACGTGTTCTGGAGCCCGCAAGACGACCACTGTATCGAAGGGCTTGAGAACGATACGGTCCTCGTCTCCATCGTCGTCAACAAACGGCGGGAGATGAAATGCCGCGTCGACCTCTGGCACCCGGTCCGGCTGACACTCGACGACCTGATGGTCGAGGTGCGCGTCCCTCGCTACGGCCTCAAAGCTGAGTGCGAGGCGGCGTTCCGCGACCTGGTCACCGAGGCGCCACTTGCACAGCAACAACGTACCGGACCGCAAGGGCAGGCTGCGCTACTGCACCAGCATGACTTTGCGGACTGGTCGGCCTGGGATGACGGGCCCGGCGCGTGGAGGCTCCCGTGATGGACTTTCACCGTCAACTCGACATCCTGGACCAGCGCCGCCTTGCACAGATCCCCATCACCGTTATCGGTGCCGGGGCGGTCGGGTCGTTCACGACGCTGGCGCTGGCCAAATGCGGCGCAGAGCACATTACAGTATGGGACGACGATATTGTCGAAGCGCACAACCTCCCGAACCAGTGGTACCGCCTAGCGGACCTGGGGCGGCGCAAGGTAGAAGCGCTCAGCGACCTCGTAGCTGCCATGACCGGTGTCCACATCGACGCGCGCGCCACGCGCTTCGATGGCGGCGGCGCCACCGAGCTCACGATCTGCTGCGTCGATCTCATGGACGAGCGCATCGCGCTCTGGCAGGGCCTCAGCCCTCGGCCGGCGCTCTACATCGACGCCCGCATGGGCGCAGAGGTCGGCACGCTTCGGTGTGTCGGTCGCTTCGCTGGCTGGTACGAGGACACCTTGTACCCGTCGACCGCGGCATTTCGGGCACCGTGTACAGCCAAGGCGACCATGTACTGTGCGTCGGGGCTCGCAGCCTTCATCGCGGCCCAGGTTGCCAACTACGCGAGCGGCCGAGGCGTGAAGCAAGAGATGACCGTCGATTTTCGTAACGGTCTCATCCTGTAGCAGACACGCCCCACAATTCAACCTCATCGTCGTCAAGGCAATCGGCAGCGAGCAGCAACATCTGCTCCGCGGTTGCCGACGGCGATGAGGTTCCCGTTTCCCTTGGGAGTTCTTCGCCGCCCTCACGCCCGCACTTTCGTGCGGGGGCGACGGTGGAACCCTCAACAGGCGTCGCACCATTGGCGCCCAGAACCTCAGGAGTAACAAATGGAATGGGTCAACTTCCGCGAAATCCGTGAGCGCGTATCTCTGGAGCGCGTGCTCCGGGAGTACTACCGCATCGACAACCTCAAAGTCGCCGGCAAGACCGCGACCTGCCCGTGCCCCGTGCACGGCGGTGACAATCCGCGCGGTTTTCACTGCGACTTCGAGAAAAACCTTTGGCACTGCTTCACCAAGTGCAAGAAGGGTGGCAATCAACTCGACCTCGTCGCTGCAAAGGACGGCGTCACGGTGCGCGA
>SXGU01087276.1_pt1 | contig 12465 bp, 9 predicted proteins | sample 3174531 | NCBI WGS metagenome assembly SXGU01 (sample SAMN11356863, study PRJNA531348) | freshwater metagenome | isolation source: freshwater sample F1-140 | place: China: Fuxian Lake, Yuxi | collected 2017-12-25 | reverse complement strand
GTGTAGAAAATCGCATTCATGATCTCGCGCCAGCTCCAGGCCAAAGGGCGGCCATGACCGTTCTGCGCCGGCATCCAGCCTGCAATCAGCCGCCACTCCTTGTCCGACAAATCACTCTCGTAACGCAACTCACCACGGCTCTACTGCCGTCGGGTGGTTGAGGTCCACATGGCTCCATCCAGAAAGGTTTCGACAACCCCTTGGAATCACGCCAGCCTCAACCACTCAACCCTTTTCGAAACAGGCTCTTAGCTGATCGATTTGAACGGCAAATAAAATGGGAATATGGAAGCTGGACTAAGCCAGGGAACGATCAATCATCGATCGTAGAAAACGAGTGATCTGCTGCTGTCGTCGTAACCTATCACCAGGATTGGGTACATCTTCCCCTCATTTATCGACACAAAGCCGATACGAGAAGAAAAGCTAACTGAAAATTTTGAGCTTTACAAGCCCATAAATTGTAGGGGGATATATTTGAGATAGAGCTTCAAAGTCAGCCAGTACCTGCGAACATCGCAATGTGGTCATTCCAGCTTTCGCATGGGAGCGACTACAATCATGCAACGGCACGTACTTCCATTGGAACTGCCAAGGGGGTCATAGCCTGACAGAGGGGATATTTTGGTGGTGAACGAAGTAAAGTTGCCTGGTCTTAACATCGAGTTGGCGGGTCACCTCATTCGCCTGAAATGGCATTGTCTCCGGCGCGATGGCAATGATCCGCCATTTTCCGCAAGGCGTCTTGGAGAGGGCTTTAAGGAAGGAGCATCCATGGAAATTGATTTGCGAAGGCATGGGGAAAATGGCTTTGTCTTGATGCATGATGCCACTTTAGATCGAGAGACCAATGGGCGGGGCGCGCTCGGTGGCACGAGCACTAACGAACTGAGCAAGCTTTATATGCGTTGTCCAGATGGCGCGATCAGCGAGGTACGCCCTATTCTCTTTGAGGACCTGTTTTTTCTCTTGCCGACCACCGTTCATGAACGGTCGTTAATTCAGATAGACATCAAAGAACAGGCAAACAACATTAACGACAAGATGATTAGAAGATTTCAAGAATCTATATCAGGTTTTGAAAAATACTGTGTGTTGAGTGGCGATGATTGGACGGCAGTTAAACTTTTGGCCTTGGGAAACTCTGAACTTTCATTGGGCTTTGATACAGATTCGCTTCTTACACCTGAGACAACATCGAGTTCTGGGTTAATTTTAGATTTCGTAGACGACACATTAGTCGAAGCAGGAAATGCGGAATGGATTTACCTGCGGCTATCGGTTATTCTACACGCTCAAAAGTTGAATATTGATATTGTGGAACTGTTTCATAAGGCAAACAAAAAGGTCGATACTTGGACCTTTAATCCTGAAATTCCTGATGCATTAAATATCCTTCGAAAGATCATAGCTGCGGGAGTAGACCAAATCACAACTGATGATTCTGGCGCAGTGCACAAAATGGCTCGGACTCTGCTGTTATAAACAGCCTTACATATCACAGTAGAGGTTCGATTTTCATAACTCCTGATATGCGAATCGTTTTGCGGAGGAGCAAATCGTAGATTGTTTCAAGAATGTCTTAGATTGAATTTCGATTAAGAAGCGCATCAAGCACCCGGGTACGGGCCAATCCGCCAATTGGCAATCCGGACTCATCGACAACGACGGCGTCCTTGTTCTGGTCAATCAGCAGGGACGCAATATCCTCAATCCTCTCCGTTGCCGAAACTTGAAGGCTGGACTTCATCGCATTGTCGACAGGATGCATCAGGTTCCTCACATGCAGTACTTTTGCCCTGGCAATACTGTTGGTGAATTCGCGCACATAGTCGGTAGCTGGCGCGGTAACGAGCTCTTCTGGCGTTCCAATCTGGATGATCTCGCCACCCCGCATAATCGCTATCCTATTAGCAATCCTGATTGCTTCATCGAAATCATGCGTTATGAAAACAATTGTCTTCTGCAGGGCGCTCTGCAGTCGCATGAGTTCGTTTTGCATTTCCCTGCGAATAAGCGGATCGAGGGCAGAAAAAGGTTCATCAAGGAACAATATCTCTGGGTCAATTGTAAGCGCGCGCGCAATGCCGACGCGCTGCTGCTGCCCGCCTGAGAGTTCCCTTGGGTAGTAGCTCTCCCGTCCCTTCAGCCCGACAAGCTCTATCATTTCAAGAGCCCGCTTTTCGCGTCGTGCCCGTTCCATCCCTCTTATCTCAAGGGGGAACGCTACATTGCCGAGAACCGTATCGTGAGGCAGCAGGGCAAAATTCTGGAAAACCATGGCGATTTTCGCCCTTCTCAGTTCAGTGAGATCGCGTTCCGAAAGTCTAAGAATATCCTGGTCATCGATAAGCACCTGGCCAGCCGTCGGTTCCACCAGCCGAGACAGACAACGAATGAGTGTTGATTTACCCGAGCCCGAAAGACCCATGATGACGAATACTTCACCGGTTCTGATTTCAAGAGACGCAGATTTGACGGCTGCAATGTAGCCCTCATTGTCCAGGTTTTCCTGGCTGGGAGCCATATCATGCGCCTTGAGAAAATTGGCCGGCTTCGGGCCATAGAGCTTCCACAGGCCTTTGCACACGATCTTATTGTTTACTGTACCGACTGGTCGCTTTTTCTTTGCTCTAGCTGTCACGGTTTGATTGACAATTCCAGTTGTGGATTTTGAAATCATGGATTGCCCGTATCTGGATTGCTGTCGCTGGCAGCGTCATTCGCGACAATAACATGAAGGCCAAGGTTCTCGAAGCCGGTGATGGTCGCCCTGTCGCGGCATCCGGTAATTAGGGTATTGGCTTGATTGGTCCGCAGCGCAGATATGCGGTCACGCTCGGTGAGTTTTCGCGCCGTCGCCAGGACGACGGTTTGTGAAGCGCGTTTGTGCATGAGCTGCGCCAGCGTGGCATCTGCTTCATAGGAATAAGTCAGACCATCCAATGCGGTAAATCCTTCCGCTGCGATCAGTGCGAGATCGGCATTGAATGACTGCAGCATCTGCTCCGCAAATGCCCCTGACGTGCCAAGGCTTTGGTGCCGCAGGTTGCCGCCGAGCAGATAGGTGCTGATGTTGGGGCTCTCGGAAAGAAGGGCCGCGATATTCACGCCAGGCGTAACCACCGTGAGTTTCAGGTTGCTGGCGACAATCTCGCGTGCAACCGCAAGAAGGGTCGAGCCATCGTTCATGAGCACCGTGGCATCAGGCTCGAGAAGTGCCAAGGCCGCGCGCGCAATGGCACGCTTTTCGTCCGTGTCGATCTGTTCGCGCAAGGCAAATGCCTGATCGGCACCGCGCGGCGCTTCTACAATTGCGCCTCCATGGGTCCGGCGCACCAGCCGCCCATCCTCAAGCATGGCGAGATCGCGCCGGATGGTTGGCAGCGATACTCCGAGAAGCCGCGACAGGGCTTCAACCGATACAGCTCCGTCGAGAATGAGTTGCTTTTGTATCAGAAGCCGGCGCGCAGCCGGGTTTTGGACGTGGATCGTCATAAAATGACTATAGCATTTCGAACCGGGAGATTTCCAGCACTTATTTGATCAATAACGATCAATATTATGATTGATACCTTTCGTTTTATCTTCTATAGGGTAATGGCCGTTGGTCACCAAGGGCTAAAAACCCCGGAAAACGGGGCATTCAGGAGGAAGTAATGGTCAGGAAGTCACAACATATTCTTGCAAGCGCGGCTCTTGCCGCCATGTTCACATGGAGCGGGGTTTCGGTGCCCGCAGCCGCCGCAGTTCCGGAGTCCAAAGACCCGATCAAACTCGTCATGATGGGGTACTCCGGTGACAACATCATCATGCTGATCTACGGCAAACTGCTCGTTAAGCTCGGATACACCGTGGAATGGACGCCGGCCGACTACCTCGGCCAATTCGCGGGGCTGGAGACCGGTGATCTCCACATCGGTTCGCCGGGTTGGGACACAACAGCCAAGGCAGCGCTGAAAGCGGCGTTCGATACTGGGAAAGTTCTCAACATGGGCGAAATGGGCATCCCCGTGCAGGAGGACTGGTGGTATCCACTATATGTGAAGGATGTCTGCCCTGGCCTTCCCGATTGGAACGCCCTCAAGAATCCGGACTGTGTGAAGGCTCTCTCAATCGCGGAAACCGCACCAAAGGCCCGCTTCCTTTCCGGCCCCATTGAATGGGGCGGCCACGACAAGGAACGCATTGAAGCTTTAGGCCTGGAATTTGATGTTATTCACGCGGGCAGCGACGCTGCCCTTACAGCCGACTTCACCGCCGCCATCAAAAGAAAGCAGCCCATAGTTGGCTGGACGTGGGATCCTTTCTGGGTGCCGGCTTTATATGAAGGAGAGTTCGTCAAGTGGCCGGAGTACGACGATGCTTGTTATGACGACCCGAAATGGGGACCAAATCCGGACAAGGCCTTTGATTGCGGGCGCCCGACAGGAAAAATGTGGAAGACGGCTTGGGCCGGAGGTGAGTCCAAGTGGCAAAAAGCCTACGATGTTTGGCGTGAATTCAAGCTCGATGGAAAAACCATGGGCCAGCTCGTCGCCCGCAGCGACGTCGACGGCGTGCCAACTGAAAAAGTCGCGGATGACTGGATTGCCCAGAACGAAAGCATCTGGAAGCCTTGGGTTGATTAAACCTCCGCGCGCGATGCGTTAACGGGCAATACCGCTCTATCGCTGGCGCTCGGCTCAGAGGCTTGGGATGTTTTTGACGGATCAAACAACGATGGTGCCAGTTGGCAAGGACACCTTGCGTGGCGGGAACTGGATGGGTGTTGTCGTTGCCGCGGCAGTCGCGGTGAACATCATTCTCCTCTTGCATCCAGGCCTGCCGGCGTGGGTTCAAACCTATCCGGAAGAATGGGTATTGCCGGCCAACGAATGGGTCACATTGTTCTCGAACTGGCTGCTGCGTGACCTGCACCTGGGATCATTGGCGTTCAAGGATGTTTCACGGGGGTTTGCCGCAATATTGCAAGCCCCCGTCGTCCTGTTGCAGCACGTGCTGGCGAAGGGTTTCGAGTTCCAATTAGCTTCCGGAACCATTGTCCGGCTCCCTCCCATTTCCTGGCTCGGAGTCACCCTTTTTGTTTCAAGCCTGGCGCTCGCGATGCATGACAGGCGCCTGGCCGTCCTCGCCGCCGCCACATTTTTCTATGCCGCCGTGATTGGCCTTTGGCAGAGCACAATGATGACCCTTGCGCTGGTCCTTGTGGCAGTCGTTCTCGGCGTGGCAGTTGGATTGCTGTTTGGCATATCAAGCTACCGGTCGCGTAAAATTGAAAGCGCCCTCGCACCGGTTCTGGATTTCATGCAGACTGTCCCCGTATTCGGCTATCTCGTGCCGATGATCCTGCTCTTTGGATACAGTCCCGCCGCGGCGCTCGTCATAACCCTGATCTACACCATCCCGCCGATGGTGAGGATTACAAAATCTGCACTGCAGCAAGCAAATCCCGAAACCATTGAGCTGGGAAAAATGACTGGTTGTTCACCGCGGCAGCTTCTCTGGCGTGTGATGCTGTTGTCGGAGCGCTCACGTCTCATGGTCGGCGTGAACCAGGTCATCATGCTCACGCTCAACATGGTTATCATTGCATCCCTGATAGGTGCCGGGGGGCTTGGCTATGATGTTTGGGAAGCCGTAAAATCATTGCACATTGGACGAGGCATCGAAGCCGGCGCAACAATAACGCTGCTCGCAATCACACTTGACCGTCTGAGTCAGCGATACGCCTCGCTCCGGCCCGACCATACAATTCACGCCAGGCCCTTTATTGAGCGCTACGGGCTTGTTGTTGCTGCCGCCGCATTGGCTGTTCTCTTGACCATTGCGGGCTACTGGATTCCTTTTCTGGCCCATTATCCGGATGAGGCCACTCTCTCAACCGGCCGCTTTTGGGATGGCATTGTCGATTGGATCAATCTGAATGCCTATGGCGCCATCAGCAGTGTCCGCGACTTTCTCTTTTTATACCTTCTGCGTCCCGCAAAGGAACTGATGCAGTCGCTCTCTTGGTTGGGCCTGCTCGCCTTTCTGATGGCGCTCGGGCTCCGTCTTGGCGGCCTTCGCCTTGCCGTGCTGTGCGGCATTCTGGTTTCGTTTATTGCAGTCGTCGGCCAGTGGGAAAAAGCCATGCTCTCGGTTTACCTCGTCGGCATTGCGCTTCTCATAACCGCCCTCATTGGCATTCCCCTTGGCTTTGTCACGGCCGGCAACGCGAAACTGCATCGCGCGACCAGCCTCGTTCTCGATACGCTGCAGACACTTCCCTCATTTGTTTATCTCATACCGGTGGTCATGCTGCTCGGCGTCGGAGACTTCTCGGCGCTCGTAGCCATCGTGCTCTATGCCGTAGCGCCGCTCATCCGCTATACAGGCAGCGCCGTCCGCGAGGTTACCGCCTCGGTTGTTGAAGCAGCCCGGGCCTTTGGCGCCACCCCACGGCAAATTCGCCGGCGCGTAATCATTCCGCTGGCCTTGCCGGATATCGTGCTCGGCTTGAATCAAACGCTGATGCTTGCGATCAGCATGCTTGTCATCACCGCCCTGGTCGGAACAAGAGACCTCGGCCAGGAAACATTGATTGCCCTTTCCACGGCCGATCCGGGACGCGGGCTTGTGGCCGGGATTTGCGTGGCGTTCATTGCAATAATGGCGGACCGGTTGCTGCGCGCCTGGGTCGATCAGCGCCGAAAGAGGCTTGGTCTTGTTGATCTCTGAAACACCAACCCAGAAGCGTTCAAGCGCCCCAAAGGCCGTTGTCATTGGCGGCGGTGCGACCGGCTGTGCCGTTGCCCGTGATCTCGCTTTGCGTGGCTTTCACGTATCATTGATAGAACGGGGTGACTTGGGCACCGGAACCTCGAGCCGTTTTCATGGCATGCTGCAGAGCGGCGCGCGCTATGCGGTGAGTGACACGGGCTACGCCGGCGAATGCATGCGCGAACGGAAAATCGTGGCGGAACTCCTGCCCCACGCCGTGGAGCCGGTGGGAGGCCTGTTCGTCTCCCTTGAGGAGGATCAAGCCGCCTATGCGGAAAGCTTCATAGCCGGTTGCCGGGGTGCGCAAATCCCTGTGGAAGAACTTGATCCTGATTCGGTAATGAAGCGGGAGCCCGCGCTGTCCCGCCAAATCAATCGCGTGTTCGCCGTTCCAGACGCGACGATTAATCCATGGTGGCTTGTAAATGCCCTGGCTGATGATGTACGCCGCCGTGGCGGGTCAATTCTCCTCCACCACCATGTAACGGCAATCAACAAATCGGACAGCGGGGCAATTCGCGTTGCGGTTAATGGGCCCGGAGGACCTTCAACTCTCGAAACGGACATTGTGATCAATGCGTCCGGCGCCTGGTCCGGCTACGTCGCCGCACTTGCCGGCCAGACCATCGATCTGGAGTTGACCAAGGGTTCGATCATTGTTTTGGCGCATCGCGCAGTAGGCCAGGTGATCAACCGGTGCCGATACCCGGCAAGCCACGACATCATTGTCCCGACTGGTACGATCAGCCTGTTTGGAACGACTTCGGAAGTCGTAGGTGATGCGGGCACAACGGCGGTCCGCTCCGAGGAAATTCAGGAACTTTTGGAAGGCGCTGCTCCCCTCATTCCAAAGATTCGTGAATTTGGCTTTCTCCGCGCCTGGGCCGGCGTGCGGCCGCTTGTCAAGCCACACGATTGGCCCAGCGGCAAGGCCGTGCCGCGCCGCCATCGTGTAATAGATCACGGCGATACCGGCTTTGCCGGCCTGTTTACCGTGTGCGGGGGTTCGCTGACGACCCATCGGTCAATGGCAGAGGATGTAGCGAACCAGATCTGCCAACAGCTTAAATGGAACGCGCCTTGCGAAACTGCCACGACGCCATTCGAAGGCAAGAGCCGCAAGTTCTGGCAGCCAACGGCCTCATTTGCCCGTGCAGAAAGTTCAGCAGGCAGGCCGCAGCAAGCCTGCGAATGCGAGGCTGTCGAGGTTGCAGAACTGAAAGCGGCCATATCGAATGGCATCGTGCATATGCATGATCTCCGCAGGAGGTTGCGCATTGGCTTTGGCCCCTGCCAAGGCACGTTTTGTGGCGTGCGGACAGCCCAATTATTGGCTAGCGCGAACGTCAGCGGCCAACACGAAGGCGAGCTTTCCGATTTCTGGAAGGAGCGGCTCAAGGGCATGGCTTTGATCGCGTGGGGGAAGCAGGCCCGCCAGATACTGCTGAGCGAACATGTCCACTGCAAACTTCTCGGGCTCGTTGCAGAATCGGGCACCATGCCAAAGCCGGAAATCCCATGAAATCAGATGTGATCGTCATTGGAGCTGAATTGGAAGCCTTCGTTGCCGCGCTCCGGCTTTCCGCAAAATGCAGAAGCGTGCGTCTTCTCATGCCGGGAGCAGGTTCTCTGCATTATTCGGGTGGAGGGCTCGGGGTGTTGGCCCCGTCCCCGGCAGTCCCAAAAACCGGGCGTTCAGAACCTTATGGGGCGATTGATAAATTAAATGATCGCCATCCCTACCGGATCCTGGGTTCCCATAGGGTGAAGTCGGCCTTCGACTGGTTTCTGAAATGGGGCAATGAAAACTCCCCCGTGTTCAACTGCTGCGACAGGAACGTTGCGGTGCTCACCATGGCGGGGCTAATGGTCCCGGCATTTGCCGTCCCTGCTTCACTTGCAACCATGGAGTCCGTCTCCGGCAAACGCCTGGCAATCGTGGCGCTCGATGGTCATTTGGACTACTCCCCGGATTTGTGCGCCGCTGGCCTGGCAAAGCATGGCGTTGAATCCACGATCATCCGCATGCCATCCCCGACGGCAGGCGACAGTGTCCGGATTGCCGCGGCTCTCGACAAGCACGCGCCATCATTCTTCAAGGACTTGCGTCGCAGCCTTGCCGTCGATGCCGAAGTGGCAATCATGGCGGCGGTGCTGGGCCTGCACCGGCACGATGAAGTGATGCAAACGGCGCGGGATGTTCTTGGCATACCCGTTCTCGAGATCGCAACACTGCCGCCAAGTGTTTTTGGATTGCGCCTGTACTACCGCCTGATGAAGGCAATCCGGACCGCCGGAATCGAAATTCATCCCGGGGTTCGCGGTCTGCAGGCCAAGCTGGTGAATGGAAAATGTGAATCCCTCACCGACCAGGAGGGCCAGGCATATCAGGCCGGCAGCTTTATTGCCGCCCAGGGCGGCGCGCTCATTGGCGGCCTTGAGGTGGATTCACGCGGCAACATCATTGAGCCGGTTTTCAATTCCGATGTTCATCAAACGCAGCCTTTGAAGCACCGTGATTCCGCGGCAGTTCTTAACGCCTTGAATCAGGCGGGGGTGGAGGTCGACCGGCAGCTTCGCCCCGCCATCGGGGGAAAGACAATCAGAAATGTTCATGCTGCCGGTGGATTGCTGGGCCACTGGAACCCCGTATTGGAAATGTCAAACGAAGGCGTGGCAATCGCCTCCGGCCAGGCGGCAGCCGATTTTGCGCTTGAAGGCATGGGGGCGTAGAGATGGAAAGCGGCGTTTATCTCGGATTGGATCACGGCGGCTCAACGACCACCGCTCTTGTCTATGCTCCCGGCGATGGTGTCCTTGCGCGCGCTTCCGTGCGCATACCGAAACAGGCTCCGGCCCCTGGCCATGTTGAGCATGATCCACGGGATTTCCTGCGGACGAGCCTTGCGGCGGCGCACCAGGCGCTGAAATCGGCTAGCCTGTCTTGGCACGACGTCCGTTCCGTCGGCATCGCCAATCAGGGCGAAACGAGCATGGCGTGGTCGGCGGACGGAAAAGAGGTGTTCGGGCCAGCCCTCTCATGGGAGGATCGCCGGACTGCGGCCTACTGTGCCGCGCTCGCCCCGAAAGGCGTTGATGCTCTTGTCCGGCAACGGACGGGCGTCATGCTCGATCCCTATTTCTCGGCGTCGAAATTTCATTGGCTGACGCATGAGGTTCCGGAGGCGCAACGCGCCCTTCAACACGGCCATCTGCGCTTGGGAGGCACGGACAGTTTCGTCATCCACCACCTGACGCGCGGCGCGGTCCATGCAACAGATCCGGCAACCGCTTCCCGGACGGCGCTGCTCGACATCCGGAAGGTTGATTGGGATAACGGCCTGCTTGATGCGTTCGGTGTGGGGAGAGCTGGCCTTCCCGAAATCCGCCCCACCTGTGGCCCTTTCGGAATTATAAGCCATGCTGAAATCCCCGCACAGGGCATTGAAATTACCGCCGATGCGGTTGATGCGCATGCCGCACTTTTCGCCCATGCCTGCTTCGATCAGACAACCGCCAAGGCAACCTATGGCACGGGAGCTTTCATTGAAGTCAATACCGGGCGCACGTTGATTGAACCGGATGGCGTGCTGCCGGTTTTCATCGCCTGGAAAATTGACGGGAAGGTTGATTATACGCTCGAAGGCGGCGTGTTTTCCGTTGGGTCTGCCATAGATTGGGCGGTGCAAATGGAACTTCTGCCCTCATCAGCCGAAACTGCAAGCCTCGCATTGAGCGTATCCGATACGGCGGGTGCTTTTTTTGTTCCAAGCTTCACCGGCCTTGCGGCGCCCCATTGGGTTCCAACAGCCCGTGCCATGATGTCAGGAATTGGCCTGGATACCACGAAGGCCCACCTGGCACGGGCTCTTCTCAACGGTATCGCCTTTGCATGTGCGGAAGTAATCGTCACGCTCAATAAGCGGCTCAACAACACACTCACGCTCGTCAAGGCGGATGGCGGGCCCTCGGGCAACGTGTATCTGATGCAGCGCCAGGCCGATCTGCTGGGAATCCCCGTCCAGGTTTCTGAAGAGCCGGACATGACGGCACTGGGCGCTGCTCTCATGTCGGCAATTGGCGCGGGCCAACTGGCAGCAGCTGACGTGTCCAGCCTTCTCCGCTCCAGCAGGACCTATGAGCCAAGGGTTTCAGGCGACGAACGAGAATTCCACTGGAGTCAATGGCGCCGCGGCGTCCAAATGGTACGGGAACTTGCAAACCAATGAGCAATGAGCACAGCATATCAGGTCGTCAATTGGGTCAGCCGGCAACTCCTTCAACGATCCTTGCGACAATGGATCAATGCACCAAATGCGGAGTCTGCCAATCTCACTGCCCGGTGCTAGCAGCAACGCCCGAATTCCCGGGACCAAAATACGCAGGCCCGCAAGCCGAACGGTTTCGGATCATCGAACAGGTGATTGAACATTCCTCCGATCTGTGCACGGGGTGCGGCATATGCACGAGTGTCTGTCCCAACGACGTCGCTATCAGCGATATCATCGCCCTAGCCAAGGCTGGCAAAACCCAAAATGGTTCTCCCATTCCCCTCGGCCAAAAGCTCCTGAACCGCCCGGACATGGTCGGCATGCTGGGCGGCCTTGCTCCCCGGATTGCCAACGCCGTGCTCGGTAATCGCGGAATGCGGCGGTTTGCGGAAGCAGTTCTTGGCATTCACCGCCACGCCCCGCTGCCAAAATTCTCCGGCCCTGCGTTCCGGAAGTGGTTAGCGAGCCATCAGCAACCCCAGGGCCCAGAAATCCTGTATTTTTCAGGTTGCGCCGTCGAAAATTTTGATCCCAAGGTCGGAATTGCTGCCGTGCGCCTGTTGAACAAATTGGGTTATAATGTGGTGATCCCCTCCCAGGCCTGTTGCTCCCTGCCAATGCTCTCCAGTGGTGAATGGGCTCCAGCCCGTAAGCGCACCGAAAACCTGGTCAACGATCTTGCATCACGTCTTGGCCCGGCACCGGCGATTGTCACAAGCTCGACGAGCTGCGGCCTTACGCTAAAGTCAAAATATGCGGCTTATCTTGATATGAACAGTGGAAATGCCAAAAGCGTTTCATCTTCTACAAGCGACATCTGCGAATTTCTTCGCGAACGTGGCATTGACGCCCTGACGAAACACCTGAAAACTCTGAAACGCCGCATTTTCTACCATGCGCCCTGCCAACTCCGTGGACACGGCATTGGCTTCCCGGCGCTGGAGCTGCTTCGGTCGATCGACGGGCTGAATATTGACGTTTCCAACGCCAGCTGCTGCGGAATTGGCGGAACATATGGATACGACGAAAAAAAGTATGGCATATCGATGGAGATTGCAAAACCACTCAGCGAACAGGTCAGGGATTCAAGCCCGGATCTCATTGTCTGTGATAGCGAAACATGCCGATGGCATCTGGAGGCCATAACGGGCGTTCAAGCAGTCCACCCAATCGAAGTCCTGGCGATGTCGATTGATATGTAAAGGTGGTAGAAATTGTCGTTCAAACTTTCCGCGATCAAAGAGAACCCAAGTTGCTCACATTCCATAACTCCCTTATGCGCATCCATTTCTGCTAAGAGTCCGTTTCGAAAGTCATATTGAGCGGGCCAGGCGGCGGACAAGGATCATGACCGAGGCGGCGTAGAGGAAGGCTTGCGCTGAAGCAATGGTCGTTTCGAAATCTTTTGCCAAACGCCGGTTGCGGTTGATCC
>SXGU01296977.1_pt1 | contig 12466 bp, 16 predicted proteins | sample 3174531 | NCBI WGS metagenome assembly SXGU01 (sample SAMN11356863, study PRJNA531348) | freshwater metagenome | isolation source: freshwater sample F1-140 | place: China: Fuxian Lake, Yuxi | collected 2017-12-25 | reverse complement strand
GCCCGGTCACCAGTACGATGCCGTGCGGCTGGCTGATCAGCTCATCGAATTGCGTCTGCACATCGGCGCACATGCCGAGATGGCCCAAGTCGAGCCGGCCGCCTTCCTTGTCGAGCAGACGCAGTACCGCGCGCTCGCCATGGCCGGTCGGCAAGGTAGAAACGCGCACATCGACCGGCTTGCCGCCCACGCGCAGCGTAATGCGTCCATCCTGCGGCAAGCGTTTTTCCGCGATGTCGAGTTGCGCCATGATTTTGATGCGTGAGATTAACGATGCATGGATTGCCTTCTTCGGCCGCACGATGTCGCGCAGCGCGCCGTCGACGCGAAAACGCACGACCGACACTTGCTCGAACGGTTCGACATGAATATCCGATGCTCCCTCGCGCAATGCCTGCGTCAGCAATGCGTTAATCATGCGGATCACCGGCGCGTCGTCAGCCGATTCCAGCAAGTCTTCAATGGCCGGCATGTCCAGCATCAACTTGGCCAGATCGAGGTCGGACTCTACTTCATCGACCACCTGCGCGGCGTCGCCGCCGGAATTGGCATAGGCTTTTGCGATGGCCGCTTCCAGGTCTTCACGCGACAAGGACTTGAGCTTGACGCGCCCGAAGCGGCGGCTGACTTCCGCGATGGCGGAAGGAATGGTGGCTTCCGACACCCACACCTCCACCGCATTGCCTGCCGATTCGCTACGCCGCGCCAGCAATGCATGGTCGCGGGCAAATGCGTAAGGGAGGAGACGGGCGTCGATCATGGTAGTGCTCATTGCTGTCTGTTCGAGTTCTGATCTGTGGGTGGCGCCACCGCCGGCGGTACCAATGGGGGTGGAGTCGATGGTTCGTTACCTTTGTTCATGGGTGGCGGCACATTGAGCAATGAACCGCCGACCGCGCGTCCGTCCTGCATCGGCGGCAACACCGGCACATTGACTTCCGGCAGCACGGCGGAAGGCGCCACTTGCGTATTCATCTGGATATTGCGAATGAAGTCATAGCGGTCGCCGGTGACATTGACGCTCTGCTCATTAGTACGAATCACCGTCGGTCGTAAGAACACCATCAGGTTGGTTTTGTTTCCCCTGCGGGTGCGATATTTGAATAAATTGCCGACGACCGGAATGTCGCCGAATACAGGCACTTTTTCTTCGCCATCCGTCGCCCGGTCCTCAATCAGGCCGCCGAGCACGATGATGTTGCCATCGTCGACCAAGACATTGGTTTCGATCGAACGCTTATTGGTAATGATGTCCGAGGCGTTGCTGGTAGGCTGGATATTCGAGGTTTCCTGATAAATCGCCATCTTGACCGTACCGCCTTCCGACACCTGCGGCCGCACGCGCAAGGACAAGCCAACATCCCTGCGTTCAATGGTTTGGAACGGATTCTGGGCGCCCGCCGCCGCTGTGGTGAAACTACCCGTCAGGAAAGGCACGTTCTGACCGACGATAATCCGCGCTTCTTCATTGTCGAGCGTAATCAAATTCGGCATGGACAAAATATTGGCATTGCCATCCGACTCCAATGCGCGGGCCAAGGCGCCCAAGGTGAGCGAGCCATTGACTTGGCGGAAGATACCGACGTTGATTCCGCTTCCTGGCGGCAATGGCGCAGCGTTGGGTGTTGCTCTCGCGATTGCTTGATTGATCAGATTGCTCCCGCCTTGTCCGAATCCGCTGGCGACTCCCAATCGATACTTGCTGCCTTCCGTGCCGGTCAATCCAGCCCATTGAATGCCGAACTCGGCGGCTTTATCCGCCGTCACTTCCACAATTAGCGATTCGACATAGACTTGGGCGCGTCGGGCATCGAGCTGGTCGATGACCGTACGCAAGTTGCGATAGACCGCCTCGTTGGCGGTAATAATCAGCGCGTTGGTTGCCGGGTCGGCCTGAATGAAGCCGGCCGGTCCGCCGGACGGCAAGGCGGCCGGTGTCGGCGGCGCTGATGGCGTCAGCGCGCCTTGACCCAACTGCGCTTGCTGACCCGGAGAAACCATCGCCTGCTGCGTCTGCGGCTGCTGTGGGGTGGCGGCAGGCGTTTGGCCGGCCGTATCGGAGGCGACCACCGCACGCAAGGTTTGCGCCAGCCGAATCGCATCGGCATTCCTGAGATACACCACATGCACATTGCCGGCCTGCGCGGTCGGCTGGTCAAGCTTGGCGATCAGCGACTTGGCCAGGTTGGCGCGCGCCGCCGACGGCGCGCGCAGGATAAGCGAGTTGGTGCGCGTGTCCGCCAGCACAGTCACGCGGCCGGCATCGCCGCCGGCGACCGGCCCGCCACCCTGCTCCAGCAGCCGGTTCACGGTTACGGCGAGATCGCTGGCGATCGCATGGCGCACCGGCACCACATCCATGTCGCCAACCGCCGGCGAATCGAGTGCCGCAATAATCCTGCCGAGGCGTTTCAGATTGTCCGCATAGTCGGTAATGACGATGCTGTTGTTGCCAGGGTTGACGTTGATGGTATTGTTCGGCGAAATCAGCGGGCGCAGCACTTGCACCAGGTTATTGGCCGATTCATAGTTGAGGCGGAAGATCTGCGTGGCGATCTGGTCGCCGCGCACCTCGGCCTGGATTGGTCCGGCCTGCAGCTTGGCGTCGGCTTCCGGCACCACTTTGGTAAAGCCGTCGACCTTCACTACCGCAAAGCCTTGCAAGCGCAATGCCGAAGTCAGCATCTGCATCGCCTGTGCCTTGTTGACCGGTTTTTCGGATACCAAGTTGATGGTGCCCTTGACTCGCGGATCGATGATGAAGGTGGTCCTGGTGTAATGGCCGATTGCCTTGATCACCGATTCGATGTCGTCGCCGACGAAATTGAGGGTCGCCTGGTTGGCAGAGGGGTCTTGTGCATAGGTCGACGGCAAACCCGCCATTACGCACAACAACAAGGCGGTCGCACCAAATCGGCGCCATCCTGCCTGCCCATGCAATGTTTCTGCTGATCGATTTTTTTTCATTTGAACTCTAGCGCGATAACATTCTTGTCGCCTTCTCTTCGGCGTTGTCCCAGCAAATTCAATAAATTTGCCAGCCTGTCTTCCTGTCCTGCCTCTGCTTCTGCCTTTCCTGAAAACTGCAAGCGTCCGTTCGTCAGCGTACCGTTGCCGCTTAATAGCATCGGCCCTTTCAGGGTTTTCAATGCCAGTTGTGCCTGTCGGCCATGCCAATCCATTATCAGTTGGTAAGCCCCCAGCGGTTTGATCGGTGACAGACGCGACGCAATGTGGTTCATCTGCAGCGTCATCGATCCATTCACTTCCAGCGCATTGCCCTGCCGCGTCAATTGCAGCGGCGTCCACGACAATTGCATCTGGCCCGAGGGCTGAATCGTGTTCAGCGGCGCCCCCAGCCCAGCCAGTCTTTCTGCCGGCAAAGAAACCGCAGCCGGGCTCATCTGCCATTGCTGCCAGCTACCGGTAATTCTGACCGGTTGCGACAGGGCCGATGCATTTTCCAGATGCAAATCCACCTGCCCCAGCAATACCATCGGCGATAGTTGCCATGCAAATCGCCCCGGCAGCAAGGGCGTCACCGCATCGACGCCGCTCGGCGCGCCGCCGATGAAGGCCGAGCCACGCCATAGCGTGCCTTGCGCATCTCCCAGCGTCAAGCGCCCGGCGGTCTGCGCTTCCAGTATTGCCGCCATCCATGCCGCCGGACAAAACACGATCAAGGTCAGCATGACGCTGGCGGCTCCCGCCAGCAACCATATCACGAGGCGGCGCACGACACCTCCATCGCGTCGGCGACGCGCGTCATTGCGACTGCTCGCTTCTCTGCTGACGCAACGTGAAGCTCGCATTCACCATGTCAGGTTGTGTCAAGGCGTCCACCTTGGCCTCCACCACCGACACGCGCGCGGTTCGCTGCATGTCGGCAAGCCAGTCGATGGCGCCGGCGAACGATACTTCGCTCAACTGGACCTTGGCCAGTTCGCCGGTCACGCTGACATTTTGCGGCTTCAATCCCTTCCTGGCCAAAGAAGCTTCAATGCTTTCCTTGTTCATCGGCGGCACCGGCGTGGCGGCCTTGCTGGAGGCAGCCACGGCGTCTTTTGACAACGCCTGCACTTCGGCCGCCTGCTGACGCAACGCGGGCAGTTTTTTTTCCAGATCGGTGCGGCCGCTGAGCGCCGGGTCGAGGAACAATGCGTAAATCAGGCCGAGCACGACGACCGCGATGGCGGCCACCAGCATGTTGCGCTCGCGCTGGTTGCGCTCGCTCCAAAACGCCGATAGCGATTGCTTCAATCCGCTCAATTGGGTAGCCGCGTTCATTTGGCGCTCCTGACAATCCATGTGCCCGTACTTGGCTGCGAAACGGATAAATTGCGCGCGGCCAGTGCGCTGCCCATCTGTTCCATCGAGGCAGCAGCACCCGGCTTAAGCTTCACCGTCAGGCTACGATCGCGATACTCCAGGCCGGCGACCACGGAACCGGCTTGCCCGGTAGCGGACAAGGCTTCGCCGACGGCTGCCGATAGCGCGAGGAAATCGTCCGCAGCAATCTGTCCCGACTCGCGTTGCGCGGTCGTCATTTTCTGGCGTAATTGCGCAAGCGGATCGACGATGACGGTTTCTTTCGGATACGCGGATTTATAAGTCTGAACCATGCTGCTGCGCAACGCCTCCGCTTCGCGCTTCAAGCGCAACCAATCGACATTCAAGCCGATAATATTGACCACAAGCATCGCAGTGGCCAAGGTCAAAGGCCAGCGCCAAGGGCGCCAGTCGAACTTGGGTCCGGCCGCCATCCCCAGCCCGCTCATCAAATCCAGAGAAGCCTTGCCGGCACCGGAAATCCAGCGCTGCCAATTGTCGGCATGCAAGGTAATACGCTCTTGCAAGGGCGGCGCAATGTGCAAGGATTCTTGATAATCGCGTACACGCGCTTGCGGCACATACAAGGTAATCGGCGCATGCGGCACCACTGCGCTCAAGGCTTGCATCGCTTCGAATGCAGCGGATTCCGGTTGATCGGCGACGATTGCCAAACCGATCCCATTTTGTTCCGCCAGGCGCACGGCGATGTCAATATCGGTCCCGTGCTCGACCACCGCCGCACTGACCTCATTGGCCTGATGCGGCAGGCACAATTGCGAAGGCAATGCTGCGATGCTGCGCGCGCCAAGGGCAATCAAGGTCTTGTTGAGCAGTTCGAGCCAGGAGCGCTGCACCACCGCCACAGTACGCAAGCCCTCGTGCGCGTCACCGGCGACCACCACGCATTCGGCCGGGTCGCTCATCAACTGATCTTCCACCAGGTTGGGCAAGGCGGCTTTGAGTCGCGCGCTGGACAAGGGCGGCACTTTGACGCGCAGCAGGGTGACGTCGCTCGCTGCCAGCAGCAGCATCACGCGTTGCGCCCTGCCGACCAGCTCAGCCAATTCGGACAATGCCGCCACACCCTCACGCTCGACCGCGCCGCTGTTGGATACCGACGCGTACTGGCAATACAGCGGCATGCCGGGTTGCAGGCTTTCTGCAGTGGCATGGGATGGCAGACGGATATACAGTGTGCTCAAGATGTCTCTTTCTTCTTAATTTTCTCGTATCCAGTGAATCTTGGGGATGCTTCCGCTGCGATCGATCAACGCCTGCATTTCCATCGTCGCGCGATTCAAGCGCACTTTGCCATTCACAAGGAAATAGTCGGTTTTCACGTCGATTTCACCGGTGCCGTCCGGCAGTTGCCGACCCAGGCGTTGCTTGAAATCATTCGTGTCTTTAAACCATGTATTTTCTCGACCCGATGCCAACGTCTGCGCCTCGGCAAGCGACAGTTTATCAATTCTAGCGGCCAGTACCTCGGGTGGCGCGGTATTGACGTTGATTGCTGTCGACTTCGGCAGTACCACGATGAAATCCTTCAGGGTGGCAAGTATTTCCGGAGTGAATCCAGGTACCGCGAGCAGATCATCCACATGCGAGATAGTCAATGGCTGCGCTTGAGAATCGGCACTGCTTGATGGAGTGCCGGGCACGCTGTCTGGCTTACCTTGCGCGGTCTGCATCAAGTTGGCAGCCGCTTGGGCTAGCGCAGGATCTTGGCGCGCATTCGTCAACAATCTTTTAAAGGCATTGACTTCATCCACGTTGACAGGCCCTCTCGGCGGCGGGAAAAGATTGGTGAGATTAAAACGTGATTGCGCATCAACAACGCTGCCGGACAACGCGGCATCGGGAACGTCGGTTTCGGCACGCGCATTTTCCACGTATTGATCAAGCCGTGTTTCCGCCAGCGGCACCGCCCACGGCTCGCCGAGATGGTCGACCTTCTTGCCTATTCGATTGTCGCTCCGTTTGTCCTCACGCAAAATCAGCTTTGTCCAGTCAAGCGCCCCACGCAAAATCCATTGCTTCTGCAACTGCAGCCGCTGGTTTTCGATCGAACGCACCTGCACCTGCTGCTGCCAGAACAGACTGGCGACGATGGTGATCGCCAGGGTGGTCAACAACAAGGCGGTGATCACCGCCACGCCGCGCTGACGCGTCAGGGGCCGCATCGTCATACCGCCCCCAGCAAGAAAATCTTGACCAGCTTGTTGTCGCGATCGCGCAAGCGCAACGCCACTTCCACGCCGGTCGGCGATGCCGCGGTGATTGTCGTCCCGATGGGAGATGATGCTGGGGGCGGTGTGGCGGGCGGCGTGCCACCCGCCACAGTCCATCCGGCGCTTGCGGTCCAGATGCGAATCGGCATCTCGTCGATGCCGGAATGCAGCGTTACGGACGGGCCGATTTCCCCGCCACCAGTGGCCGCCTTCCAGGCCGTATCCAGCTCTTTCAAGTCGCGCGTGGCAAGCGATTCGCGGCGGCTTAGCACGCCACCGTCGAGACGGTATGTCACCACCTGTACGCGCGACGGCTGGTTTTCCGCGAAAACCGTCCGCACCAATGTCAAGCGTCCCGCCTGCGCATCAAGGATCGGGCGGTTGACGATAGTCTCGGCTGTCACGATATGTCCACAATCGCTTTGCATCTGTGCGAACGCAAGCTGTAATCCGCGCGTCTGTTCCAGTTCGCTATTGAGCGCAACACGGGCCCTGATTATGCTGTCGAGCCCGCGCCAGCCAAGCACCGCAACGACCGCGAGCACGCTGATGGCGACCAGCAGTTCGATGAGCGTGAAGCCCTTGTGTTTTTTATTCATCGTTCAGTTTTGCGAAACCACTTGCGCCAACTTGATGATGCGGCGTCCCGAAGTGTCGCCATCGAACACGCTGACTTCGACGCGACGGAAAAAAGGATTCGGCGTGGCGAAGACTTCTTCCTCGCAATTCAAGCGCAAATCGCCTTGCGAGCAATCGAAGCCGCGCTTGCCGAAAGCCGGGTACTCACGGGCAAGACGGATCTGCGCCAACCGGTTTTCGGCAGACCAGGTCGCCATCATCGATGCCCGCAAGTCGCTGCTGTTTTGCGTCAGGCTGCCGATGGCGCGCAGGCTCGCGCCCAGCGCGGTGCCAACGATGACCAGCGCAACCAGGACTTCGAGCAAGGTGAATCCTGCAGCGCGGCGATAATGCAAACAATGCCGGTGAGTGCGCATCTCACTCCACCACGAAATGGCCGATGCCATCGGCGCGTATCGCGACGCTGGCATCGCCAATTGAAAAAGTCAGCACAAACGGTTTATCCACCGGTTCGCGACCGAAAACGATGCGCAACGGATTTGTTTGCGCGGCGACTGCCGGGTTAATCGACAAGCCAACTGGCGCGCGCTTGAATTCCCGTTCGCGCAACAAGTCGTCTTGCGACATGGGCTCCCATTTATTGCCCTCACGTATCAGGAAGCGATAGCGGTCGGATTCCGCCTCGAAAGTAATTGGACGATTGCGCACGATCGCTTCATCGCGTGCAAGTTGCAGCAGCAGTGCAATCCGTTGCGCTTCATTCTGCAGCACTTGCCGTTCGCCAGGCATGGCATTGAAGGCGACCATGCCCAGCAACAAGCCGGCGATCACCAATACCACCAGCAATTCCAGCAAGGTGAAACCGCGTAGCGACGCCCGGCGCGGCACGTGCGCAACAGGGGAGAAAGTGACTTGGACTATAGATCCCACGAACCGATATCTGTGTCGTTGCCGGTACCGCCCGGCTGGCCGTCGGCACCATAGGAAAATATATCGACGTCCCCTTTGATGCCAGGAGACATGTATTGATACGGGCCGCCCCACGGGTCCTTCGGCAACTTGTCGACATAGCCGCCACTTTTCCAGCCTTTGGCAGCCGGCCCGCTAGTCGGCTGCGCGACGAGTGCCTGCAAGCCTTGTTCCGTGGTCGGATAGCGCTGGTTGTCCAGCTTGTACAGCTTGAGCGCCTGCATCAGCGTAGCGATATCTTGTTTAGCGGCAGTAATGCGCGCATCATCGGCCCGGCCCATCAGCTTGGGCACCACCAGCGCGGCCAGAATACCCATGATGACGACCACCACCATGATTTCAATCAGGGTAAAGCCACGGTTCACAATACCTGGAAGCCGTCGGCGGAAAGAGAGTGTTAAGTCATTACGCATGGAAATTACTTTTCAGAATAAAAACAACTATTAGTATAAAGCCATAGAAGTGGTGAAACTTGCCTAACCGCAAGCCACATGCCTTCAGAATGGACAAACTCATTAAGACAACGCCGCAAAGAGAAAGTGCAGTGCAGCACAGAAATCCGGCGGAAACGATGCGCGATTCTACTCTGTGCAGGTGCATGGTTTCATCCGCGCCGTACCTACCGCACCGCATGGTATTTCCAACGATCACCCATTCGTTAGTGACATGACGGACAACGGAACAAACGTGGCGCTGATGCAGTCTGGTTATTAATACGGCCGCACAGAACGAGGAGATCGCCCATGTCGCTGCACCATGCCAGTTCCGGAGAAAAAATCGATGTCCGTTCGCTTGGCGAAAAGCTGACACAAACCACCTCCACCGCGCTGCTGCGGACGGCAGACCTTGAAGTCATGCGCATTGTGCTGCCAAAAGGAAAATCAATTCCCGAACATCATGTGCCGGGAGAAATCACGATTCAGTGCATCGAAGGAACAGTGGAGTTACAGGCGCACGGCGCTAATCAGATATTGATGGCTGGCGAGATGCTTTATCTAGAAGGCAATGTGCCGTACGCAATATTTGCGCTGGAGAATGCATCAGTGTTGATGACCATCCTGCGCAAAGCCGATGGAGGCTGACGGATTGCACGCAATGACCGCGTACGCCTGGGTGGAATTTCAAGCCCTGGAACGCAACGCCGTTGCAGCGCGCGTTCCAGGTCCTTAAACAAATTGCTGCGCGGGTCCTTATGCCGATTCATTGCGCGGATCGCGCGACAAGAGTCTTTCCACCATATCGCGCGGCGAGTCGCCATCGAACAGCACTGCCGCCACGGCATTGGCGATCGGCATATCGACGCCGTAATCCTGCGCAAGTGTGCGTACTGCCTCTGCGCAGCGCACGCCTTCGGCGACATGGCCTAGTTCAGTCACGATCAAGTCGAGTTTCTTTCCTTGCGCGAGACCGAGCCCCACTTGTCGGTTGCGCGACAAGTCGCCAGTACAGGTGAGAATCAGATCGCCGACGCCAGCCAGTCCCATGAAGGTTTCCGGACGGCCCCCAAGCGTGACGCCGAGTCGAGAAATTTCCGCCAATCCGCGCGTGATGAGTGCGGCACGTGCGTTCAAGCCCAATCCCAGGCCGTCGATGATGCCGGTAGCAATCGCAAGGATATTCTTGATCGCGCCACCGACTTCGACCCCGACCAGATCATCGGTGGAGTACACCCGGATCGAACGGCCATGGACGGCGTTTACCACGCATTCGCGCAACTCCGGCGTATCGGAAGCGACGGTCAGCGCGCAAGGCAAGCCGCGTGCGACTTCCTGCGCGAACGACGGCCCGGATAATACGCCGTGCGGAATGGCAGCGCCAAGCTCTTCATGCACGATCTGATGCGGCAGCAGTTGGGTTTTTTCTTCAAAACCCTTGCACAACCAGACGATGTTGGGAATACGGTGCGATTGCAGCCGTTGCGCCAGCGGACGCAATCCAGCTACGGAAGAAGCAACGATCAACAGCCGCTCGCCGCCAGCGCCCACATGGGCCACCGCCGATTCGAAATCGGCCGTTACCCGCAGATTGGCGGGGAGCGTGAAACCGGGAAAGTAGGCGGCATTCTCACGCTTGGCCGCAGCCTCGCGCATCGCGCCTTCTTCCCGCCCCCACAGGACAACGTCATGCCGTTCCGACAGCACGATCCCGAGAGCCGTGCCCCAGGCGCCTGCGCCAAGTATGGTGATGTTCATCGGCTGCCGGTCTTTGGAAGGCGAAGTGGCTGACATAGGATCATTCGCCCCAGACATCGGACGCGCGCACGAAACCGCCCTGGCCGTCACGATGCCTGACCTTGACCCAGCCTGCCGCGGCAGGGTCGACCAGCTCCAGCAGCACGCCCTTGTCCGCCGTGAACATGACGGTGGCGGAATCCGACGCCGACTCGCGTACTTTTGCATTTGCCATGCTAACGAGTACGTTGCGCCTGGGGCTCAATTGCTTGGAATCGACCCAGGCCAGGTCGCCGGCGGCGTCGCGCACCTTGGTCCACTCGCCGTAAGTCAGCACCACTTCGACCGGCATGCCGCGCGGCGCGACGAACACCTTGCGGCCCTTTGCCGAGGGCGCGTCGTACAGCACCGCGGGTGCTGCGCCGACCGACTTGAACTCAAGCGCTTGCGCGCCACCTGCCGCGGACAACAGCAGCGCCAATAATGTGAGTCGATGCGCAGACTTCATCAACACCCTCTCTGTCTCTAGCCGGAGTGGCCGCCTATTAATGTTTTGCCGCCGTACCATCCGGCATCACGAGCCCCGGATTGTCTTGCTGTTGCTGCTCCGCCAGCGCTTGCACGCGCTGCTGGTAGAACGCCTCGAAATTGATTTCGGCCAGATGCACTGGCGGAAAACCGGCACGGGTAATCACGTCGGCAATGTTGGCGCGCAGATACGGATAGACAATATTCGGGCAGCCGATGCCGAGCAGCGGGTCAAGCTGTTCCGCCGGGATGTTGTTCGCCTCGAAAATACCAGCCTGCTTGCCTTCAACCAGGAATGCAACCTTGTCCTTGATCTTGGCGGTGACGGTAATGGTGACCGTCGCTTCGAAAATGGTTTGCGCCAGTGCTTCGACGCCGACATCGACGGCGACTTCAATGCTCGGGGCTTCCTGTTCCAGAAAAATTGCCGGCGAATTAGGCTGTTCCAGAGACAAGTCTTTCAGGTAGACGCGCTGGATCTGAAAAACGGGCTGTTGATTTTGGTCGGACATGGGCTGCTTTCGTTAAGAATATTAAGAATAATAAGGAAAAGGACGGCAAGTACGCCGTCCCCTTAATACAATAATGCTAAATGTCATGCGCCGTGTAGAAGCGGATCAAGCTTGCCCGCATGGTCCAGCGCGCTCAAGTCGTCGAAACCGCCGACATGGTTGTCGCCGATATAGATCTGCGGCACGGTGCGTCGTCCGGTTTTCTGCATCATTTCGGCGCGCTGCTCCGGCTGCAAATCGACGCGAATCTTTTCAATGGTTTCGACGCCCTTGGATTTCAGAAGGCGCTCCGCCATGGCGCAATACGGGCAGACCCCGGTGCTGTACATTACAACGCGTGCAATCATGATTGCGGCTCCATCACTTCACGATCGGCAGGCCCTGTGCCTGCCAGCCGGTCACGCCGCCATCCAGGCTGAATGCCTCGGTGAAACCGGCTTTCTTGAGTTGCGCCACCGCCTTGGCTGAACGCGCGCCCGTCTGGCAGACCACGATCACCGGCTTCGACTTGAACTTATCGAGTTCAGCAAGCCTGTTCGATAGCTCTTTCAAAGGAATGTTTTTGGCATCGCGCAAATGACCTGTGGAAAATTCAGTCGCTTCCCGTACGTCCAGTATCATGCCCTTGCTCTGATTGAGCAATTGAGTTGCCTGCAAAACGGAGACTTTGTCGCCGCGACGCTGCAGTATGGGCCAAAGTAAAGCGCCACCCGATACGAGCGCGACGCCAAGCAGCCAAATGTTGTCGATGATGAATTTCACAGTACTCCAATGGTTCTAAATGGTTTTAAGCAACCTCGACATTATAAAATAGAAGCTGAAACCGCATTTCAAATCGCGGGCAGACTCCCTAAATTCTTATTTCTTTCCTTGACTCAACCATGTACAAAATCGTATTCATGCGCCACGGCGAATCCACCTGGAACCTTGACAATCGTTTCACCGGCTGGACCGATGTCGACTTGACGGAAAAAGGGATTGCCGAGGCACGCCAGGCCGGCGTCATCCTGAAGGAAGCCGGGTTTACCTTCGACCTGGCCTATACCTCGGTCCTGAAGCGCGCGATCCGCACGCTGTGGCTGACCATGGACGAGATGGACCTGATGTGGCTGCCGGTGGTGAACGACTGGCGCCTGAACGAACG
>SXGU01188834.1_pt1 | contig 12466 bp, 17 predicted proteins | sample 3174531 | NCBI WGS metagenome assembly SXGU01 (sample SAMN11356863, study PRJNA531348) | freshwater metagenome | isolation source: freshwater sample F1-140 | place: China: Fuxian Lake, Yuxi | collected 2017-12-25 | reverse complement strand
TGGTGGCGAATGGGTCAAAACGGGGTGAAGGTGGACAGCTTCCCGCTTTAAATGTTACAGTGTAAATCGCTCGCCTGGGCCATTCCACAGCGGGCGTGATGCTTATTTCGCCGCCGCCGCACCATTATATTTATTCCATTGAGGACTTGGCGCAGCTGATTTACGACCTCAAGCAAATCAACCCAGCGGCGATAGTTTCAGTAAAGCTGGTTTCGCAGTCAGGCATCGGCACGATTGCCAGCGGCGTGGCGAAAGCAATGGCAGATAAAATCGTGATTTCTGGGCATTCAGGCGGCACAGGCGCAAGCCCGTGGAGCAGCATAAAACACGCGGGCATTCCGTGGGAAATGGGGCTGGCGGAGGCGAACCAAGTTCTGACCCTCAACCGTATGCGCCACCGTGTGCGCCTGCAAACTGACGGCGGGCTTAAAACTGGGCGCGATATTGTGATTGCCGCGATGCTCGGCGCGGAGGAATTCGCGCTCGGCACGGCTTCGCTAATCGCCATGGGCTGCATCATGGTGCGCCAATGCCACTCCAACACCTGCCCAGTGGGCATCACCACGCAAGACCCGAAACTACGGGCAAAATTCGCGGGAAGTGTGGATAAGGTAATCAATCTATTCAGCTTCGTGGCGGAGGAAGTGCGCGAAATCCTTGCCGCGCTCGGCTTTGCCCGCCTTGACGACATCGTCGGGCGCACTGATTTACTGGCGCAAGTCAGCCGTGGCAGCGAAGATCTGGTGGATTTGGATTTGAATAATTTGCTCGCCCAAGCTGACGCGGGCAACAAGCCGCGCTTTTTCGCGCTAGACGGACGCAACGAAGTCCCCGACACGCTGGACGCGCAAATGCTGCGCGATGCCCACGGTGCGCTTGAACGCGGCGAAAAAATCCAGCTTGCCTATACGGTGAAAAACACCATGCGAACCATCGGCGCACGCCTGTCTTCCAGCATATTGCGTAGTGGCTATGATTTGCAGGATGACGCAATAACCCTGAAACTTCGCGGCTCGGCTGGGCAATCGCTGGGGGCATTTGCGGTGCGCGGACTTCGTATTGAGCTGCTGGGCGATGCTAATGATTATGTCGGCAAAGGCTTGTCGGGTGCGACCATCATCGTCCGTCCGCGCCCGTCGAGCAACCTCGTTTCGCACCAAAACACCATCATCGGCAACACGGTTTTATACGGCGCAACTTCGGGCAAACTCTTCGCGGCGGGACAGGCTGGCGAACGCTTTGCCGTGCGTAATTCTGGCGCGGAGGTGGTGATTGAAGGTTGCGGCTCAAACGCCTGTGAATATATGACGGGCGGCGTGGCGGTTATCCTCGGCAGCGTCGGGCATAATTTCGGCGCGGGCATGACGGGTGGCATGGCGTTTATTTATGATGAGGACGCTAATTTTGAAAAGCGCGTCAATGACGAAAGCGTGGTGTACATCCGCGTTGCAAGCAAACATTGGGAGAGCGTGCTGAAGGATTTAATCGCGCAGCACCTCGCAAATACAGAGTCCAAACGCGCCGAAACCATCCTCGCTGGCTGGGAATATGAACTGCCAAAATTCTGGCAAATCTGCCCAAAGGAGATGCTGGATAAGCTAGATTTTCCGCTGGTGGATGATAAACTGAAAAATAAAATAGCTTAATACAAAGGAACAAAAAATGCTTAAAAAATTACTTATTAGTGTAGTTGTTTTAGTTATTGGTTTTGCTGGTTATGTAGCCACTCTTCCTGATGATTTTCGCTATTCTCGATCTTTAGCTATTAAAGCATCGCCAGAAGTTATCTTTGAGAAAATTAACAACCCTAAAAAGATGGCAGAGTGGTCTCCGTGGAAGGAACTTGATCCAAACGGAACATTTTCATATGAAGGTGAAGAATCTGGAATAGGAGCAATTTCAAAATGGTCTGGCAATGCTGATTTAGGAGAAGGTATCTACACAATTATTGATAGCATTCCTTATAGGACAGTTATAATCAAGCTTGATTTTATTCGCCCTATGACTGCAAGCAATCAAGCAGAATTTAGCCTTACACCAGAAGGCGAGCAAACTCTCGTTACTTGGTCAATGTATGGTAAAAATAACTTTATTGGCAAAGCTATGGGACTCATTTTTAATTGCGAGAAAATGCTTGGTGATATGTTTGATAAAGGTCTAAACAACCTAAAAACTATATCAGAAAATACAAATAATAATAACCCATAATAGAAATTTGCGTGACAAATAATTTTGACATCGGCGACATCGTCATAGTGAATGACAAAATGCAGCGCGGATATTCGTATCGTTTGCTTGCTCCGATTGGTGAGGATTTTGCGGGTGGTTTCCGCCCTGCTTACAGCCCGCAGGAAATGCTGGCTATGGGTGTTTTTGAGGGCAAATACTTAAATGATTGCCGCGCTGAATTCCCCGAAGATTGGTTCGCCAAAGCTAAATTTTCCAATACCCCAGACGAAGGCTTAAATTATTTCCACATTAAAAGCCGCCAACCACTATCAGTTTGGCAGGAAAAAGGCTGGATAATCGGTAGCGACCCAAGGGGTTGGTTTCAGTGGTATTGCCGCTATTATCTGGGCAGGCGCGAAGATGCAGTGGACGAGCTGCAAATCAATCGTTGGCGGAATTTTTCGCGTCACGCAGGGCAGATAAAAGCCAATTGCAAGCCACACGACCTAACCTGCCGCCCGCGTCAACGCCAAGCCCTGCTCCAATGGTCATACGACCCGTTTATATAGTTTCCTAATCTCCGTCGAGGAATGCGCATCACGGCGCAAACGGGCGAAACGGATAGACCGCCGCATCCGCAAATTGGTTTTACTCGCAAGGCTGGTGAAGGAATATGGAGCGCGGTCAAAAACAATAATCGGCAGCATCCGCAAAATATCCTGCCATCTTTGCCAGCGGTGGAAACCCGCCAGATTATCCGCACCCATCAGCCAGACGAATTTTGTGCCTTTATATTTATTTTGCAGATACTCTATAGTTTGATAGGTATATTTCACCCCGATTTTTTGCTCAATATCGGAAACAAAAATGCGGCGATTGCCTTTAGTAATCGCTTTGGCAGAGGCGAAGCGTTCGCTATAATCGGCAAGGCTATCCGCATTTTTTAATGGGTTTTTTGGGCTAACCAGCCACCAGATTTCATCTATGCCAAGCGCGGCAAGGGCGTATTCGCTGATGTGCAAATGCCCAGCATGAGCGGGGTTAAACGACCCACCCAACAAGCCAACAACGCGGTTTTTGGTGTAAATTGGTTTCACTTGGCTGCTTGTTATACGCAACTTAAGGTTGCATGTCCGCCTGTAAATTATTGTTTATATACAAGACTAGATAACAGTTTTTGCTATATTTACAATCTATTTTTCCGTTTTTACCACAAAACTCTATAAACCCTACTCCCAGAGCATATTCTTCCGTGTTATGGTTACTTGAATTGGAAAATTTGACAACCAATATAGCTATTAACGAATAGTTAGAGATTATCGTCATTCCGCCGAAGGGCGGAATCTATGCCATAAAATTGGCTATAACGCTTGTTGTTAGGCATGGATGCCAGCCTACGCTGGCATGACAAAGTGCTGCTAACTATTCGTTAAGTGCTATAACTAGGTCTTTTTGCATGCAGTTGATAATCATTCTCATGGCAAGCCATTGAATTATAACTATTCTCTATGATATGGATGCCCCGTCAGCAGCGTGTGAGCGCGGTAGAGCTGTTCGGCGAGTAGCCCGCGCACCAACATGTGCGGCCATGTCACCCGCCCGAATGACCACACTAGCTTTGCGTGGCTGCGCGTGGCAGCATCCAACCCATCCGCGCCGCCAATGACAAAGGCGAATGATGAAATACCGCTTTGTTGCCACTTGCCAAGTTTCGCCGCAAACTCGCTGCTAGACAGCGTTTCCCCGCTTTCGTCCAGCGCGATGACGCATTCATAACCCGCGCAAGCCGCCAGCAATTGCTCGGTTTTTTGCAGTTCCTTGCACTCAATTTTCCACGGCAAGCGTTTGATATATTCCAGATAAAGCTGGTGTTTTGCGTCAGCCTTCGCTTTGCCAACCGCCGCGATGAGGATTTTCACGGCTTGCTCCCCATTCCCTTAAATCCCATGGCAACCACATACATTTCAGCGGAATCAGCGCGGCTAGCCTTGGGCTTAGCGTGTTTTACGCTTTCAAAATCCCTGTGCATCTGCGCCAGCAACTCTTTTTCCGCGCCGCCTTGAAAAGTTTTGGCAATAAAAATCCCGCCCACCTTCAAAACCTCACAGGCAAAGGGATAGGCGGCTTCTATCAGTGCCATAATCCGCAAATGATCCGTCGCCTGATGCCCTGTGGTGTTAGGCGCCATATCGGAAAGCACAATGTCCACATTGTTTGGAATTAGTGCGCGTATAACCTCTGGCGCGTTATCCGCCATAAAATCCAGCTGGATAACCTTCGCGGTGGGAACGGCGGGCATCGGCAGAATATCCACGCCAACCACCAGCGGTTTTTCCTCGCTGGATTTAACCCGCATTGCTGCAACTTGCGTCCACCCCCCTGGTGCTGCACCTAGATCCAGCACGGTTTTCCCGACTTTCAGAAACTTGAATTTATCGTCCAGCTCAATCAGCTTATACGCCGCCCGCGAGCGATAACCTTCTTTTTTGGCAAGGGCGACATACGGGTCGTTAAGCTGGCGTTGCAACCAGCGGGTGGAGGATGGCTTGCGCCCCCGCGCCGTTTTTACGCGAGTTTTCAGCTCACGATTGCCCGAAAACCCACCTGCGGATGATTTACTCATGATTTTTGCTTCTCTAGCAACGAAAGAATAATCCCCTCGCGCACCCCGCGATCGGCGATGGTGATGCTTTCCGCCTGCCAGAGGTTGCTAATCGCCTCAAAAATCGCGCATCCTGAGAGGATGAAATCCGCCCTATCCGCGCCAATACATGGGTGGTTGAAGCGTTCTGACGGGCGCATAGCAAGGAGTTTGCGGGTTGCAGCGCGAATATCGGCGACTGTAAGCGTTATTCCGTCAATGCGCGTGCGGTCATAGCGCGGCAAATCCAGATGAATAGCGGCAAGCGTCGTCACCGTTCCCGAGGTTGAAAGCAGCTGTACACCGCCGCCAGCAATGGTCTGCGCGATATTATTTGCCATATCAAACGGCTTTAATTTCTCCATCAGCGTTCCCACCATGTCGTTAAACGCGATGTCGGCAAGGTTCGACCCACCGAATTTATCGGACAAATTCATCACGCCAAAACCAACGGAAAGCCAGTCGGTTATGGTTTTATCGCGCTCCACATCCACCCACATAAGCTCGGTGCTGCCACCACCAATGTCAAACACCACAGCGCGTTTCGAGCTATCAGTAAGCAACGATGCACATCCAGAAAAAGCAAGATTTGCCTCATCCTCCGTGGTGATAATGTCAATTTCCATACCCGTTTCGCGGCGTACGCGCTCTAAAAATTCCAGCCCGTTTTCCGCCCGCCGACAAGCCTCCGTCGCCACAAACCGCGAACCTGCAAGCGAATATCGCTCTAGCTTTTTCTGGCAAACCCGCAGCGCGGAAAGCGTGCGCTCCATCGCCCCCTCGGTTAGCACGCCTGTGGTACTGACATCCTCGCCAAGGCGAACAATGCGCGAAAAACTATCCATAATCCGCAGCGCACCACCAGTTCCGCTATTGGGAGTGGCAATAAGCAGGCGGCAGTTATTCGTCCCTAAATCCAGCGCGGCGAAAATCGGCGCACTGTCACCGCTGCCCTGCTGCCCATAGCGGGCGGACGCGACAAAAGTCTCATGCAGCATAGCTGTTGCTTTCTATATTCTGTGCCAGATTCGGCTTATACTTCATGAGGCATAGCTTAAAACATAAATCTGGCTGACACAAGGGCATTAAACGGACAAAATCCGCCAACTGTCACAAAAGCTTCACAAATCTGTCATTTATTTTTGGAGGATTTTAGTATAATGTTAACTTATCTACCCTAGGTTGTTCAGGTCTATCCTGATTAACTAATATAATAGGTTAGATTTTATCGTACAGTATCGCGGGTAATATCGCGGTTTTTAACAATTGTTTTAATAAAAGGACTATTTTATGAAAACTTCAACTAAAGAACTTTCGCAAGCTTGGCAAATGTCATTGCTTGTACTCTTCGCCGCTGTGGTAGTGATGCTGCCAGATTTGGCGTTTGCAGATACAGATACTACCATTGGAAACACGCTATGCAAAGTTGTTGGTTGGTTCACTGGTAACACTGGTAAGGGCATTGCAACCATTGCGATTATCGTTATCGGCATTGGCGCACTAATGGGTAAAGTAAGCTGGGGTATGGCGATTATCGTCGGCATCGGCGTTGCTCTTATCTTTGGTGCGGCTAGCTTGGTTAATAGTATTAGTGACAATGCTGGGTCTGCTACATCTGGTGGTGGTGATGCACAATACTGCAACCAATCATAATAATAAAAAATAGTACCCACACCACCATTCTAGATATTTGGGTGGTGTGTGTGGGTTTAGATAATATTTTACAAACAGAGGATTATTTTATGAAAACTTCTTCAACTAAAGAACTTTCGCAAGCTTGGCAAATGTCATTGCTTGTACTCTTCGCCGCTGTGGTAGTGATGCTGCCAGATTTGGCGTTTGCGGCAGATACGACTGTTGGAAACACGCTCTGCAAAGTTGTTGGTTGGTTCACTGGTAACACTGGTAAGGGTATTGCAACCATCGCTATTATCGTTATAGGCATTGGCGCATTAATGGGTAAAGTAAGCTGGGGCATGGCGATTATCGTCGGTGTTGGTGTTGCTCTTATATTTGGTGCGGCCAGCTTGGTTGATAGTATATCTGCTCAAGGAAATGCAGGTTCTGGCGTAACTTGTGGTTAAACATTTGTCTTTTCAAAAAACCCCCCCGCCACCTAACCCGTGGCGGGGTTTTTTTGTGCCTTGCATTACCAATATAATGTAATTACAAATAATAATTGACTTCTTTGGTTCTTTGCTATACCATGTGCTTATGAAAATTGAGTATGATGCTGATAAGAATATAGCCAACATCTCCAAGCATGGTTTGTCGCTGAAGGTGTTTGAGTTACTTGATAAATCTCAGGCTCTTTATATTGCTGACAATCGTTATGATTATGGTGAAACGCGCGTTAGAATGTTTGCCCATCTGGCTGGGAGGCTATGTGTTGCAGTTTTTACAATGCGTGGGATTATATCATTGCGTAAGGCAAATAAAAGGGAAAGGGATTTTTATGAAAAACAAAACAGGTGATAGCAAAATAGATAGTGACGATTATGTTTTAACAGGTCTTGATTTTGATGGTGTACCTGATGATGAAAATCCAGAATGGACAGAAAATGATTGGAAAAATGCCAAATTTGGGCTGGATGGATTAGCCGAAATAATAGGGGAAAAACAAGTTGCTCCGCTCCGCTTGCGTGGCAGGCCTATTAAAGAAAACAAAAAAATATTAGTGCATCTTCGCCTTGACGCAATTGTTGCAGAAAAATTTCGCGCTACTGGTCGCGGCTGGCAGACGCGCATCAATGCCCTGCTCAACAGAGCGATAGAGCAAGGGCAGGTTTAGTTTTTTATCGTAAAATCCCCCGCCACCTAACCCGTGGCGGGGTTTTTTGCGCCTAAAATCTTGTGCAAAAATTGCCCAAAACATAGGTGACAACTGTAAAAAATCGATATAACCTGCCTAAGATACAATCAATTTTTTACTGAAGTTTTTATGACTGCTCTGCGCCTTCGCAAAAAGATAACTATCTGTTTCTCGCTGGTTTTTTGCGTTTGGCTGGCTGGGCTTGTGTGGTTCGTGCGCCAAATTCCAAGTGAGATTAAGGAATTTCCAGCGAATTCTGCTGATGCGATTGTGGTACTGACGGGTGGTAGCGGGCGGCTGGAATATGGCTTACAACTCCTTGCAGAAAACAAGGCGAAAACACTGTTTATCAGCGGCGCGGGCGCGAAAGTTTCCGTTGCTGACATCATAAATCAAGCACCCAAAAATTATCGCGCAAAAATTGCAAAATCACGAATTATTCTTGGTCACATGGCGGAAAACACTATCGGTAACGCCCAAGAAACTGCGGAGTGGCTAGAAAAAGCGCGTTATCACAAAATTTTGCTGGTTACTTCTGATTATCACACCCCCCGCGCCATGCTGGAGCTATCCGAACAGCTAAAAACCGTACAGATAATAGCTGCTCCTGTTTCTGAAAATAAAATATATCTCTATAAATGGCTAGAGGATGCCGAAAGCAGAGCGTTAATATTATCTGAATATCACAAATATATAGCGAGCAAATCGCGCCATCTGTTCGTTTCTATTACGAAGGCGAAATGACACAAAAAATAAGCCCCCTCCTCTTTGTTCGTTCGGTGGTTTTCAACCTCGCCTTTTTCGCTTGGGCATTTGTTTCAGCTATTTTATTCATTCCATTTTTTACATTTTCAACCAGCACAGCACAGATGGTAGGCAAACCGTGGGCTGTGGTTTCATTATGGCTGGCGCGGGTTCTATGCGGCATAAAATATGAGGTGCGCGGACGCGAGCATATACAAACATCACCCGTTATTTATGCCTCAAAACATCAATCCGCTTGGGACACGATGATTTTTCTCACCCTGTTACCTAATATGGCTTTTGTCCTCAAAAAAGAGTTGCTCCGCCTGCCATTTTGGGGTTGGTATCTATGGCGTATGCGGATGATAGCGATTGACCGTGCCGCTGGTGCAAGCAGCATAAAACAACTGGTGCGTGATGGCAAAACGGCTCTTGCCGAAAATCGACCAATTGTGATTTTCCCAGAGGGTACGCGCACAAAGCCAAATGCAGCCCCTAATTACCACGCAGGCATCGTCGCCATGTATAGCGCACTTGGCGTTCCCGTTGTCCCTGTCGCCCTTAACTCTGGCGTCTATTGGGGTAAGAACGCTTTTTTCAAGAAATCTGGCACGATAATAATTGAGTTTCTACCACCCATCCCCGCTGGTCTTGATAAAAAAGATTTCTTTACGCGAATGCAAAATGATATAGAAACTGCGAGCAACCAACTTCTTATAGAAAGCAAAAAATAAATGCGCCCATCAAATAGAAAAGCCGACGAACTGCGCGAGCTAAGTTTAACCGCGGGAGTTAGCCACAAAGCCGAGGGTTCATGCCTCATAAAATGTGGTGGAACGCATGTTCTTTGCACAGCCAGCATCGAGGAAGAAGTGCCGCGCTTCCTCAAAAAAACTGGTAAAGGTTGGGTAACAGCGGAATACGGAATGCTTCCGCGCTCCACACACAGCCGTATGCCACGAGAAGCCGCCAAGGGCAAACAGTCTGGGCGCACACAGGAAATACAACGCCTAATAGGGCGCAGCCTTCGCTCAGTGGTGGATTTTTCGCTGCTTGGCGAACGGCAAATCACCATTGACTGTGATGTATTAGAAGCCGATGGCGGAACGCGCACCGCTTCCATAACTGGTGCGTATGTCGCGCTACATCAGGCTGTTGGTTTTTTGCTGAAAAACGGAACAATAAAACAAAACCCAATCATCGGGCAGGTCGCTGCTATTTCCTGCGGTGTTTATAACGGAACGCCCGTTTTGGATTTGGATTATGCCGAAGACAGCACAGCCACTATGGATGCAAATTTTGTGCTAACTGCGGACGGAAAAATAATTGAAATTCAGTGTACCGCCGAGGAAAAACCCGTGGATGAGCAAGAGTTTCATGACCTGCTTGCGCTGGCGAAGCTAGGCGTAGCAAAGCTTGCAGAAGCACAGTTAAAAGCCATTGCGAGCATTACCTAACGCCCAGAAATTTCAATCATAGTTTCTGGCGATAGTAACGGCAAAATTTCCAGTAAATCCGTTTTTGAAAGCGCGATGCAGCCCTCTGTGCCGCTATAGTCAGGCTTGGCAATATGCAGGAAAATCGCGCTGCCCGCACCAGAAACGATACCAGAAACAATGGGCGCATCATTATAACCAATAGGGATGATTAGGTCATAGACACCATCATCGCGCCAAAGTTTTTCATGAGAGAAAGCATAGGGCAATTGCACATATTTATTATAATCTGGTGAGCTTGCATCATCGCACCAGCCATCATTTTCGTTGATTATTTTCAGCGGTAATTTGGTTTTTGGTGGCGGCATTTTATCCGCCCGATACCAGCATTCACGAAGCGCGAAAATACCAAGCGGCGAGCAACCATCGCCCTCTTTTTTCTCCGCGGAAAAACCATTCTTGCCAATCGCGCATTTATAGCTTTTGCCCGCAAAAAAAAGCAGACCACCAACTACGGTGATTTTTTCGCGTTTAATGAACTCTAAGGCGGACAATTTCTAACCCCTTAATCATTTTATAATCCTTATGGTTTGAAGTGCCAAGCGGCATACCATGCTCAAAAGCGGTGGCGGCGACAAAAGCATCGGGGATAGATAAGCCGTGCGATAGCGAAAATTGTTCAATAAAAACCGTCGCCCGATGCGAAATATTCGGAGTCACTTGTAAGATTTCCAAATCAAGCTCCTCAAGAAATTTTTTACATTTGGCGAGCATCTTTTTATCTCGTGCAGACTGAATGAATTCCATATAGGAGACTATGGAAATCTTCCTTTCACTATCCGAATTTATCATATTCGCAGATTCAATGCGTCCGCGCTGCACCCAAATTAGAACATCGGTGTCAAAGATCATTCTGGATCTCCAAATCTGCCTTCTTCAAACCATTTTTGCACACGGCTTTTACGCATTTCGCGGATCATCTCGCGCACATCTCGGGTGTCGTCCTTAGCCGAACCGAAAAATGGGTGATCCTGCACTTTCATCTTTGGTTTATTTTCTACGGGAACAAAATGCCCGACCAGCTTGCCGCGCTCAAAAACATTGACAGTTTCTCTGCGCTTAATCGCCTTCAGCACATCCGCCATGTGGTATCTTAAATCTACGATTGATGCGTCCATAAGCAACCTCCTAATGTATAGTAGTATATATACATTTCGGCGACTTGTAAAGTGCCAAAAAACTTGCTAAATGCTTGCCATGACCTTCGCCACAATCTGTGCGGCGTTAAGCCCTGCCTCATCATATTGCACAGTTGGATTATTTTGTTCAATGAATTCGTCAGGCAAAAACAGGGACAGGATTTTGCATTTTTGCAGCAAATTATTACTCGCTGCAAACTGCAAAACATGTGAACCAAAGCCGCCAATTGCGCCTTCTTCCACGGTTATCAACAATTCGTGATTTGCGGTTAATTCGCGCAGTAATTCCTCGTCTAGTGGCTTGGCAAACCGAGCATCGGCGACAGTTGCTACAATTCCTTTTTCCGCCAGCATATCCGCCGCTTTTACACATTCTGCAAGTCGCGTTCCCAGAGATAAAAGGGCGACTTTCGCGCCCGCGCCAGAGCCATATCCAGAGCGAATAATCCGCCCTTTGCCGATTGGCAGAATCTCGCCATTTTCTGGAAGCGCAACACCAACGCCCTCGCCGCGTGGATAGCGCACCGCGCTTGGGCGGTCGTTAATGCTCGCCGCCGTTGCCACCATGTGAACCAGCTCCGCCTCGTCGGCGGCTGCCATCACCACAAAATTCGGCAAGCTCGCAAGATAGGTTATATCAAAACTGCCCGCGTGGGTCGCGCCGTCCGCGCCCACCAGACCTGCGCGGTCAATAGCAAAGCGCACTGGCAGATTCTGTATCGCCACATCATGCACCACTTGGTCATAAGCCCGTTGCAGAAAGGTGGAATAAATCGCGCAGAACGGATTGTAGCCCTGCGTTGCCAGCCCCGCCGCGAAGGACACTGCGTGTTGCTCGGCAATGCCAACATCAAACATGCGCTTTGGGAATTGTTTTTCGAATAAATCCAACCCCGTTCCCGACGACATAGCTGCGGTAATTGCCACAATTTTCTCGTCCTTTTTTGCCTCGGCAATCAGGCTCTCCGCAAATATTTTGGTATAGCTTGGCGCGGCAGCAACGGTTTTGTTTTGCTTGCCCGTCGCCACATCAAAGCTCACCACGCCGTGATATTTATCGTCAGATTCCTCGGCTGGCGCGTAGCCATGCCCCTTTTTGGTGACAACATGCAGCAAAATCGGCTTTTGCTCATTTTCATTTTTGATATTGCGGAGTATGGGCAGCAAATGCGAAAGATTATGCCCGTCCACAGGCCCGATATAATAAAAACCCAGCTGTTCAAACAGCGTCCCACCCACGGCAATGTCACGCGCCATGTGTTCCGCCCGCCGCGCCATACGCTGCAAAGGTTCGGGGAATTTGCTCGCCACCGCCTTGCCAATATCGCGCAGGGTATGATACGGATGCGAGGAAATCAGCCGCGCAAGATACGCACTCATCGCCCCCACTGGCGGCGCAATGGACATATCATTATCGTTTAATATCACGATTAGGCGCGTGCCGAGGCTGCCCGCGTTGTTCATC
>SXGU01057984.1_pt1 | contig 12466 bp, 8 predicted proteins | sample 3174531 | NCBI WGS metagenome assembly SXGU01 (sample SAMN11356863, study PRJNA531348) | freshwater metagenome | isolation source: freshwater sample F1-140 | place: China: Fuxian Lake, Yuxi | collected 2017-12-25 | reverse complement strand
GCTTAATGCGGCCTGGGCGCTTTCTTTCATGACCTCGCCTAACTGGCCGGTAAGGATCAGCTTGCCGTCACCGGGCAGACGGGTCGCTTCAATAAAAAGAATATCGCCGCCAACGGGGGTCCATGCAAGTCCTGTCGCCACGCCAGGGACACTGGTGCGCATGGCGACGTCGCTGTAAAACTTTTTCGGCCCCAAAATGCCCGGAATGTGTTCGCTATCGATGTGTTCGCTAGTGGCGATACCCTCGGCAATGCGCATCGCGACATGACGAAAGAGCGAGCCGATTTCCCGCTCCAGATTTCTGCAACCGGCTTCGCGGGTGTAGTCCTGGATCAGGGTCAGTATCGCGTTGTCGGTAATGGCGCATTGCTCGGGGCTTAAGCCGTTGCTTTCCTGTTGCCGATGCACCAGATAGCGTTTGGCAATCTGAAGTTTTTCCTCGGAGGTGTAACCAGTTAATTCAATGACTTCCATCCGGTCGCGCAAAGGCCCCGGAATGCTGTCCAGTACATTGGCGGTGCCGATAAACATGACATGGCTCAGGTCGAAGGCGACCCCCAGGTAATTGTCGCGAAAACTTGAGTTTTGCTCGGGATCCAAGACTTCCAGCAAGGCCGAAGAGGGATCGCCATGAAAGCCGGAGCCGAGCTTGTCCATTTCATCCAGCATGAACACCGGGTTATTGGTGCCGGCTTTGCGGATGGATTGAATAATGTTGCCCGGCAAAGCGCCGATATAAGTGCGGCGATGGCCTCGTATTTCGGCTTCGTCGTGCAGACCGCCCAAGCTGGCGCGGACGAATTCGCGTTCGGTGGCGCGGGCGATGCTGCGTCCCAACGAGGTTTTGCCGACTCCGGGCGGCCCGATAAAACATAAAATAGGGCTTTTGCCGTTAGGGTTCAGTTTGCGCACGGCCAAAAATTCCAAGATGCGCTGCTTGATTTTATCCAAGCCGTAATGGTCTTGGTTGAGAATATCCCTGGCTTTTTTGATGTCGATAATGCCGGCGCTGGAGACCGACCAAGGCAGTTCGGTCAGCCAATCGAGATAAGTGCGAACCATCGAATATTCACCGCTGGCGTCGGGCATATGCTGTAAGCGGGCGAGTTCCTTGCGCGCTTGCTTTTCGACGTCTTCAGGCATCTTGGCCGCAGTGATGGCGTTGCTGATTTCTTCGATTTCGGCGGCGCCGCCTTCTTCTTCGCCCAGTTCCTTTTGGATAGCCTTCATTTGTTCGCGCAAAACGAATTCGCGTTGCCTTTGGCCCATGGTTTCCTGGGTTTTGTCGCTGATTTTATTGGAAAGTTTTAATACTTCGACTTGATAATTGAGCAACTCCAGAATCTTGTCGATACGCTCCCGGATATTAAACAGCGACAGTATTTCCTGTTTTTCTTCCGGTTTCGAAACCAGGTAACTGGCAATCAGGTCGGTCAGCATCACCGGCGACGCGATAGAGCGAATCGCATTAACCAGTTCGTCAGGCGCTTGGCGGCTCTGAGCCAGCGCTTCCAGCGCTTGCTGCTTGAGCGTAATAACGCGGGCTTCGACATCCTGAGTGTTTACTTCAGGCTCTTGGTAACGCTGAATCCGGGCGACCGGAAACGGATAGCCGGGCAGAAATTCCTGTATCCGAAAGCGTTGCACACCTTGGCACACGACATGGTGGGTGCCGTCAGGAGCGGTTATGTAGCGTAAGATTTCCGCCACCGTGCCGACCGTGTAGAGATCGGCCGGGGTGGGCTCTTCATCGGTGTCGCGCAATTGCATCAGCAAGCCGATTGCTTTCTCCGAGCGTACCGCCTGCTGCACCGAGGCGATGGAGGATTTACGGCCTATCACTAACGGAGCGACGTTTTGCGGAAACAGCACCGTCGAGCGCATAGGCACAATGATCAGGGCGTCATTGGGAATCGGGGGGAATTGAGAGGGCGTTTCTTGCTTTGCCTCCGAAGAGGTTTCCGCCGCGTCCGTCGTCGATCCCAGAAGTATGTTTTTCAGATCCTTGATTTGCATAATAAGCCCTTATGTTTTCCGCAGTGAAATAAGTAAACAACCGTTTGTTAATTCACAGGTGCTGATTTCAAAAAGTCCGGCGGGCAGGTCAATGCGCCGCTCAAATCGCCCATAGGGAATTTCCAAGCGTAAAATATGCGATTCCGCGCAGGCCGAATGGTTGCGCCGCCCGCTAATAATCAAATGGTCGTGTTCCAGCATTACGCTTAAATGCTCAGGCCTGACGCCCGGTAGCGCAATCATGATGGTGAAACCGTAAGCGGTTTGATAGATATCGATCGGCGGTTCCCAATTAGGCTGATCGGCCTTGATGGACACCGGTCTAAAGAATTGCCGATGCAGCTGATCGGCTCGATCCAGTATTTGGCAAGCTTCGGTCCACATCCAGGTTTCAAGATCGCGTAATGGCATAAGGTGTAATTCCAGAGTGTTGCTGTTTAATCCTGCAAGCCGTGTCATTGTTTTGTCCGAGGAAAAAGTAAAGTCGGCTTCTTGCGTTTGTTTTAGAATCATCGATCGTTCGTTATTGGACAGTGGGATAAGGGACGCAGGCGGCACGGATTTAGCGGATCCAGCTTGATAAGATGGAACTTTTCCTAAGTTCTATAAACGTATGCAGCAATCCCGGCTTCTGTTTTTTCACATGGGTTCAAGCCGCCCCTCGGCGTTGCCAATTGTTAAGACGGGCGCTTGCCGGATTTAATTTATTCCGCCGGGGTTAAATGGTGCTGGATATGTTCAGGGATGAGCTCGTTGCCGTGCTCGATTTGCTGCGCCTCAAACCATTCATGAAGAGCCTGAACAAACTGGGGGTATTCCGTCGAATAGTGAATCTGAGCGCCATCGGGTAACGCCTTATAGTCGAATTTTATATCGTCGGGTTGCGCCGTTTTTAACCGGGCCAAGCCCGGCATTTCAGCGCCGTGCATGCGTTCCGTCACAGAAAAGTTGCCTTTTCTGAACTCATTGGCAATTTCAAGCAAGTGCGCCTGAATCAATTTTATTTGCCGGGTATTGCCGGGCGATTTGGCGACAACATGCTGAACGCCGCCATGAACGGTTTTGGTAAACGTTTGCTGAACTTGATCTAAGGTATAAGGCACTATTTGCTGTACGCGTTGGCGCACTTCAGCGGCGGATTCAGGCTCGGTTTTTTCAACAGCCGAGACTGTTGTAGAAAAAAGCAAAAGCCCAAGCATGACTAATAGGTAATGTCTCATCAATATCTCCCTTACCGAGTTGAGGCCCAATGAACGCCGCTATAAACTTTCTAAATGTCTATGTTGAAGTATCTCCTGTTCGTGAGCTGCGATAAATCCGTACGGCTACTTAGGCAAAATTCCATGCAAGGGAAGGTAGGGAAGGTAGGGAAGGTAGATCGGGCCGTTTATTGATTAACCCGGATTTTTATGGTCTATCAGGGCATCGGCGTGGTTTGCGTTCTATTTTGGCTTGAATCATCGTGTATTTTATTAATGGCGAGTGGCCTTTTTTCGACCGGCAAGCGAACAGCCGGTGAGGGCCGCTAGCGATATTGCGTCGCCCTGCTGAGTCGCTCTCAGACGGATACGGAGCGTTGTTGAAGTTTTGGCGGAATGAGTGGTTCCCGAAGCCTTAACAAACGGCGGCTGTTGGGTAGCCACCGGTGGCAGGATGCGGAATCACTGCCATTAAGTTAAGAAAAAAGCTCCCTCTCCTGCTGGAGAGGGTTGGGGTGAGGAGAATAAAAATAAGGAAAATAGCCTTATTTGATCCCCTCATCCTAACCTAATCATGCCGGACTCTCCTGTCCGGCACCCTACGGGCGAGTGCAAATCCGCTCCCGGCGGATTTGTCCCGGAGGGAGAAGGGACTGTCCAGCCTTAACTTAATGGCAGTGAGGATGCGGAATAGCTTAGCTGGAGGCGTGAGCGAGTGCTCGGATTTAAATCAGAGCGTTATCGATATAACCGAATTTAATCGCCAGACGGATCAATTCGACATCATTTTTTACGTGCAATTTACTGTACAGCCGGTAGCGATAAGTATTGATCGTTTTATCGCTGAGCAGCAACATTTCCGACATTTCTTTGATGGTGTTGCCTTGAAGGATCAGCGTCACCACTTCCGATTCTCTATGGGACAGGATAGAGAAGGGCGATTCATTGCTTCCCGGCAAGCCCTGAAAAGCCAAGTTGTTGGCGACTTCGGAGCACAGATAACGCTTACCGTCGACGACCTTGCGAATGGCTTGAACCATCTCTTCTACCGGGGAACCTTTGGAAATAAAACTTAACACACCCAATTTAAGCAATTGATGAGGAATCGGGCCGTCATTATGAACGGATAAGGCGATGATTTTGACTTTTGGGTTCTGTTGCAGGATTCTACGGCAGGCTTCTACGCCGCCTATGCCCGGCATGTTAACATCCATCAACACCACATCCGGAGACAAAGCGACAACAGCATCAACCGCTTCTTCTCCGGATTTAGCTATACCGCTAACGGTAATATCTTCAACATCATTCAATAACGCTTCAATCCCGGTTCGAACAAGCTCATGATCATCAACAAGCAGGACGCTAATCATAACTTTTTTTCACCTTTTTATTAGTCAAGTCTAAAACCTCTGTTTGCTTATTTTTAAAGCGGTTTTTATATTCAGTGTATTGTAGTGTTTGAAGAGGCCGGCTTTACTTTTAGGGGGCAAAGAGGTCTTATGTAATCAATGGCTTACAAAAAATAAGCGGGCCGTGGATATAGATAGCCGGTTGTATTCTTAAAAGCCGTCAATATACATGATATGTAAGTATTTATACATACGGCTTGATTTTTAAATGTCGGCATTAACTGGAAATGATCGGATTATCCGGATTGGCTTGGCAAAGACTAATCTAAAAAAAGTATATTAATCGGCGCTTTATAAATAAGCAAACAACGTCTTATGGCGCGCGGGCGAATCCGCTTTAAAACTTAAAACGCCGATCAGTCTCGGTATTTCGATTTATCACGTTCTTCTAAGTCTCTTTCAGCAAAAAACTGTTTGTTTTTACGGTATAAGTACAGCCACTCATAACCTAGTTAAGCACGCGGAAATTATGGCAAAATACGCTTATACATAATTGGGATAATAAAATTTAGATGAACCATAAACAACTCGCATCCTTTAACGCATTACCAAGCGACGAACAGCAAATTCTCCAGCTTTTGGCGGTGCATTACGCGCCGCTAGGGCAAACTGAATTTCAAACATTATTAAAAAAATCCGCCATTTCCTTAGCCAATAAAGCTGTCATCATTAACAAAACAGTCAGGGATAAACTACAGCAAGCACAGTTGATTGTGGTTTCACCCGACGGTTGGCAATGCCACCCGAGCATTATCGAGCCCTTAATGCGGCTTGCTGTTCGGCAGCCTTGGTTTAAGGACTGGGCGACTTTTGTGGTTGCCGACCATAAGCCCTATTATTACGCTCGAGTCATTCTTGCTCATTACATAAAAAGAATGCGCATTTATTTATACCGGGGTGACGAGAAAACGTTTTTTGCTGAAATGGACCGGATTCGAGCAACGCATCCCAACCAATTTACCGATGTTATTCATAAGATTTTCTTTAATGACTTTGATGCGGACTGGTTTGCCGGCTTGCCTGAGCGGATTAAATTTTGGGTTTTAAGTTATTTCGCCAACGGCAATCTTTGGGATTTAACCGATTTCGCGTTGCAGTATCAATTACTGGAACAGTATTTCGGCACGGCCAAATCGGACACGCCGGAAATTGTCCATACGGTGCTTGAACAACGTTTGTTGCGCGGCAATTTTAACGATGCGGAAGCTTGGTTAAGCGGCGATATGTCGATGCGGGGTTTAAAAATATTGGCGGTCTTGCGTTTTTTACAAAACCGTAACGATGAAGCCTTAGAGCTGTTTAATGCCGCGTTGAAAACGCTTAAAAAAGACAGCGGGAAACGCAATATCAGTTTCAGCGGCTTGCACGGTTATTTTTTTAATCTGGCCTTATTGCGCAATCGCAGCTTGAGTAATCTGACTTTACTTAAACAAAACGCGCAGATGACGGTTAAGCATGGCGGACTGCACAATTCCTTTTACCTGCTCAATTTAGTCCTGCTGGATGCCGTCGATATTTATCAAGGCAAGCTGTCCGCGGAAAGCAGTGCGCATTTATTTAAAAGCAATGATTTTGCTTATGAACGCTTGTTCCAAGCCTTGTTGCTGTATTGGCTGGGCGAAATCGAAACGATGACCGCTAAAAATAAAGGCTTTTTGGCCGGATTAGCCAAGTTTTGCGAGAAAGCGCAGCAATTGGGTTTTGTCTGGTATGCCGCCGTGAGTTCGACATTACTGCAACGTTTGGCTTATAAGAATAAAACCTGGGCTTACGAGCCTATCGCACAGCAGTATGTGAACTCACCATTCAATGAAATTCTCAATCTGTTGCCGCAAGTGTCGAAATGGCAAAGAGCCCTGGATGCGCTAAGCCAATTAAAAAGCTCTCCGGCAGCAGGCCAGACGCCTCAGGAAATACGCATGATATGGGTGCTCAGCGTGGCGGATAATCAGGCTTCATTAGAGCCGAAGGAACAAAAATTGGGTAAAAGCGGGCGCTGGACTAAGGGCCGTCCGGTGTCTTTAAAGCGCCTGTATCATAATTTATCCGACTTCGATTATTTATCCGAGCACGATCATCGCATTTGCGCGCAAATTCAGATGGAAAAGGAAAGCAGCGGTTACTACGGTTATTCCAGTAGAGAGATTTACGCGTTGTCGGAGGAGGCTATTTTAGCCGCCATCGGCCATCCGGCTATTTACTGGGTCAATCAGGAATTATCCGGTGCTCCGGTCGAAATCAGCACCGCCGAACCGCAATTGCTGGTGAAGGAACAGCTGCCGAATTTGCATATTTCATTAATTCCTGCCGTTAGCAAACAAAAAATCATTGCCCAAAAAACCGCCGGTAACGGCTTATTGGTTTACAAAATTAACGACCAGCATCGCCAAGTCGCCGAGATTCTGGGTAAAAAAGGCTTAACCGTACCGGCTACGGCGCGCCAGCAAGTGATCGACTCGATTGCCTCGGTCGCCTCGATGTTAACCGTGCAATCCGATATAGGCGGCACCTCCAGTCTGGCGCAAAGCGTCGATGCCGACAGCCGTCTGCATGTGCATCTGCAACCGGTCGGGCAGGGCATACAAATAGAGATTTTCGTGCAACCGTTTAGTACCGGCGGCCCGCTTTACAAGCCCGGCGCAGGCGGCACCACGGTGTTGGCGGAAATCGACGGCAAGCAACTGCAAACCGCCCGCGATTTCAAGCTTGAGAAAAAACACTTAAAACACGTGCTGAACGAATGTCCGCAGCTCTACGCCGATAAAGACGCCAAGTGGCTGCTGGACGATCCCGAAGCGGCGCTGGATACGCTACTGCAGTTACAGGCTTTGGGCGACTTTGTGGTGCTGGAATGGCCGAAAGGTAAAAAAATTCAAATCAGCCGCGAACTCGGTTTGTCGCAAGCGCAGTTTTCGGTGCGCAAAGAAAAAGACTGGTTCAGCGTCGAAGGTGCGTTGCAGATTGACGAACAGGAGGTGCTGGACATGCAGCGTTTAATGAACCTGCTCAACAGCTCGCCGGGCCGCTTTTTAAAACTCGAAGACGGCCAAATTATCGCGTTGACCCGCGAATTGCGCCAACGCTTGGACGATTTAGCCGGATTGGGCGAGGTGCAAAAGGACAAAGTGCGATTCCATCCGCTGGCGGCGCAGGCTTTGGATGAAATCACCACCGGCATGAACATCAGCGCCGCCAAGCCCTGGCAGGAACAACTGCGCCGCCTTAACGAAACCGCCGATTTGGAGCCCAAACTGCCGTCAACCTTGCAAGGCGAATTACGCGATTATCAACGCGAAGGTTATCAATGGATGACGCGTTTGGCGCACTGGGGCGCAGGTGCTTGTCTGGCCGACGATATGGGCTTGGGCAAAACCGTACAGGCCTTGGCGCTGATTTTATCCCGCGCCCCGGACGGGCCCACGCTGATTTTAGCGCCCACTTCGGTCTGTATTAACTGGTTGGAAGAATGCGGGCGCTTTGCGCCGACGCTGAATGTCCGGCAATTCGGTAGCGGCGACCGGCAAGCGATGCTGGATGAGGCCGGGCCTTTTGATGTGGTCGTGTGCAGTTACGGCCTGTTGCAAACCGAAGGCGAGCGCTTGGCGCAAAAGCACTGGCAAACCTTGGTTGCCGACGAAGCGCAAGCCATTAAAAACACGCTGACCAAACGCTCCAAAGCCGCGATGGAATTGCAGGCCGACTTTAAACTGATTACTACCGGCACGCCGATAGAAAATCATCTGGGCGAACTGTGGAATTTGTTTAATTTTATCAATCCGGGCTTGTTAGGCACGCTGCAAAAGTTTAACCAGCGTTACGCTCAGTCCATCGAAAACGAGCAGGATAGGGACGTGCAGCAACGGCTTAAAAAACTGTTGCGGCCGTTTATTTTGCGGCGGCTTAAAAACGATGTATTAAAAGAATTGCCGTCCCGCACCGAAGTGACCTTACATGTCGAATTAAGCCCCGAAGAGCGCACCCTTTACGAAGCCCTGCGGCGTAACGCAATGCAGACCATGATAGAAGCCACCGCTCAGCCCGGACATCAGCAGTTGAAAGTCTTGGCTGAAATCATGAAATTGCGCCGGGCTTGTTGTAATCCGCGTTTGGTCATGGAAGACAGCACCCTGCCCAGTTCCAAGCTGGAGGCTTTTGAGGAGTTGGTCGATGAATTGCTGGAAAATCGCCATAAGGCCTTGGTTTTCAGCCAGTTTGTCGGGCATTTAACGCTGATTCGCGAATTGCTGGACAAAAAAGGCATCGCCTATCATTACCTGGACGGCGCGACCCCGGTTCCGCAACGGAAAAAAGCCATGACTGCATTCCAGGCCGGGGACGGCGATTTGTTTTTAATCAGCCTGAAAGCCGGCGGCACCGGCTTGAATTTAACCGCCGCCGATTATGTGATCCATATGGATCCTTGGTGGAATCCGGCGGTTGAAGATCAGGCCTCCGACCGCGCCCACCGGATGGGGCAAAAACGCCCGGTCACCATTTATCGACTGGTTGCCAAAGACACTATTGAAGACAAAATTGTCGAGTTGCATAAACACAAACGCGATTTAGCCAATAGCTTGCTCGAAGGCGGCGAAGTCAGCGGCAAAATGTCGGTTGAGGATATGATGGCGCTGATTAAGGATATTGATTAAAGCATCCCCGCCTGATAATTAACCAAGAATGAAAACACTGTAACGTCGATAAAACTCAAGAGGTCCATGAATTCGACAGCGTTTCGGCTTGCTTCATGACCAGCTCGATCGCTTCGGCGGCCTTATCCGGCGGATACTTGTAACGCTGCAAAGTCCGCCGAACCAGTACCTTGAGCCGGGCACGGGCGCTGTCGCGCACCAGCCAATCGACGGTCGTGGACTTTCTGAGCTTTTCGGTAATTTCGACGGCTATTTTCTTCAAAGTTTCATCGCCCAACTCACGCACCGCGCTTTCGTTATTCGCCAATGCGTCGTAAAAGGCCACTTCATCCGGCGTTAAGCCCAGCTGGGCTTCATGCGCCAAAGCCGCTTGAAAATCCTTGACCATCTAGATCAACTCTTCGATAACCTGCGCCGTCTCGATCGCGCGGTTATTGTACTTGCGCAGCGTTTCCAGCAGGCGCTCGGCGTATTTTTTCTCCTGCACCACGTTATTGCGCGTCTTGGCTTTAATGCTGTCGTTCAGCAGTTTTTCCAACAGCTCCACCGCCAAATTGCGATACGGCATGCGCCGGACATCCGGCGTGCCCGTGAAACCGATAAACGACGCATTTTTCAGCGCATCGCGCATATGCTTGGCGTAACCGAATTTATACGCGACCTCCTTGGTCAGCACAGCTTTCAAACCGTACTGGCTGCGGTGCGCCTCATCGGACATCACGACAATATTATGGCGGCCATTCAATAACGGATGCACCGCTTCATCGTCCAGCAACGCAAACTTTTACACTGTGGTAAAAATAATGCCGCCCGATTCGCGCTCCGCCAGCTGGCGGCGCAGCTCGTCGCGATCATTGGCCTGCACTGGCGTTTGTTTTAACAGCTCCTGCGCATTGCAAAACGTCGCATACAGTTGCCCATCCAGATCGTTGCGGTCGGTCACGACCACCAACGTGGGGTTATGCATTTCCGGCTGTTGCAATAATTTACCGGCGTAACAGCACATCGATATACTTTTGCCCGAACCTTGCGTGTGCCAAACCACCCCGGCTTTTTTACTGCCGGGCGCCACTTCGTCGCAGTAAGTAGCGCGTTTTTCAGTAATGCCTTGAATGTCCCGCGCGGCAATCACCGTGGCTTTGACCGCTTCGCGCACCGCATGGAACTGATGATAACCGGCGATTTTCTTGATGAGGATTTCGCCGTCGCTTTCAAACAGAATAAAAAAGCGCAGGTAATCCAACAATAATTCGCGATCGAAAAAACCGCACACCAGCGTTTCCAGTTGCCATTCCAAAAGCGGTTTGTCGTCTTCATGCTTAATGATGCGCCAGAGCAAAAAGCGCTCTTGATTGGCGGTCAGCGAACCGACGCGGGCGGTGTAACCGTCGCTGACCACCAAGGCTTCATTGAACACAAACAAATCCGGGATTTCGTCGTTGTTAATTTACAGCTGATTAAACGCATCCCAAATATCGGCGTTTTCATCGCTTGGGCTTTTAAGCTCCAACACCGCAAACGGAATGCCGTTAATAAAGCAGATGACATCAGGTCTGCGCGGCTGTTTACTGCCGCCGATCGTGAACTGGTTAACCGCGACAAAGCGGTTTTGCTTCACGTTATCAAAGTCCAGCAAAAACGCATGGTCATAGACGATGTCCTCCCTCTCCCTCAGGGCATAAGTATCTACACAACTCTGCCTAAAAATTGCTGGGCCGTTACTTTCAATCTGTCCAGCTCCTCTTGAGAGTAGGCTAGGGTAACTTCAAGCATAGAGAGAAAAACCCACAGCCCCGCCAGCAGTGCCGGATTTGTAAATGCCTGCTTATGCCGCATTTGTCTGCCACTGAGTTTGATCAGAAAGGCCCTGAGTTCAGCAGTCTCCCTGCTTTTGTCGGCGGCTATTGCCCAGACTGTGACACAAGCCATACTGGCGACCAGAAGGCGTTTGGCAATAGCCGGCGCGGACTCCTGTTGCCAGGATTCGAGGTGATGCCCTGCCGACTTGACCAGCTTGAAGAAACACTCGATTTGCCAGCGCCAGTAGTACCATAGCGCGATGGTCGCGGCATCCACCTTGGCTACGTTGGTCAATAGCAGCCATTCCGCCAACACCTTGCCCGCTTCGGATAGGACGCGACTGACGACCAGCCTTGCCGCTACCGGGATGCCTGGGACAGACGGTTTCTCGCTTTTCTTCTGACTGGGTTTGGCCGGCCGAGTCAGCGTCACCTCGGTCTCCGCCACCCACTGCCAATAAGTCTTGCCATCGACTGCATGGATGCAGAAGGTAGAGCAACGCAGGAGCAGGTGCCGAGATAACTGACTTGCCGGGTTTTAATGAACGCCAGCTCTTGCGCCACGGCTTTACAGGCCATCGCTTTGCCTTCATAGTCCACTTTGGGATTATCTTTGCCCGTACCAGCCAATAGCTACCCGTCGCTTTCCAAAGACGGATATGGCCGATGGAGTCGCCTTCTCGATCAATCAGATGCACTAAGGGCTTGGCAAAACCTTGCTGGTCTAAAAACCGGATGCAGTCGCTGACTTCATCCAAATGATTTTGGACGGCGGGCTGGGGGTTGGCTTCCTGATAGGTCGCAAAACTCCCATCGCCGCTGACCAGCCGTTGCGCTACCGGTGCCAAGGGTTATCCCGTTTGGTCACTGATGATGAGGCTGGTTTGCAGGTCGTAGCCTATATCGGTGTCATGGGTGATTGCGTAAGCATCCGGCTTGTTGGCATGTTTGTAACTCAAGCGGGACCAGTCATGGACGCATAACGCGAACTGAATGCAATGAGCTAAGATGCCTTGATGCGCCGCAGCCGTGAGCGGTTCTTGGAGCTTCGACAGACTGACCGATTCATTTTGGTAAACGCGCCACGCGGCTTGAGTGCTGGCAAAGCTGCTGATTTTGTCGGGCAATGCTTTTAATCCTGCACTCAGGCGCTCACTTGAATTCATGTGTTCATTCACCAGACGTTGGTAACGGTCGTTTAAACGTGAATCCACGCCTGATACTCGATGTTCAAGTTTTTAAATTTTTCGCAACCGGATCCTTGGAAAAGTCATCCGGCAGCCCTGTACTGTAGCGAAGCCGTCGCTTCCAGGCAGCCCAAATCCCTTCCAACCATATGTTTGCCTGAAGGCATTAACTGAAAAACATCGTCAACCAGCCCCGCCAGTTCTTTG
>SXGU01273256.1_pt1 | contig 12468 bp, 6 predicted proteins | sample 3174531 | NCBI WGS metagenome assembly SXGU01 (sample SAMN11356863, study PRJNA531348) | freshwater metagenome | isolation source: freshwater sample F1-140 | place: China: Fuxian Lake, Yuxi | collected 2017-12-25 | reverse complement strand
GCATCCGGCCGGCGCGCCTGGCGGCTGAAAAACGCCATGATGTTGTTCACCTTGCCGTTCGACAGGATGGGAAATGCGACATTGCCTTGCAAGCCGATTTCACCCGCTTCCGGCGCGCGTCGGAAGCCCGGCTCGGCAGTCACATCCGGCACCCAGATGGGCTGGCGCGTCTGCATCACGCGTCCCGGCAGGCCCGTGTTGGGCGATACCAGTTTTTTCCATCCCGCCGCGACGAATTTCGACGGCGCCACCGACGGCGCTTCCCAGCATTCGGTCAAGCGCAACACATCCGATTTCTCGTGCACTTGCCACACTTCCCCGATTTCCCAGTCGAACTGTTCGCAGATTACCCGCAGTAATTGCACCGCTGCCTCGGCAAACGAGGCGGCATCGGCCAGCACCCGCGTGACGGCAAACTGCACCGCCTGGCGCTGTTCGGCGCGCTTGCGGTCGGTAATGTCGCGGATATTGCACTGCACGACGCGCTGTTCGTCGATGCTATACGCGCTGCTGACAAACTCGGCATCGATGATGCGGCCATCGCGGGTATTGAGCGGCAGCCAATCGCGCCGCACCGATTCCTCGTTCTGCAATTCGCCGAACACGGTGCGGTAGACCGCCAGGCCCTTGAAGGGACCGATCTCCCACAGTTTTTTTCCGACGAACTCGTCGTAGCGGTAGCCCAGCATCTCAAGCAGGTAGGCATTCACATCGGTGACCACGCCCGAGTCGGAGCGCAGCAGCAGGATGCCGTCCTTGGCGGTTTCGAACAGGCGGCGGTAGTGGGCTTCGGACAGTTGTAGTTCATGCTCCATGCGGCGCCGCTCCGCATTCTCTTCCTGCAGGTCGGAATACGAGCGCGCGTTTTCCAGCGAGATGGCGGCTTGCGCGGCCAGCAGTTCGAGCACGCCCAGCGCATCGGCGGAAAACGCGCCGGCAAGCCGATTGTTTTCGAGATATAGCAGACCGACCAGTTCCGTCTGCCGCAGGATGGGCTGGCACAGCACCGATTTCGGCCGATGCCGCGCGATGTAGGGGTCGGAGCCGAATTTGGTATCGGTCGCGGCGTCTTCAAGCAGCACTTTTTGCCGCGTGCGCCACACATGGAGGATCAACGATACCGGCAGCAAAGGCGAAGTTGCCAGACGTTGCGCATGCAGCTGCCGCACTTCCAGCGCGCCATGCTCATCGAGCAGCGCTTCCACCTCGAGCGCGAGACTGTCTTCCTGCTGCAGGATCACATAGCCTTTTTGCGCGCCAGCCTGCTCGATCACGGTTTGCAGCAATTTGCCGAGCAGTTTGTCGAACGCGATTTCGCCCGACAAGGCCTGCGAAGCCTTGATTGCCGCCAGCGCATCGAGCTGCATGACGCCTTTGGGCAGTGCGTCATCGGCTTCGCCGCCGCCGTGCGCCTGCTCGCCGCGCGCCTGCAATTGCGGATAGAGCGCCTCCAGTTGCTTAACCTTTCCCGTCGCGCCCCAGTGCATATAGCACGCATGCGCCTGCCGCAGATAGGCATCGGCACTGCGCCCGGAACCGCGCGTACGGTAAAAATAGGCGGCCAGTTCATTGGCCAGCGCTTCGTTCTGCACGAAACCGTGGGTTGCGGCCAGACGGATCGCCTGCTCGTAGCGCTGCATCGCATCCATGTCGCGCCCTTCGACGCGCGCGACTTCCGCCGCCGCCAGCACATAACGGTTGAGGAAGTTCTCCGGACAATTCTTTGCCCACTGCTTGAGCTTCGCCAGATGTTCCTTCAGGGTTTGCATGAACAGCAATTGCTGTTCGGCCGTCACCTGCGTATACAAGGCGGTGAGTGTCAGCGCATGGAAGAAATAATGGTCGGCCTCGATGGGCATCGAGGTCATGACATCCTGCATCGCCGCGGCCTGATTGGCCGAGTCGAGCGCATCGCCGTAGCGCCGATAGATGAACGAAGTCCATTGTTTCATCACATGGTAGAACGCGGTTCCGGAGCGAAAGCGCGCCTGATGAAAGGCTTCGATGCATGTCGCTTCATCGAAGCCGCCATCGCTGAAGCTGGCCTGTTCGCGCGTGGTGCCTTGCAGGCAGGCGATGAACTGCTGCTCCAGCCGGATTGCTTGATGGGCAGTGTCGTTGCGGCTTTGCTGCGCGAACGTGGCATATCGGTTCGCCGCTTTCTGCACCGTCTCCAGGCAATCGCCCTTTTCCACCAGTTGCCAGATCGTGCGGTACGCGGAATACCCGGCCCACACCAGGTCGCCGACTTCGAGACAGGAACGAAATGCCGTTTCCATGATCGGGATATTGGCGGAGAACGACTGGCGCCAGAAATTGAAGTAATTGCCGTGTAAGAAAAGCAGCGGCCCCTTCATTCTCACATCGTTGAACTTGTCGTTGAGATGCAACGCCAGTTCGGAAAATGCGTAGCCGTTTTCCAGGTCGCCCAGGCGCGATGCAAGTATCACCGCATAGCCGCTATACGCGACGCACGATTTTTCGGTGTTTCCGTATTGAAGGGAGAGATTGATCGCCTTGTACATCAACCACGGATAAAGCTCGGTACGCGCGACAAAGGTGCAAGGCAGCAAATCAACCAGCAAGCCGATGGTTGCAATCACCGCCGGGTCAGTGGCTACCGGCGCGTCAAACAGGTCAGCGGGGCGACGCTCGCCCATGTGAACTGCAATAGCATGATGTTCTGCCTGGGCTTGCTCGCCGATCTGCTGGACGGACTGCGGACAGACGATGCCCAGGAAAGCCAGCGCTTCCAGGCCGGCCTCCACCCCGTCGTCGAAACGGCCGCAGGTCTGGCACAGGTTGATACGCAAACGGCACACCTTGGCGCGGTCGAGATTGGAATCGGTCTTGTCGAGAATCAGCTTGAACAATTGTTCCGCGCGTTCCGGATTGCCGAGCAAATATTCGCACTCCGCCAGTTCAATGTGAATCGCGAAAGTGTCTTCGTAATCGGTGTGCCAGGCGTCACTGGCGGACAAGGCCAGCGCGTGCTTCAAATAGTTCCATGCCGCCGCGTATGCAATGGCGGATTTTGCGCGCTTGGCGGCGCTCAGGTTGAGGCGGCGCACCAGGCTTTCTTCGTCGGCGTCGACAAGCAGTTCCACGCCTTGGTTGAGCTGATTGACCACATCGAAAATCTGTTCTTCCACTTGCGCCGGCGACATGCGGGCGATCAGGCTGCGCCCGATCTGCAGATGCCGGGCCGGCCGCGACGCCGGCGCCACCAGCGAATAGGCGGCTTCGCGCACCCGGTCGTGCAGGAACTTGTATTGCTCTCCGATGCGCAGCACGGCACCCGCGCGGACCGCGTCGGCCAATGCCGCATGCGTATCGTTTTCCGACCGATCGAGTATCAGCGCAAGCAGCGCCGTCTTCGCGCTGGTGCCGAGACACGCGAGTTGCTGCACCGCCTGCCGCGTAGTGGCCGACAGGCGGTTCAGGCGGCCGACCATGAATTCGGCGACATTATCGGTAAAGCCATGCGCCTGGATGCGTTCGATGTCCCAATTCCATCCGGGAATGCTGCGCTCGAACTGAATCAAGTTTTGGTCATGCAACTCTGCCAGAAACTGGATCGCGAAGAACGGGTTGCCGTCAGTCTTGTCCTTGACCAGTTGAACCAGCGGAGCGACCTCGTGCGGACTACGGTACAGCGCGTCGCTGACCAGCGCGTTCAGCGCGTCGTCGGCGAGCGGCCCGAGCACCACGTCCGTAACCGGGGTGCCGCAGTTGCGCATCACGTTCAAGCTCAGGAGGAACGGATGGCTGGCATCCACCTCATTGTTGCGATGCGCGCATACCGGCAGGAAGTATCGTGTTTCTGGCTGGGTCAGCAAGACTTGCAGCAGATCGATGCTGGCTGCATCGGCCCATTGCAAATCATCCAGGAACAACACCAGCGGATGTGCCTTTTGCGCGAAGACATTGATGAAGCTGCGAAACACCATGCTGAAGCGGTTGCGCGCCTCGGTGGGCGGCACGGCCGGCACCGGTGGCTGCGGGCCGATGATCAATTCGACCGGCGGAATCACATCGATGATGAGTTGTGCATTGGCGCCCAGCGCTTGCAGCAGCATCGACTTCCACCAGGCAATCCGCTTATCGCTTTCGGCCAGCAATTCGAGCACCAGTTCGGTCAAGGCTTGCACCATCGTCGCATACGGCAGGTCGCGCTTGTATTGATCGAATTTGCCTGCCGCGAAGAAGCCGCGCTCGTGAATGATCGGTTTGTAAAGCTCATTGACCAATGACGACTTGCCGATGCCGGAATACCCGGATACCAGGATCAATTCCGGTTTGCCGCTCTGGATCACGCGTTCGAATGCGGCGCGCAACACGCCGATTTCCTGTTCGCGTCCATACAATTTCTGCGGCAGCAGGAAGTGCTCCGGCACATCGCCGCGCGCCAGTTCGAACGCATCGAGCCGCCCATGCGCGCGCCATTGCGCCATGCATTTCTGCAAGTCGCGCAACAAGCCGTCCGCGCTTTGATAGCGGTCTTCCGGCTCCTTGGCCAACAGTTTCATGATCAGCATCGACAGCACCGGCGGCACCGAGGACAGCGCCTCGGCGGGCGGCACTGGCATGCGCGCGATGTGGCAATACACCCATTCCAGCGCGTCCGCCGCATCAAACGGCAACTGGCCGGTGGCCATCCGGTAGAAGATGACCCCGAGCGAATACAGGTCGCTACGGCGGTCTGGCGCGCGATTCATGCGCCCGGTCTGCTCCGGCGAAATATAGGGCCGCGCCTCTTCCAGGTCGATACCGCCGGCGGGATCTTGATGCGCGCTCGGCAGCGCGGCGGCGCTGCCGAAATCGACGATACGGATTGCATCAGACAGGGAATCGAGCAGGATGCAGCCGGGATCGAGTGCCTTGTGCGCGACATTGCAGCTGTGAATTCCCGCCAGCGCGGAGGTAATGCGAATCGCAATGTCCAGAAAGCGGTCGACAGTGAACGCCGCACCGAACCGGCGCTCCAGCGGCTCGCCGGAAAAACCTTCCATGATGAGCGCAGGACGTCCCTGGCAAGTGTCCAGCGCGATCAGGCGCGGCACCGATGCCGCATTGAGCCCGCACCGGATATGGTAATCATTGCCCAATCGCTCGACATGCGCGGCGCGGTACTGTTCCGGCACCACGCTCAGCAGAACCGGCAACCCGTCGGTTTTGCGCACGCCGCGACACAATATTCCTCGGTTGCCGACATGCAGTATTTCACTGACTGTGTACATCCCGTCCCTGATTTTATTTATGTCTGGTACGTTTTTTATTGACCTCGGCGCGCTGTGATACCCGTTTTTCTTTTGAATTCGCGACGATACCGAGGGCTGGTTGCCACCGTGCGGCGAACCTGCAATCTCCATAGGAAAACCCAGTGATTGGCGATGGTACGCTAACAATTTCCTTCCAGAACTAGTATCTCACCTCTTCCCAGCCTCCCAAGTCAAGAAAATTGAGTTTGGTATTTGTTTTTCTCTTAAAACCCCCGTTTTGCCCATTGAGCGAGGTCAATGATCCAATCGATCGCGCTTGGTTACCGAGGTAGGCCAGCGGCGCTTATGTTAAAAAATAAGGCGGCATGACAGTGGTTTCACCTCCGGGAAAAAGCCAGTCACTGATAGCCATGCTTCCGGAATACGGTAATCCGCTTCATTTCATGCCAGAGCATTAAATTGCCATTATGAAAACATTGACACATGTTGTGCGCTGCACAAAAATCCCTTGACTTCACCATAAATCACCTTACAATAGCAATTGTTGCACTGCACAATAATGTGTTTGCTTACTGATTGCTTGCTTACCGATATCACGCCTTTATTCCAAGGAGAATCTCCATGTTTAATATTCCCGAACAGTTTTCCACCGTCGCCAAAACCAGTCTTGAAGCCCAGTTGTCGCTGCTTACCAGCCTGACCAGCAAAGCATTCGAGAGTATGGAAAAAGTGGTCGACCTGAACCTCAATGTTGCCAAGGCTTCACTGGAGGATTCTTCGATCGCTGCCAAGCAATTGCTGACCGCAAAAGACGCACAGGAATTCTTTTCGTTGAGCGCGGCGCAAGCGCAGCCGACCGCTGCCAAGGCGATCGCCTACGGCCGCCATCTGGCCGGCATCGCCACCAGCGCGCAAGCGGAATTCACCCGTGCCGCTGAAGAGCAGATCGCTGAAACCGGCCGCAAGGTAACCGCCCTGGTGGAAGACGTATCGAAAAATGCACCGGCCGGTTCCGAAAACGTGATTGCCATTGTGAAGTCCGCGATCGGCAACGCCAACGCCGGCTACGAGCAATTCACCAAGAGCACCAAGCAAGCAGTGGAGGTAATGGAAGCGAACATGAACTCGGCCGTTAACCAGTTCTCGCAAGCGACTGAAAAGACCGTGAACCGCGCACGCAAGTAATTGCGCGCACGCAAGCTGAACAAACCGGGCCGCGATGCGGCCCGGTTTTTTTATTTCCGCCGATCGACGCGGCACAAGATTGCCTTGCTACCTTGCCGAGCGCGGCCTGCTCCGGCATCAGCGATTTGCCACCTGCATCAATGCATCGGCAAAGGCCTGACTGGAAATGAAATCCTGCGCCGCCATGCGGATGGAATCTTCCACCGCCGCCGCAACAAAGCCAGGCCGGATTTCGTCAAGATAGGTCGTCTTGGAAGCGGTCAGCCCCGGAATCGGCTTGACCGACTTCGACGCAAATAGCAGTGGCTTGTTCCACAGCAGCTTTCCCTGGCCGTCCCGCAGTGCCACTTCGATTGCCGATTCGCCGATATAGTTGTTCGTTGACCACGCCATTTTCCGATCCGCGTCGCATTTGACAATGCGCCCGGAGATGACCACGTCGGCATCGCGGTTCTGCAGGAAGGTCTCGCGCGACACGAGGCGAATGCGCGAATGGGCTTGCAGTCCGGCGCTGATGGCGCGTTCGAACTCCGGGCGCACTTCCGCCGCCTGGCCAACGGTGTTCTCGTAATTGGATGCCTGGCGCGTCCATTCAAGGTCGCGACTGTTTTGCGGCCGCTCGTCCTTGAAGGTCAGCAATACCACCTTGACTACACGCGGCAGCCGCGCGCTGGACGGCGCAACACGATACTCCTTGCCGCCGAACGGTTCAGGCCCGTTGTAACGCCCTACCATGCCCGTCACGCAGCCGCTCAACAGCAGTGCCGCAACGGCACTCAATACGATTCGCCCGTTCACGATGTCTCCCTTATCTTGGTTCCAGTTTCAATCTTTCCCGGCGCACAGCCTCGGCGCATGCTTCCGCGCCGCGTTTGTATATCTCCGCCCATTCCCTGGACAAGCGTTCGCCGCTATCTGCCGAGCCGTACTTCACCTCCACGTCCACATGCCCCCTTGCCTTGAGTTGCGCGACGGCATCGGCAATCTCACGCTCCCTTCCCTCGATGTAGAGAGGCCCTACCAAGCTCCGCTTGTGGCGGCAGGCAAGATGATCGCGGAACCAGGAGTCGGACGATGTGCGGGCGCTGCCAACGATGATGAATTGGCGATCATCCTGAGCCGGCCGCGACGTACTGGCCGGGGCTGCCGGAGGGCGTGGGGCGCTTGCTGGTGTTACCGGAGGGCGCGGCGCGACGGCATTGCCGGACGGACGCGGTGTTTCGCGCGGGTAAACCGCCGTTGGCCACTGTGCGGAACTGTTCGGCGCCTGCCGCACCGCTTCCGTCAGCGCGGTCAACAGGCCCTCCATCACCGGCGGCGAACTGTCCGATGACGGCGCTTCGCCCCGGCTTTCGCGAAAACTGGTGCCGCCGATGTTCTGTTGCTTTTCCCGGCTGTCTTCAAGCATCGCCTGCTGTCCGCGCCGCGCCGCCTGCGCGTCGCTCTGATTGGCGGCGACATCGTTGAGCAGGTCGTCGAGTTCACTGTCGGCAGCCGAGCGGCGGCGCGTGCCAGCGGCGACTTGTTGCGTCTTGCCCTGACGCAGGCGCGCCAGGCAAGCCTGCGCCTCTTCGCGCGTGCCGTCGCCCATGCCGTCGAGTCCCAGGTTCACCATCGCGGCATCGGCGGCGCCGATCCGGTCTTCCGGCACCGCCACCGTATTGCATGCCTGCAGCCCATCACCGCTCTTGAGTTCAGCCTCGGCGGCGCGCACCGCGCTTTCGAAGGCATTGATCGCGGAAGCGGCAACGCCGCGTTCGCCCGGCAGGTCGGCGATGGCGGGTTCCGGCCGGTCCCAGTCTGCCATCATCGATCTGGTCGCCTCCGCCGTGAGGGCGGACGGCAACGTCGCATACAGCTTGCGCACCACGGAGCGCATGCGCATGTAGTCGATGGTGACCGCGGCCGCGCGTTGCCGCAATGCCTCGGCCTCGCCGGCCAGCGCGCGCATCTGCTCCAGCGTCGCATAGGCCTGCGCCAGTTTCGCGTTTGCCGCATTTCTCATGCCCTGTCCCTGCGTGGCTGCGGCCAACAGGTCGGCCAGCAATTGCTCGCCCTCGCGCATCTGCCCATAGTGGTCGGATGCGCTTTTCATCAAGGCGCGCGACTTGTCATGCGTGCCCAGTGCCGTGGTAATCGCTTCGACCGACTTGCATTCCTTGGCCTGCTTTTGTACGTACTGGAATCCATTGTCGGCCGTGTCGGCAAATTTCACTACCTGCGCGGCATGCGCGATGATGCGCTCGCGCACCGCCGCCGCGGACTGGCAGTTTTCCGCCGCGCCGCGCACCTGTCCGAGCAGCCTGCGCATCTCTTCAAGCTGCACCATGCCGTCGTAGCGGGCGGCGCCGACCTCGCGCACCTTGGCCGACGAGGCTTCGCTGGCCTCGAGAATTTGCCGGTAGAAAGACACCAGCACTTGCGAATCGCCGATCAGTTTGTGCACCGTATTCATGTTGAGCTTTTCGGTGGTGTCCACCACGTCGCCGGGCTGGTTCCGTTTGGACGCACCTCCTGCCCTTCCCAGTGCCGTCCACGCGTCGTTGATTTCCTGCGTGCGCTCGGCTTGCCATTTGCCGAAATTCTCTTCATAAACCAGGGTGCCGTCTTGCAGCATGTAGCCGCGATGCTCTGCGAGCCATTTCGAGTTTTCATTGAAGGTTTCGGTATTCCCGCCTTCGACCTTGAATACCCTGCCCGGCACATGGCATTCTCCTCCCAGGCGCGAAGCCGGGTCGCGCGGCTGCACATAATAGGTCACCGGCGGCAATTGACTTTGCTTTAAGCGCTTGCAGGATTCCTTGTCCAGCCCTGGGGGGTTGAAGGTCACCACTTCCTTGATCGCAGTCGGATGATCGAGCACAAAGCGCTGCGCCAGCGCGGCGCCCATACTATGTCCAGTAACGGTGAGGTTGCCCTTGTGTTTTTGCGCCCATTGCGCGAGCCGGGCCTTGTCGGCCTGGTACTGGTGATAGGCGATCTTGTTGATGTTGGAATCCGCAAAGCCGTCGCGCAGCCCTTCGTTATTGGCGGACTCGCCGAATTCGGTGCCGCGCATGATGGCGTACACCCGGCCGCTGCCGTTCGTGTCGCGCACCAGCACGGCTTGCATGCCGGTGGCACGGTTGTCGATGTGATCGAGCAATTCCAGCCCGTTGAGCGTAAGACTATTCCGGAATTCAGCGTCGCCACGGATGGTCAGCAGCTTGTCATCCCTGCCTCTGAACGCATTATTCCTGGTCAATCCGGAAAGTTCCTTGGCCTGACCGATATAGGATTCATCCTCGGCCTTGTTTTCTTTTTCTTGTGCGTCAAGCCGGCCTGACGCATACCCGACACGCCGTGCGAGTTCCTCGATGCCGGCATGGTCGAGCGGCTTGTTATCCTTGCGCCACTTCAGTACAGCCGGATCGGGATCGGCGGAAATAGCCGGTAACGCGCCGAACACGCAGGCGCAACACATAAGGGTTTTCGCCAGGTTCCTTGCATTCATCGTCCCTCCCCACGGACGGCATTTGGTATCAGCCTGCCCGCTATTTTGTTGAACATGATTGACGCGCGCTACGACCCCACGCCTTTAATCTCGCTGCGGCAATCAATTGGTCGCAATTCGCACGCAATTACGCCCTGCATCCTTCGCCTCGTACAGCGCCGTATCGGCGCGGCTCAACACTTGCGCAACGGTCTCGCCCTGCCGCCAGGCCGCAACACCCGCCGAGACGGTCAGCGACAAGCCAGGCGCAACACGCTGCCAGTCATGCCGCTCGACCAACTCGCGCATGCGATCCATCGCCCACGGCAGCGCATCGACATTGAAATCCACCAGCAACAAGGTGAACTCTTCGCCGCCGAAACGCGCCACGCGGTCTGCAGAACGCATCGATGCCTGCAACAGCCTCGCCAGTTCCTTCAACACCTCGTCGCCGACGGGATGCCCGAATCGATCGTTGACCAGCTTGAAATGGTCGACATCGACAATCGCGACACAAAATGTCGATCCGCTGCGCTCGGCGCGCGTACGCTCTTCCTGCAACAGTTCCATGAACTTGCGGCGATTCCAGATGCCGGTCAGTTCGTCATGCGTGGCCAGTTCAGCCAATCGCAAGGTGGCATCCGCCAGTTCCCTGTTCTTGTGCTGCAGCCGCGCGCGCAGGCGCGACACTTCCGCATTGATCGCCATGAAGCGCCCGAATGCCAATACCAGCACGCTCCAGAAAATGAATACCTCGGTGCTTGAGGAAACGGCAATGCCAGCCTGCCCGCCGACCAGCCACACCACCGCGCCCAGGCAAGCCGACAGCAACATCCAGGCAAACAGGAAGGCCTGCTGGCTGAAATGCAGTACCGCAAATGCCAGCGGCACAAAGAGATTAACGAGGAACAGATAGGCGATTTGCGGCGCCAGCAGCAAGCCGAGCAGGTTGATGCCGCAGGCCGCCATCACTTGCAATCCTGTGATCGACGGATCGATAAAACGCCGCGTGAACCCCGAACCGATGCCGCCGATGGAAATCGCATTAAAAATGATGGCAACCAGCAAAAGTTGATTGGGAATGCTATAGGAGAGGGTTCCCGCTGCCGCGTAGGCGTATAGGATCACTATGCAAACCACATAGTCGGCTGCGGCAAACACTGTGGTACGGAGTCGAATACGGGTCTTGGTATCGAGCACGGTAAACACCGACGGGGAAGTAATATGCACATGGCAAAACGCCGAAACGTTTGCCGTCCTATTACCCGATAGTAAGACTTGTAGAGGAAGAAATAAAGCGCAGGATGTCAGCTACCCGCATCAGCGGAGAATGCCGTTATAAAAAAACAAGGGGGTGGCGCGGCATGCGTCACCCCCTTGTTTTTCAGTATGGGATTTTTAAACGTGGGAAACCCAATACGTCGCCACGAACGTGGCAATGACCAAAACAATGTATGAAACGGTACGGAAATTTTCCATCGCTGCTACCTCAAAAAAATCAAGCTTATATAGAATGTAGCAAAGGGCTCGACAGGCTAAATTGAGATTAAGCAGGGATTTATGCCTTGATTTTCATCAATGCAATAAATCCCTTCGTTTTCATGGACATACGGCATCTTATCCCGACTTATCCACAGAATTGGCCACAGCTTGTGTGGGTAAACTGCGCCACTGCAAGGGATTCAAGAGTTCGCCGCGATCCCTGGCGGCGCCACAATGGTTTGATAGTGGGCAGAGGTGGCATCGAAGCGGGACAGCAGTGCTCTTGCCTTGACCGGAACGACCGCGATATCGTAGCGTTCGCCGGCAAAGGCTTTCACCGCATCGATGGAATCGAACCACATGATGGTGGAAAATTCGACTTCGTTTTCCATCTCGCGCCGCAGCAGTGAAATGCCGCGGTAACCCGGCACATTGCGGCTCTCTATGCCGGGAAATATGTCGTTCAACAACAGATCCTGGTAAGTGGGCGCATTATGCAGGCTGGTCCAGCCGCGCCAGACGCGAGTAATCATTCGACAATGCCTCCTTCATATCACGCCGCATCGCCCTCGCGCGCGATGCTTTCCAGCGTCTTCAGGCGCAATATCAGCACGGTGACGCCGATACCGATGGAAAACAGGATGCCTTTGACCAGCAGCGGATCGACCGTATAGATCGAAAACGCCATTGACACCCACAACAGCGCGAGGGTCATGATCTTGGCTTTACGCGGCATGCCTTTCTTGTCTTCGAAATTGCGCAGGTATTCGCCAAACACACGGTTAGCCAGCAGCCAGCGGTGCAGGCGTTGCGAACCGCGCATGTAGCATGCCGATGCCAGAAGCAGGAAGGGCGTGGTCGGCAACAGCGGCAAAAAGATGCCGAGTATCGCCAGCACCACCGCGATGCTTCCAATAATGTTCAATGCAATTTTCATCGCCCCTGCCCTGCTCCCTTCGAATCAGACGAGTGTACCAGCCAGCATTTCACCCGCGCGGATGATGCTCCGCATGCAGCTTCTTCAAGCGTTCGCGCGCGACATGCGTGTAAATCTGCGTGGTTGAAATATCCGCATGTCCCAATAACAATTGCACGACGCGCAAATCG
>SXGU01098108.1_pt1 | contig 12468 bp, 2 predicted proteins | sample 3174531 | NCBI WGS metagenome assembly SXGU01 (sample SAMN11356863, study PRJNA531348) | freshwater metagenome | isolation source: freshwater sample F1-140 | place: China: Fuxian Lake, Yuxi | collected 2017-12-25 | reverse complement strand
GTCGCGCAAGCCAATGCGACCTTGGCCACCACCTGACACCGATCGTAGTCGCAACCTCGAACCCCGTCCGCCGATCTCTCACCAAACCCTTGGGGGAAAGGGGGAGGTTTCTCTCGGATTCAACTCCATCACAAACAACCAGCATGAGTGACTCGTGCCTATCTCTTGCCGACGGCTTTCACCTGCTGTTTGATGCGCCGTGAATAATCCCGGCTAGCGCCGTACCGCTCAGAAACATCTCACTGATGGCCGTGCAAGGTATCGATCGGATCACCCCCCAATAAATCGCCGAACTCGTCGCGCAGACGTTTCAGGATGCGCGACTTGGCGATGTAGATCGAGTTCACGCTCACTCCCAATTCCGCCGCCACTTCGCGAGGGGACGCTCCTTCCAAAACCACCTGATGGAACGCTTGGAAATCCTGTTCCGAGAACACACCCCGGACCAAAGCCAACGCTTGCTCATAGACCATCTTTTTTTCGCTCGGTTCTTCGTCCTCCGGCAATTCCCTGTCGTGGTAGGTGATCGTGGGTTCGTTCCAGGAGACGTCGCCCCCCGCCGCCAATTCTCGTTGACGGTACTCTTGAAAATGGTCGAGCAGGCGAGTTCGAGTGATGGTCCGTAACCAACCTCGAAAGCTGCCATTCGTTTCGTCACGACGAAATCCTGTCAATCCGCAGCTGACGGAGAGAAACACCTGCTGTCCGACGTCCTCCGCGTCTTCCGGAGTCAGTCCGGCTCGACGGCACCAGTGATAGACCAAGCCGGCGTAGAGCGTCACCAAGCGTTGAAACGCGGACTGATCCCCATCCCGCGCCCGACGCAGGATTGTGGAGGCGACACTGCTGTCCGACGAAGAGTCACCTTCCAGAACGGATGGGTCTGTCACCATTTTGGCCTCGTGCGTGCAATCACGAACGACTCGAAGCGGTTGCAGAACCTAGCACGAAGCGCGAGCGAGTGGCCAAAACGTCGGAAAAACAACCACTCGCTCGCGCGTCGTGCTGGTTTTGAAACTGCCTCTAGCGACCAACCGAGATGTCGCAGCGGCAGCTTGTAATTCATTCTGCCAAAGCAACATTCGTTTTGCCATCAAAGGCATTCTTTGCGGCTTGAGGAAATTTTCTGAAAGGTTGGTTCGTTCTAGTTGTACGGGAAGTTCTGTCCCAGAAATGCCTCCGCGCGGCGGCTCGAAGGATCGCCCGCTCTGAGCGGAGGTGGTGTTGACCATCCAGCGTGCCGAGAGCCTGAAGCGGTTCCATCGCCGCCCCTCCACCGCATCAGCGGGAGAGGGAATCGGTCGGAAATCGCGTCTTTGCCGAAGTCTCTCGCGCCCTGTCCTGGACTCGACGACACGCATCGGTTTCGGATTTGGCCGTTTCGCCTCACTCTCAAGGAGACTCCTGCCATGTTGTTTTCCAATTGGTTGAGCTGGTTGAACTCACGCATCACAGCAAAAAGTCACGGCTTTCGAGCAAAGCGAGCCTCCGCTCGACGTGCCTGGCTCGAGGACGGACGCGGCCTCGCAGGGACGCCGTTGCTGGTCGCTCGGCCGCTGACGGTAGAACGGTTGGAGGACCGCTGTCTGCTGGCCACGATCAATCTGAGTTCCGGAAACCTGACGGTCACGGGGACGAGTGGCAACGACGTGCTGACGATTTCGAGCGACGGCACGAACTTGAGCATCAGCGACGGCGTCGTGCAGACGGTTCCGCTGGCCTCGATCACCGGTTCGGTGACGATCGACGCCGGTGCGGGGAACGACACGATCAACTTTTCGGGATCAATGACCGGCTTCGGGCGATCGCTGACGGTTAACGGCGGACAAGGGAACGACGACGTTTCGATTCTGACCAACATCACGTTCGCGGCCGGGCAAAGCCTGGATGTCGATTTACAGAACGACGATGCCTCGCCGGGGACGGACACGTTCATCCTCGACAATGACGCCGACGTGATCACGTCGGGCGGCGGTTCGATCACCGTCAAGGTCAGCCGCGCGATCGCGATTCGAGCCAACACGCAGCTCGTCACCGAAAACGGCAACCTGACGCTGGAGGCGAATCAGCAAGTCGGAACTTCGACTGGCAACTTCGATGGCGTGAAGTTTCATTCGAACTCATTGGTCGATGTCACGGGGATCGGTGTGTTGACGGTGAAGGGGCGAGGCGGCACGGACTTCGGCGGCGGTCAGCCGGGCGTGACGTTTCTAGGAGGCACACTCCGCGGCGGGACGACGGGGACAATGACTGTCGTCGGCACGGGAGGTGTGAGCAGCGGCAACTTCAATTACGGTGTGCTCAGTCTGTCGACCGACGCTCTCATCACCTCGCGCGGAGCGAACGTGCTGATCAACGCCGTTGGTGGCGGCACCGGAGCGACCTCCGGTTCTAATCGTGGCGTCTACATCTCAAATGGCGGAACGATCACGGCCGGTGGTTCTGGCTCAGTCACCGTGAACGGTTCGGGAGCAGATCGTGAAGGCGGATACAACTTCGGGGTCGATGTCCGCAACGGTTCGATCACATCCAGTGGCGGCAGCGTCACCGTGAATGGAACCGGTGGCGGATCTGGCAATGCGAATTTTGGATTGGGTGTCATCGTCGGAGCGAACGGCCTCATCACTTCTGGAGGCAGCGGCAACGTCTCCGTGATTGGTCACGCGGGAGCCGGCTCGAATGGCAACAACACCGGCGTGCGAGTGGAACTTGGCGGCGTCATCACGGCGAATGGGACGGGAAGCGTGACCGTCACGGGAACTGGCAATGTGACGAGCACCGGCAACGTCAATTTTGGTGTTCATGTCATTGACTCAAACTCGAAGATCACGTCGGGCGGCGGTTCTATCACCATCAGCGGCACGGGTGGCGGAACCTCCACAACTTCGGACAACTATGGCGTTGTTGTGGCCAACGGAGGCGACATCATCGGTGGTGGCTCGACGACAACGGTCACGGGACAAGGGGGGCACGGCGATAGCAACAACTACGGAGTCTTGATCGGCGGCAGTGGATCAAGCATCACGGCCGAGTCCGGTTCGTTGAGCGTTTTGGGCACGGGCGGAAACGGCAGCGGGACTCAGAATGCTGGTGTTCGCGTCAACGCGGGCAGCGCGATCAGTTCGACCGGGACTGGTGCCACAGCCGCGAACGTGACTGTCATAGGGCAAGGCGGTACTGGCGGCATCGCGATTGGCGTGCTCCTCGTCACCGGAACGATCTCCACGGTCGATGGCGATGTGGCGATCACCGGCACAGCGGGAAACACGGGAGCGGGTCGGTATCAGATCGGTGTGAATTCCCATGCCGGGACGATCATTGAATCGACGGGAACGGGTGCCTCGGCGGGCAAGATCACGATCACCGGTCAGGGTGGTGACGGCACGACGGAAAACACGGGCATCTATCACGAGAGCAGTTCGATCATCCGTTCTGTTGATGGCAACGTGCGTCTCGAAGGGACATCCACCGACACCGGCGGTTCCGGCCAGGATGGCATCATTATTCTGACCGGCAGCCAAGTCACGACGACCGGCTCGGCCAATGTCGAGATCATCGGCCAGAGCACGTCCACCGGCGTCGGGTTCAAGATGACCGACACGTCGGCGCTCTCTTGGACTGGTCAGAACAACGTCATCGCTGCCGACACGATCAACCTCGCCGCGACAGCCACGGCGATCTCAGCGGCGGGAAAGTCTGTCACGTTTAGGCAAAAAACAAACGGCCGCGCGATCCATCTCGGCTCTACGGTCGATACGACGGCCAACACGCTCGAACTGAGTGCCGCAGAACTCGCGCTCGTGACAGCCGGCACGTTCAATTTCGGCGACACGAATTCCGGGACGCTGACGGTCAATGCGTTGCCGTCGGGATTCACAAACCTGGGCTTCACGTCGGGCGGCTCGATTGCCGTCAACCAGAACATCGCCGTTCCATCCGGCGGTGTGCTGACCGTGAATGGACTCGATACTGAGATCCCCACGGTCATCTCCGGCAGCGGAGGACTCGTCCAAAACGGTGGAGGCACGCTGAAGCTGCGCGGCAACAACACCTACTCCGGTTTGACCACGATCAACGCCGGCACCGTGCGACTGCATCACACGAATGCTCTGGGAGCCTCATCGGCTGGCACGGAGCTCATGGGAAACAACGCGTTTCTGTCGCTGATTGCCGAGCTGGGCACGATCAACGAGCCGCTCACGCTGCGGTCGAATTCGAGTTCGTCGCGTTCGGAACTGTCCAACACGGCGGGGGTCAACAACTGGGCCGGGCCGATCACGATTCAAGGCACGGGCGGAATCATCGACATCAGTGCGGTCGGCGGAGCCATGACGATTAGCGGCAACGTGACCTACGACATGGGAGCGAACAGTTCGATTCTCTGGCGCGGGAACGGGAACGGCGTCTTTTCTGGCAGTCAGATCGGCGGTGGCTTCCAAAAGACCGACGGCGGAATATGGACGATCTCTGGCAGCGGCAACACGTTTACAAGTCTTGTGGTTGGTCGAGGGACGGTGCGGATGGGAGCGACCAATACGCTGCCGGCCAATGCCGCCATCGGTGTCAATCACTTTGACGCCAACGTGCAGACGCTCGATCTGAATGGGTTCTCACAGACGGTCGCGTCGATCGAAGTCAACGCAGGTGCTCCGCAATTCACCAATCAGATTCTCACGAACAGTTCGGCCACCGCCGCGACGCTGACGACGGCTGGTTCCACGAATACGACTTATCACGGAACTCTGTCCGGCAACTTGTCGCTGGTGAAGAGCGGCACGGGAACGCTGACGCTCAGCGGTGCGAACACCTACAGCGGCACAACGTCGATCACCGGCGGAACATTGCTGGTGACGAGCGCTCTGCCAGCGGCAAGCGCGGTCACGGTCTCCGACACGGGAACGCTTGGTGGCACGGGAACCGTCGGCAACTTGACGGCCAACAGCGGTGGAACGGTCTCACCGGGCAACAGCCCCGGTGCCATGAACGTTGACAACTTGGTTTTCAATGCCGGCTCGACCTACCGCGTCGAACTCACCGGCACGTCTCCTAGCGATAACGACCTGCTCGACGTGACCGGCACGGTGATGATCGCTACCAGCGGCGCGGGAGCCACGTTGAATTTGACCTCGACCATCGTCCCGACCGTCGGCACTCAGTTCACAATTCTGTACAACGACGGCTCCGATGCGATCAGCGGCACGTTCGCGGGATTGGCCGAAGGGGCGTTGATCACGAACCTCTTCGCGACCGGATTGGGAGCCACCATCAGCTACGTCGGCGGCGACGGCAACGACATCGTGCTGACGGTCGCTCCTCCGTCCGTCACTTACGTCGATGATGGCTTTGCCTTGCAGGCCGGTGAGTTGATCCTCGACGCGGACCTTGGTTCCGCCGGGGATCAACAAGCCGTCCGGGGCATCAACGCCTTCACGACGATCTCCGCCGCGCTGGCGGCGATGGCGAGCAGCGGCACCGTCATCATCAATTCCGGCAACTACTCTGCCAACCTGACGATCACCGGCGACAAGTTCTTCAACGTCACCGGTTCGCAGTATGTCACCATCACTGGAACGCTCAATGGCACGGGGAACCTGTTCCTTTCCGGGACCGGCACCACCCTGTTTGAAGGTGTGATCGGCGCAACGACGCCGCTCACGTCGATCACTCAAACGACGACGGCCGGTCTGGTCGAGTTCTTCGAGAACGTGACCACGGGAACCGGGACATCGCGGTTCAACGGCAACGTGACGCTGGATGGCTTGGTGTGGCAGTCGAGTGGCGATCTGCAATTCGGCGATGCAACCAGCGACACACTGACGATCACCGGAGATCAAGTTCTGCTGATCACAGCCGACAAGCTGGTCACGTTGCACTCGGACACGGCCGCCTCGCAAACGTTCTCGATCAACGTGGGGGCTGCCACCTTCACGCACTCGGCCGGACGCACGATCACGCAGACCGCCGGCCAATTAATGATCGACGCCGATTCGATCAGCCTCGGTGGCAGTCTCGCCGGAACCGGCAGTGGAGCGGTCATGTTGACTGCCTTCAGGAATATCGCCGTCAACGGAACGATCGCGACAGCGGACGGAGCGATCACGCTCAATGGAAACCAAACTCCTTTTTCAAGCACCGGCACATTCGCGGGTGTCTCGATTTCGCAAAACGTCACAAGCACCGGAGGGTATGTCGTGGTCAATGGCCGAGGCGGTGATGGCGGTGGTTCGGCCGGATCGCAATTCGGCGTACGTGTCACCAACGGAGCCACGGTTTCCGGCCAAACGACGACCATCAACGGAGTCGGCGGTTCCTCCTCTGGCGGGCTGAACCACGGAGTGTTCGTTGATGGAACCAACTCGTCGATCACCTCAAACGGTGGGGCTGTCACCGTCATTGGCACTGGAGGCGGGACCGGCGACGGCAACGGAGTCGAAGTCGGCGCGAACAGCAAGATCGGAGCCAGCGGAACCGGAGCCATCACGATCACGGGAACTGGTGCTGCCACGACCAGCTCATCGAACCGAGGCGTGATGATTCCAGGCAATGGACTCGTGCAGTCCGCAGGTGGCAACATCACAATCATCGGCACTGGCGGATCAGCATCCGGCGGAGCGTCGAACCAAGGGATCAACGTCAGCGGTCAGATTCGAGCCAACAACACCGGCAACGTGACACTCATCGGAACCGGTTCCTCCGGTAGCGGCAGCAACGGCGGCATCAGCATCGGCTCCAATGCCATCGACGAAGTCAACACGCTGACGATCAACGGGAACGCCTTGACGGGAAGCGGAGTGACAATCACCGGAGCAACTCCCATCACGACGTTGGGGCCAATCACCATCGACGGAGTGAGTACCGCGACGACCGGAGGTGCTCACGGCATTGTCATCAGCGGATCGGTCGATTCGGCCGACGAAATCATCCTGCGCGGGACCGCTTCCGCTTCGACGACCACATCGGGAATTGTCGTCGGTGGAACGGGAACCACGGTGAACGCCACCAATTCGCTGATCATCCAAGCCACGGGAGCCTCTGCATCCACCCTGCCAGCGTTTCGTGTGACCTCCGACAACACCCTGAGCAGCCAGTCGGTGTTGTTGCTCGCCGACACCGCCGACCTGCTTGGTTCGATCACGGCGACAGACGTCACACTCTCTCCGCTGACTCACGGACGTCCGATCGACCTTGGCGGCGCGGACGTCTTGGGAGCTACCCCAACGCTCGGTCTGACCGACGCCGAACTGGACCGCATCACCGCCAATCGGATCGACATCGGCGATGGCTTCAACACGACGGTCACTGTCAGCGAAGTGATTGATCGCTCAGCCACGACTCAGCTCAAAATGATTTCCGGCGAGAATTCCCCCGTCGTGTTCAGCGGCACCGGCAGCGTGAACTCCAACGGAGGGCAGATCGATCTGTTTGCCGGTGTCGATGGAGCGGCGAATGGAAGTCTGGTTTCGGGAACGGCCGCCGCAGACGTGATCGGCTCATCCGTCAATCTGTATGCCGGAAAGAATGGCATTGGCGCGAACGGCAACAGCTTGGTCGTCAGTGCGTCGAACGATTTGCGGCTGAGCGTCATGGGAACGACCGCTGCCGACTCGTACTTGGCGGTGACCACTCCCACGACACTTGCCAGCGTGAAAGCCAGCGTAGTTCCGGGGGGAACTCTGCACCTCACGAACGGCACGTTCAACCTCGCCGCGTCCAATCGGATCGGCGACAACGATCGTCTGAGTGTTGAAACTGGAGCCGCGTTTGACGTCGGTGCGTTCAACGAAGAATTGGGCCGTCTCATCGTGGACGGCGGCACGGTGACCGGCACGACCGGTGTGCTGTCGAGCCCCAACACCGTCTTTGCCCACAGCGGAACAATCAGCGCGATTTTGGGTGGCTCAGCCGGCTTACTGAAAGCTACCAACGGGACGGTGACGCTCAGCAGCGCGACCACCTACACCGGCACGACCTCGATCAGCGGCGGAACGTTGGTCCTGACAGGTTCAACGGCCAACGCCAGCACCGTCTCGATCAACCTGGGAACGCTTGCCGGAACCGGGACGGTCAACGGAGCGTTGACGATGACCACCTTCGGTGGCTCGATCGCGCCGGGAACGTCGCCAGGTCGGTTGACGGTGGATGACAACGTGACGTGGCACGCCAATGGTTCGTTCGTGGTTGAAGTCAACGGTACGAGTGCGGGGACTCACTACGATCAACTGCAAGTCACCGGAGCGAACCGAGTCGTCACGCTCAACAACGCAACGCTGAGTCTGTCGTCGGGCTTCACTCCGGCAGAAGGGGATTCGTTCGTCATCATCGACAACGTCGCGAGCACGTCGCAGGTTTCGGGAGTTTTCCGAAACTCAACGGGGACGGCGCTCAACGAAGGGGATTCGATCACGCTCGGCGGCAAGCGGTTCGTGGTCAGCTACATGGGCGGGACCGATCAGAACGATGTTGTCCTGACCGTGCAGGCTCCGACGCTCAGTGCCACGCTGGTCGGCAACGATCTAGTCATCGAAGACGTTTCGCCGAGCGGTCGCAACAACGTACTGAGCCTGTCGCGTGACGGCTCCAACAACCTGCTCATCAGCGACACGTCCGAAGCCTTCGACACGAGCATCGCCGGAGCGACCACGAGCAACCGCGACCGCACACTGACAATCCCCGCATCGGCGATCCCAACAGGAGGCAAGATCATCGTGAAGGGTCAAGCGGGGAACGACACGCTGACCGTGGAGACCACCAACGACCTGGGCTTCGACATCGAGTTTCAAGGGGGCAGCGGAACGAACGACGTGCTGGAGTTGACCGGCTCCGTCACCGCCACCCGCGTGACCCATTCGCTGGTCAACGCGACCGATGGCTCGGTCAACGTTGAACTCAACGCGACCGATTCGCAGCGTGTCAGCTACACCAGTCTGGAAGGGGTGACGGATAATCGGGCGGCGACGAATCGAGCCTTCACGTTCTCAGGCGGGACGGAAACGATTGAGCTGTCCGAGGACGGCACGTTGTCGAACAACAAGTCGCGCATTGACTCGACACTGAGTGTTCCGGTGACTTTCGTCACTCCGACCGGAGCGTTGAATATCAACGCCGCGCCTACGGACGACGTGATCTTGACCGCCTTCGATGCGACGGGGGCGGTCAATTTCAGTGCTGCAGCGAACACCGTCACGCTGACGGGCGCGATCCGCACTAACGGGGGAAGCGCGACTCTGCTGGCCAACAATGGCATCACGCTGCACGACACCCTGACCACCAACGGCGGTGCGGTCACGCTGTCGGCCGACTTAGACGGCAACGGCACTGGCACGGTCAGCCTGAGCGCCAGTGCCATGGCCAGTTGGAGCCAACAATCCCAATTGACCTCCACGGGAGGTGCCGCGAGCGACCGCTTCGGCAATTCCGTGGCTGTCAGCAGTGACGGCAACACAGCGATCGTTGGAGCCCATTTGGACGACGTTGGGACGAACGGCGATCAAGGTTCGGCCACCATCTTCACTCGTTCTGGAAGCGTTTGGATTCAGCAGGCCCAATTGACGGTGACGGGAGGGGCCGCGAACGATCTATTCGGCTATTCCGTGGCTCTCAGCGGTGACGGCAACACGGCGATCGTTGGAGCGATTTTTGACGACGTTGGGGCGAACGGTAATCAAGGCACGGCCACCATCTTCACTCGTTCGGGAAACGTCTGGACTCAACAGGCCCAATTGACGGCGACGGGAGGGGCCGCAGGCGACGAGTTCGGTTATTCCGTGGCTCTCAGCAGCGACGGCAACACGGCGATCGTCGGAGCCGTTGGGGACGACGTTGCGCCGAGCTTCGATGTGGGTACGGCCACCATCTTCACTCGTTTGGGAAGCGTCTGGACTCAGCAGGCTCAATTGACGGCGACGGGAGGGGCTGCATTCGACAGGTTCGGCTATTCTGCGGCTCTCAGCAGCGACGGCAACACGGCGATTGTTGGTGCTTATGGGGACGACGTTGGGGCGAACTTCGATCAAGGTTCGGCCACCGTCTTCACTCGCTCGGGAAGCGTCTGGACTCAGCAGGTCCAATTGACGGCGACGGGAGGTGCCACGGGGGACCAGTTCGGCTATTCCGTGGCTCTCAGCAGCGATGGCAACTCGGTGATCGTTGGAGCAATTTTGGACGACTTTGGGTCGAACAGTAATCAAGGTACGGCCACCATCTTCACTCGTTCGGGAAGCATCTGGACTCAGCAGGCCCAATTAACAGCGGCGGGAGGGGCCACGGGCGACATTTTCGGCTCTTCCGTTGCTCTCAGCAGCGATGGTAACTCGGCGATTGTTGGTGCCGTTGGGGACGACCTTGGGGCAGTCAGCGATCACGGTACGGCCACCATCTTCACTCGTTCGGGAAGTGTCTGGACTCAGCAGGCCCAATTGACCGCGATGGGAGGTGCCCCGCACGACAATTTCGGCAATTCCGTGGCTCTCAGCGGCAATGGCAACACGGCGATCGTTGGAGCCTATTTGGACGACGTTGGGACAAACGGCGATCAAGGTTCGGCGTTCACGTTTGCACGCAAGACCGGTTCGATTTCCGCAGGGGCCGGAGTTGTGACGATTCGTGGGGCAGACGTCGACTTGGCCGGGAGCGTGTCGAGTACCACGAGCGTTTCAATTTCGTCCGAGCAGTCTGGACGCGGAGTGAACCTGGGAGCCAACGTGAGTGGTTCGCTCGGCCTGTCGTCGGCCGAGTTGGCTCAAATCACCGCGCCGATGATGAACTTCGGCAACTCCAATTCGGGAGTCGTCTTCGTCAATGCGTTGCCGACCGGCTTCACGAATCTGGGGTTCGCGTCCGGCAACTCCATCGCGATCAACCTCGACATCAACCTCCCCACGAACGGCGATCTGGCTCTGACAGGACCAGCGTCGCTCAGCGGTAAGACGATCACAGTCAACGGAGGCGATCTGACGGCGAACTCGTTGTCCATCAACGGTACGCTTCAAGTCAACGCGGGGACCGTGGCGGTTACTGGAGCAGTCTCTGACGGCGGAACCAGCACTGTGCAGCTTGAGCATGGGACGATGACGGTGGGGAATGGGCTGAGTGTGGACAACCTGTTGGTCGGGTCATTCAACACGGCGGGTGATGCCAGCCTGACGGTGAATGGTGGCTCGGTGCGGATCGGAACAGGAGCGGCGGGGAACGTGTTCGATGTCGCTCGGCGGACGTCGAATGCGACAGCGGTCACGGGATCAGGCGTGACGTACACGGCCACGGCGGATTTCTCAGCGGCTTCGTCCGTGACGATCAATGTTGATCAGCTTCGCGTCACAACGCTTGCGGACTCGTCAATAGCGAACACTGCGGGTGAAGCCACGGGGCGGCTCAAGCTCTCGACAGCCGGGGCGAACACGATCACCGCCAACTTGATCCTGATGAGCGACTCGAAGGACGGTGGCATGACGGACGAGCCGAGCGAGATCGTGTTGGGGAACTCGGCCAATACGATCAATGCGGATGTCGTGAAGATTTCCGCTCGCAAGGGGAACGGAACGCTTCGGTTCGCGGGAACAGGGGGAACGCTCGACCTGCGCGGCAAAGGGGGTGCGGGAACGAAAACCAACCTGCAGATCGCGAACAACGAAGAAGGGACCAATACGATCTCAACCGGGACGGTTGATCTCACCGGGGGAACGGTCAATGCGACTCTGAGCACGCTATTGGTCGGAGGTCACGGATACGTTGCAGGGGGCGGACAAGGAACCTTCACGTTCGGAGCAGGGACGGTCACGGCGGACACGGTTGAGCTGGCCGATGCCAGCCGTACCGGAGCCAGCACGACACTCTCCAACACCAAAGGAACGATCAACCAGAACGGCGGCACGTTGAAGTTCGGGACGCTGGTGGCTCGCGAAGGTGTCGCCGACTTCAACTGGAGCGGCGGGACGATTCAGACGCTGCCCAGTGCGGACCTGACGAATTCCAACGTGCCGATCGACCTGCTGACCTCTGCGACCCACACGTTGTCAGTCGATGCCGGGCGGACGATCACGTTCGGTAGCTCAGCCGGTTTCCGTGACAGCGGTTCGCTCATCAAAGAAGGAAGCGGCACGCTCGTCCTGAACGGAGCCAGCAGCTACTCCGGCACGACGACGGTCAACGGTGGCGTTGTGAAGCTGTTCCACAATTCAGCGCTAGGATCGACGGCAGGCGGGACGGTGCTCAACCAGGGGAACTCGGTCATCGAGTTGACGGGTGGACTGTCGATCGCCGAGCCGTTGGTGATGAAATCGACTTCGGGGGCGTCGCGCGCGTCGATGACCAATCCGGCCGGCAACAATATTTGGTTCCTCAGCAGAATCTGTGAGTGATTTGTTTTTCAGGGAGGTTTCCAAGTTGGTGGAGGAGTGCGAGTTCGGCGACTCGCGAGGTGCGGAAGCCGTGGGATTTTCTCGACACCAGTTTGGCTTGGTTGTTCAAGCC
>SXGU01135777.1_pt1 | contig 12473 bp, 8 predicted proteins | sample 3174531 | NCBI WGS metagenome assembly SXGU01 (sample SAMN11356863, study PRJNA531348) | freshwater metagenome | isolation source: freshwater sample F1-140 | place: China: Fuxian Lake, Yuxi | collected 2017-12-25 | reverse complement strand
GGCGGCCAGCAGCAACGTGTCGCGATTGCCCGAGCGCTGGTGCATAGTCCGCGGCTCATCGTTTGCGATGAACCGACCAGCGCGCTTGACCATGAAAGCGGGCAGCATGTCATGACCTTGCTGAAAGACGTCGCCTTGCATAAAGATCGCGCGCTGGTCATCGTCACCCATGATGCCCGAATCTTTAATTTTGCCGACCGTATTGCTGAAATGGACGATGGGCATATTGTCAAAGTGGCAAATTCCACTGCCGCACTTAAATAACCGTTTTAATTCCCGGAGGCGCTATGCAAATCAAGTACACACTCCCTATTCTGGCCGCTGCCGGATTTCTTTTTGCATCGTACACCGTGGTCAGTAGCAACCAACCGATGCCGGTAGCGCAAGCCGTTGCAGAACCCGCCTCTGCGCCGTTTAAAACCTTTATCGCCGGTTCCGGCATTATCGAAGCGAAAAGCCAGAACATTGCCGTCGGCACGCCGTTATCGCGTATCGTAACGAGCGTTGCCGTCAAAGTCGGCGATAAGGTCAAAGCCGGTGCGCCGCTTTTTTACCTGGATGATCGCGATACCGTTGCCGAATTGATGATCAAGCGCGCCGACCTGGCGAAAGCCCAAGCAGATGTCAGCATTGCCAAAGCCTCGCTCAGCGACAGCAAATCATTGAACGGTCTGGCCGAAGCCGTCACCGACCGGCGCGCCATCAGCGCCGAGGAATTACTCAAGCGCCGTAACGCGCTGGCGATTGCCAAAGCCAGACTGGACAGCGCGCTGGCTTTTGTCCAACAAGCCGAAGCGAATCTGGCCAATACTCAAACCACGCTGGACAGACTGATCATTCGCGCACCGGTAGACAGCGTGGTCTTGCAAATCAATGTGCGGCCCGGTGAATTCGCGCAGGCCGGGGCTTTAAACACGGCTTTACTGGTACTGGGCAATCTGGATCAACTGCATGTACGGGTAGACATCGACGAAAATGACGCCTGGCGATTCGACAGGCGCAGCAAAGCCGTCGCTTATCTGCGCGGTAACCGGAATTTTAAGGCGGACCTGGAACTGGCTTATGTAGAGCCCTATGTAATACCGAAAAAGTCGCTGACCGGAGACAGCACCGAACGGGTCGATATGCGCGTATTGCAGGCCCTGTACAGCTTCAACCGCGATCAACTGCCGGTCTATGTCGGCCAACAGATGGATGTTTTCATCGAAGCGCAGGATGATTCTTCCGGCGAGACTCAGCAAATCCGTCCCGATGCCGGAGGCTCGTCGTCATGAGCTACCGCCTGCTTACGTCTGGGCTGGCGCTACTGTTATCCGCTTGTGCCGTCGGCCCTGATTATAAAACCCCGGTTGTGCCTGTGCCCAAACAATGGCATACGCCAACAGTCAAACCAACCAAAACCGAAGCGCTTATTAAATGGTGGGAAACCTTCAACGACCCCATACTGAATCAATTAATCACCGATGCGACTAACGCCAACCTGGACTTGAAACAGGCGTTGGCCCGTGTCAAAGATGCCCGCGCCCAGCGCGCCGTCACTTTCGCCGCGGGCTTGCCGGCATTGAGCGCCAGAAGCAATGTCAATCGACGGCTCAATAACTCATCCGCCGGCTCCTCCCAAACCGGCGGCGCAACGTCTGCGGCAGGCGGCTTTGGCGTCGGTAACCAGCTGATCAACATTTTTCAAATGGGCTTTGACGCGCAGTGGGAACTGGATTTCTTCGGTGGCGCCCGGCGCGCGCTGGAGGCCGCCGATGCGACCCTGGCCGGTGAAGAGGAAAGCAGCCGTGATGTGCTGGTGACGTTGTTGGGCGAGGTCGCCCGCAACTATATCGAGCTGCGCGCCAATCAACAACTGGTGAAAATAACGACTGAGAACGTGGCCGCCCAGCAGGACACCTTGTCGCTGACCGAAATTCGCGAGCAATCAGGACTGACCAGCATGCTGGAAGTGACCGAAGCCCAAGCTCAGCTTGCCGCTACACAGGCGCAATTGCCGGTTTATGAAACCCTTGCCCGACAGTCGATCTATGCCCTGAGCGTATTGCTGGGCCGGGAACCCGGTGCGCTGCTGGCCAGGCTTGACCGGCCAGGCGACATTCCGGGCGTTACCGCCGCAATAATTCCCGATTTGCCGTCCGAACTGTTAAAACGCAGGCCGGATATACGCCGCGCCGAACGGCAAATGGCAGCCGCCAGCGCCCTTGTTGGCGTAGCGACCGCCGAGCTGTATCCGAAAATCAACCTGTCCGCATTTCTGGGTTTGCAAAATATGCGCATCAGCGATTTAACCCCTGTCGGTAAATCATGGTCGACAGCGGCGACTTTAACCGTGCCCATTTTCAATTGGGGACGACTCAAGGCGGCCATCAAAAGCAAGGAAGCGCAATCCGAGCTGGCGTTTTTGACTTATCAATCGACCGTACTGGGCGCTTTCAAGGAAGTGGAAGACGCCCTGATCGCCTATAGCAAGGAACAACAACGCCAGCAATCGCTGACCAAAGCCGTTGCGGCCAACCAACTGGCTGTGCAATTGGCTAACGAGCGCTACCGGAAAGGCTTGACGGCGTTTATCGATGTCTTGGCAAGCCAACAGGCGCTCTATCAAAGCCAGAGTAATCTGGCCGCCAGCTCAGCCAAGCTTTCAAACAGCCTGGTCGCGCTGTACAAGGCACTGGGTGGCGGCTGGCAAAGCTGAGTGGCGGTATATTTTTGCAAGTTAGCTTAAAGCCTCCTGCAAGCGTTGATAGAGTCCGCCAAAACTGCCGTTGCTCATCATTACAAAATGTCCGCCGGAATGCGCTTCCAGTTTGAGCCTGGTAATGATGTCATCCAGTGAATGGCAGATTTCGATATTTTCTGCATATTGTTTCAACGCGCTTAAATCCCAGTTCATGTTTTCGGGCTGGTAAATAATTGCCAAATCCGCGTCCCTTAACGAATTTGCCAGTGTTTCCGTATGCACGCCCATGCGCATCGTATTTGAACGCGGCTCCACGATGGCGACAATGCGTTCCTGCTGCACGCGTTTGCGCAAACCGTCCAGTGTCGTTTCAATCGCGGTCGGATGATGCGCGAAGTCATCGTACAAGGTCACGCCATTGATTCTGGCGATGACTTCCATGCGCCGTTTGACGTTCCTGAATTGCCCGAGCGCGCTTATCGCATCTTTGGGCAGGATGCCGACATGTTTTGCCGCGGCAATCGCGGACAAGGCGTTGTAAACATTATGCTCGCCGGTTAACGACCAATCGACGCAACCTTGTTGCTGATTGTCAAACAGCACGTTGAATTGGCTGCCGTCGGGCTTGAGTAATGACGCCTGCCATAACGCGTCTGCATCAATAGCGGTTTTGGCTTTCGGCGTCCAGCAACCCATCGCCAGTACATCGTTGATATTGTTATCACAGGCAGGGCTGATAATCAGGCCCTCACCGGGAATCGTTCTGACCAGATGATGGAATTGCTTTTTGATGGCGTCCAGGTCGGGAAAAATATCGGCATGGTCAAATTCAAGATTATTCAGTATCGCGGTGCGCGGGCGATAGTGGACAAATTTGGAGCGTTTGTCGAAAAAGGCCGAGTCATATTCATCAGCTTCAATGACAAAAAAATCGGAGTCGCCAAGACGCGCCGAAATACCAAAATTTAACGGAATACCGCCGATCAAAAAGCCCGGCTTAAAGCCCTGATGCTCAAGTATCCAGCTCAGCATGCTGGTTGTCGTGGTTTTACCGTGGGTACCGGCCACGCCCAGCACCCATTTATTCCGTAACACCTGTTCGGCCAGCCACTGCGGCCCTGATACATAGTTCAGGCCTCTATTCAGCACCGCTTCAACTTCCGGGTTACCGCGCGACATCGCGTTGCCGATAACGACCAGATCAGGATTGCCGTCCAGGTTTTCAGGGCGATAGCCTTCCATCAATTGAATGCCCTGCTCTTCCAGTTGCGTGCTCATGGGCGGATAGACGTTCTGGTCCGAACCGCTGACCTGAAAGCCCATTTGCCGTGCGATCACGGCAATGCCACCCATAAATGTTCCGCAAATACCTAAAATGTGAATATGCACTGTGTTTCCCCTCTCCCCCAACCCCTCTCCCTGAGGGAGAGGGGAGTTAGTGTAATTGATTATTTAATGTGTGTACCCTGGCGGGTCAGTTTGCTGATTTCCAAGCTAGAGCTTGGGAACCAGCGGAAATCGGCATTGTGATGGGGATTATTTTTTGCGGGTTACCTTAGGCAACTGGCAAAAAATAACCTCCCAAACACGGTATCGTTCCCACGCTCCGGCGTGGGAATGCAGTATAGACGCTCCAGCGTCGCGAAATATAAAACCATATAAGTCATGGTTATTTATAATTTTACACAACGCTGGAGCGTTGGCATCTGCATTCCCACGCCGGAGCGTGGGAACGATGGGGTGGAGGCTATTTATTGCGAGTTGCCTTACAACTATTCCAAATAAAGCCGCTTACAATATATTGGCGTAATCCTGTTCCAGTTGCCGGAAATTGAGCGTCGTCATAAAGCGGCTGAAACTCATCCAGGCCGACAGCCCCATCAGGTCCCTGAATTGCGGCGGCAAAAACAACGGCGGTATAACCGTGCCTTCTTCAACCAAGTCAACCAGCACTTTCATGTCCTCGATCATGGTTTTACCGCAAAACAGCAGCGGAATACGATCCGGCTTGCCCTTGTTGACTGCCAGACGCATGAAATTATAGGTCAACACGAAGCCCTTGATATAAGTCAGGTCCTTGGTAAACGGCAATCCATCCGGGCTGCTACCCCTGAATACGCGGCTGCTGAGCGTATAACTTTCCTCGTTATCCAGACCTTTCGCCTTAAAAAAGGCGAAAATATCCATAAAATCCGCGCCTTCTTCGGCCAGTGTGATTGCGCGTACCCGGTTAATCAAACTCATCAGTCGTTTGGGCGTCGAACTGAATGTCAATATCTCCATCAACACCGCTAGCCCCTCCTGAGTCACGGTCGCAGAAGGCGGCCCCTTACCGAGAAATGTGCAATATGGCTGCGCCAGGCCGTTGAGGGTCGTCCCCAGATGGACCCAGACCTCATGAACCTCCAGTACGCGCAGGTCGCGCATATTAAACAAGGCATCCGCGCGCAACTTGACATAATCGGTACCCGCCGCCGCATCGGCGATAATACCGTCGCTGATCATCGCGCGCAGGCCGTTATTGGGTAAGACGCTTTCAATTTTTTCGTTAAGAATGGCTACCGCATCTTTTGCATTGATGGTCTTGGGTTCTTCGGTCAAGAAATCCAGCTGTAATAATTGCGACAGCGTACCTTCCATCATACTGCCCAGTGTCGCGATAGTCGGGTCGCCGACATGGAAAACATCTTGTGAAGAGCCGTACAATTCCTGGGAAATATTTGAAAATGTGGGAGTACCTCTGGCCTCCAGCATATAGACCACATCCTGGTATTCGCGGCAAATCCGGCGCATGATAACGCTAAGCGGATTAAGCTGGCCGAGCTTGCGTACCAAATCCCGCTCAATCTGGTAAAACTCGTGTTTCTTTTCGTTCGGGTCAAAACCCAGTGGCCGTCTTGAATAATAATCCGGCGTTACGTCAGGCGGCTTTTTGCAATCATCCTTAAAAAAAGCCTGTTTGATGTTTTCATCCCATTTAATGGCATCCAGAATGCGGATGGGTTGCTGAGCCTTGACGATCCGGTCCGAAAGCGTTTTGACTTCAGTCAGGTAAGCGGAGGGCTTAATGGTTTTTTTACGCATAGTGGCATCATCCTTTAACAGTACGGTGTTCGGAAAGATAACTCATAGAGCGGGACTCTGTACAGCAACATTAACAGATTGCGAAAGCTCAACGAAACTCCCGTGCGAACATGATCGAAAAAGTCGGACTGCACAATAGATTAAAGTTCCATTTAAGATTTTGTTAAGACTACTTAGTGCAAAATGTCACAAATGGCTTTAAAAGTGTACAACATGAATAATCATACCTTAAAAAACCCGGCGGATGACGAAGATCACGCCATCGCATCAAGACGCAAATTCCTGAAACAATTGGCTTGTGGCTCCTTACTGACAATCAGTGGCTCCGGGATTGCATCGGCAGCGGTTCGACACGTCTACCACAAATCTTCAGCACGTCACTCTGCTCACAGTCATCATTCACACAGCCATCATCATTCACACAGCAGTCACCCTGCACACGGCCACCATTCACACAGCCATCATTCCGTTCAAGTCCGTCATTCCACTCACGTTCATCAACCTGCTGAAGTGTATCGCACTGCTCAAACCTATAACGCTATATATAAGGACCTGAGCTTACATAATACCAATACCGGCGATAAATTGTCCCTGACTTACTTTGAACAGGGTCGGTATATCAAGGAAGCCTTGGAAGAAATCAGCTACCTGTTTCGTGATTACCATACGGATGAAGTTCATCCCGTTGATACCGCATTACTGGACCAGTTATACGATTTGAAAAGAAACCTGGACGTTAATAAACCTTTTCATGTCATCTCAGGTTATCGCTCACCCTATACCAATGCGCATCTTCGTCAACAAAGCCATAGGGTTGCAAAACACAGCCTGCACATGGAAGGACGGGCGATAGATATTCGTATTGAGGGATTGGATACAAGAATGATCAGAAACGCTGCCTTGGCCATGAGGCAGGGTGGTGTAGGTTATTATCCACGCGCCAATTTTGTCCATTTGGACACCGGTGAAATCAGGACCTGGTAGGACGACTTTTCGAGAATGCCCGCGTTTAACGCGGGCATTCTCTCTCATGCTATTGTTTTGTGGTTTCGTCGGGTTTCGTTACATCTGAAGGCTTGGCGGCTTCTACCAGTTTTGTTATTTCCACTGGTTTCGTTGTCGCTTCCGTCACATTTTTAGTCTCATCTCCCTGTGCCGTTATTCCCATCCGCTCATCCGCTTTTATCAGCGTTGCCGTTGGTTCAACCGCTTTTGTTTCCGTCTCAATGGCTACACCTTCGGACGGCTTCGGAGCTGTTACAGGTGGCAGAGGCGGTGCTGCAAAAATAGCTTGGTCGGATAAATCTTCGGTCTTTTTAAGTGCTTCCAGCAACACCGTATCATGACCGTAAATATCGGGATAAAAGACCAGTTTGTCCTCGTGGTCAAAAAACGCTGTCGTATAGAAAAATAATACCGGTATTGGTTTCTTTAACACGACACGCTGGTTTTTGGGTGTGTGCAGCGCTTTTTGTATGGTCTCCTTGCTCCATTGGTTTTTAAGCGCAAACTCCGCCAAGCCTTCAGGATTTGCAACCCGCACACAGCCGTGGCTAAAATCCCTGCGCGAGCGGCTAAATAAGGAAGTGGATGGCGTGTCATGTAAATACACATCCTCTTTATTGGGAAAAATAAATTTCACCTTACCCAAAGCATTCTTTTTTCCGGGACGCTGGCGGATTCTTACCGAACCTAGCTTAAGCTGGGCGAGCGTAGTGCCGTTAAGGCCGACAACGCCTGACCGAGAAACCATTTCCATATTTTCCTTGGCTAGGTAACCCGGATTTTTAAGCAGCTTTGGCAGGATTTCATTTTTTACGATGTTGTAAGGAACATTCCAGTAAGGCATAAAATCAATGAAGCTCATTTCCGCCATCAGTACAGGCGTCTGGTTTTCCATTGCCTTACCGACAACCACGCGCATATTGGTCAGTTCTGTATTAGGTACATCAATATCATCAAATGCCCATAACTGGAAAGCCGGAATATTGACAATAATCGAAGGACCGGCGCTAAATTCAGGTAACCAGCGCAGTCTTTCCATCGCCAATTCAATTTGCGATATTCTTTGCTTGATGGGTTCATTAATCGCCTCGGCCGTTCCTTTGCCGATAATGCCGTCTGCCGCCAGTCCATGCCGTTGCTGGAACTTTTTAATCCCGACAACGATTTCGCCGGTGTAGCGGGTCGGTTTTTCCGCGCTGATTTCACTTGTTTCTGCGGGCAAATCGCCTGAATGCACTAAAAATTGATGCAGTTCCTGAAACTGCGGAATCGTCTCACCGGGGCGTATGGCTTTTTTAAAAACCAGTTCAAAGGGAACTGAATTCGCAGCCCGTTGGCGATAACTCGCCAACGCGGTTTTCAATTTCTGATATTGCTGTAATTTCGGCTCCACCTGCACAGGCAGGGATGGAAGCGTATTCTGAGCCAGACTGGAATTTATCAGTGCCGGTAAATCAATCAGCTTTTTTTCCCTTAGCTTCAGATGGTAATTAATCCCGTGCGGATTGACGCGGCCATAATGCAAATCATGCAAAAAGCGCAATAATGACAAGCTGAGCGCCGTATCGTAGAGCGCCCGGTCTTTATAGGCATCCGGCGCCAAACTTAAAGCCGTCGGCAGCTTCGTCTTCAAGGCAAGGACATCATAAGAGGCCGCATTCAAGCCGTGGTCCTGCGCCGCTTCCAGCAGAGCGAGCACTTCGCCGATATTTTTTTCTGAATTGGCATTGCCGAGCCAGAGAGGCTGGTAATTTGCGGTTTTATAAAGCGCGTCCATATCTTCGGCGCGATTTGAAAAATCGGCTTGCGTCAGGTAAGGATGCTGCTTTGAAGCCAGAACAAGCGGAATTTCATTGACGACAGGAACATTCTGGTTAATAACCTGTTCCGCCGCCAGCAATGGCTGTACAGGCATGCTCAGAAAGCAAAACATTAATAGTCCGGGTACGCACCGGCTAATCCCTGTTTTAAAATTCCAGGATTCAACCCCGCCTGATTGCGCAAAAAACAATGTTGTAATGTTAAGCATGATTAGCCCCATTATTATCACTCTCTCTATTATGACTTTAGCCAGTATACTTATACTTTGAGCGGTTACACCGTCGCCAAGTATAGCTATATAAAATACACGCCTATTAAAATAATCAGTACTGCGCTATAAACGCGGCAATACTAACACCAACAGGCTGTTTTGATAGAGATAAATCGATGAATGTCGACTAAACAACGAACGTTCTGTTGATCTTTTAACCGGAAAAGTGACTATTTTACTTGTGTATTAGTGGGTACGCCACTTTAACGATGAATATCGGCGGCTAAAAATACCGTCCCTGATTTTAGCCAAAAACATAATTTCCTAAAAACTCTGACAACAGCAGGTAACATCATGACCAGTCTCACTTTCTTAGGCGCCACCGGACAGGTTACCGGTTCTTGCTATTTGTTGGAAACCGGCTCAAGCCGCCTGTTGCTGGACTGCGGATTGTTTCAAGGCTCGAAAGAAACGGAAAAGCAGAATGAAGCCGATTTCCCGTTTGATCCAGCGGGCATTGACGCGGTTGTGCTGTCGCACGCCCATCTTGACCATTGCGGGCGCTTGCCCAAATTGGTCAAGGACGGTTTTAACGGCAAGGTGTTTCTGACCGAAGCCAGTTTTTCGCTGCTGGAGCTGATGCTGACCGATGCCGTGCATCTGCAATTGAGAGATACCGAATGGGAAAACAAACGTCGGCAACGGGCAGGAAAAAAGCTGCTGGAACCGCTGTATGAACTGGACGATGTAAAAGCCCTGCTGGAACTCAGGCAGCCGGTTGCTTACAACAATGAAAGGCAGATCCTGCCGGGAATCACGGTGTCTTTCCACGAGGCGGGACACATACTGGGTTCATCCATCGTACGCTTGCGCATCGAAGACCGGCATGAAACCAAGACACTGGTTTTCTCCGGTGACCTCGGCAACCCGAATTCGCCTTTATTGCGTGACCCGACCGTAATAACGGAGGCGGACGTGTTGTTGCTCGAATCCACCTACGGCGACCGTGACCATAAACCGCTCGAAAATACCCTCGAGGAATTGCGTGAGACCTTGGCGGAAGCGGCGGCAAGCGGCGGCAATGTGATTATCCCGGCTTTTGCGGTCGGACGCACCCAAGACCTGATTTATTGGCTGGGCAAGCTGCAACGGCAGGGCAATTTGCCGCAACAGCAAATTTATCTGGATAGCCCGATGGCGATCAGAGCCAGTGAAATCTATGCGGATAATACACACTTATTTAATATTGACGATCCCGAATTTACCGAAATAGCGCCGCAAGGCTGGCAAGCCTGGCTGCCGGGCCTGGTTTTTTCCGAGACCGCCGAACAATCGATGGCCGTCAACCGAATTACCGGCGGCGCCATTATTATCGCCGGCAGCGGCATGTGTAACGGCGGGCGGATTCGCCATCACCTCAAATATAATTTATGGCGGCATAATGCCCATATCATCATTGCCGGCTTCCAGGCGGAAGGCACTTTGGGGCGAACCCTGGTTGAAGGCAAAAAGAAGTATTTGAAAATTTTAGGCGCCGAAATCAATATCGCCGCCACCGTGCATACGCTCGGTGCGCTCAGCGCTCATGCCGATCAAAGCCAGTTACTACAGTGGGCGAGTCACTTTAAAAATCCCAAGCCCCGCCTGTATTTGATTCATGGCGAGAAAACCGCTGCATTATCACTGCAAACCTGTTTTCAGCGCACTGGTTGGCGTGCAGAGATTCCCAAAGTGGGCGAAAAAATTACGCTGTAAAATATTTCACGTACGTACAGCAGCCTTTGCATATAACCGTCGCTAAACATGCCATGAAAGCCGATACCGCCAATATTTTTGCCGCCATTCCCGAGCAGATACCCGACGAACTGTTCGACTGTATTTTCCAGCGCGAGTCTATGCGCATTGAACGCATCATCTCCAAAGGCCATGTTACTGCCGCCGGGCAGTGGTATGATCAGGACTGGGATGAATGGGTCATCGTATTGCAGGGGCAGGCGACGCTGCTTTATGAACCGGACCGCATAATACAACTGAGCGCCGGCGATTATTTATTAATCCCGGCTCACACCAGACACCGTGTTGAATGGACACCGGCTGACATCAATACCGTCTGGCTGGCTGTCCATATGTATAACTGAACGGCTATATTTCAGCTGCTGTGGTCGTCAATGTCTACAATCTGTTTGGCTGCGTGTTCGCCGGCAACCGTCGCCGGTTAACGAGCCAGTCGAACAATATTTTCTATATTTACTTCAGGACAGCATCAATTCCGGGTGATCTGCAATAATGACGCATAAGCTGGCATGCGCTCCGGGAAAGTCAAAGCCGTCGATCTGGCGACCCAGCGATGCAACCTGTTCGTCTCCGATGACTTCGGATAGAGGTGACGCCAAGTCGTGCCACATTAAATAAGCGTTCATATCGCCTTTTTCCAGGCACTCTTTTAATTGAATCACCCTGTCCTTGAGCGTTGTATTGCCTAATTTGGCATTAGCCGTTTTTTTATCGCCGGATAAAATGCTCATGATTTCCTTAACAGCGGCATGCAAAGCGACTGTCAAGGCCGCTATATCAGCCGACAAATCATCTTTACCAAGACCCCGATGTATCTTATGTTCAAGACTCATGGTGATTTTACGAATGTCCTCCATACCCAGCGTCGCCGCTATTCCCTTGAGTGAATGGGCGACCAATTCCGCCCCGGCAAGCTCTCCCTCATTCACCATACGCTCAAGCTGTTGTGCATCACCGGCATGCGTTTCCGCGAATTTGCCCAATAAACGGTGGTAACTGGAAACGTTTCCGCCGATAAACATCAGGCCCTTCGCCGTATCGATTTGTTTCGTTACGCCGGGGTTTTCATCAACGGAATCACCAGCCGAGGGCAAAGATTTCCGCGCCGTTCCATCAATACCGGAATCGCGCTCGGGAATCCAGCTTGCCAAAGCGGCGCGCAGCCGTTCAGGATCAACCGGCTTGGCAATAAAGCCATTCATTCCCGCCTCTTCGCAACGCTTACGGTCTTCCTCAAAAGCGTTAGCCGTCATAGCCAGGATCGGAATGGCGCGACCGTCAGGCAGCTCCCTGATTCTGCGCGTCGCCTCAAGACCGTCCATCCTCGGCATTTGCATATCCATCAAGATAACGTCATAGTCATGCACCGCCGCCAGATCGAGTGCGCCTTTACCGTCATCGGCGCAATCGACGACCAAGCCGACGTCTATCAGGAGGCTTCGGGTGATTTCCTGATTGATCGGCTCGTCGTCGGCCACCAGAATGCGACATCCCGCATAGACTTGCCGCAATATTTGCTCCGCATTGTTGCCGTCCGCTTTAGCGAGCATCTTCGGCTTGTCAAGTCCCGGTTTCAGCCGAACGTCGAACCAGAATGTACTTCCTTGCCCCGGGACGCTCCGGGCTCCGGCATCCCCGTCCATGAGATGCGCCAGACGCCTGGTGATGGTCAAACCGAGCCCGGTTCCGCCATACTTCCGGGTCATGGAATTGTCGGCCTGCTCGAACGCCGAGAAGAGCCTCCCCAATGCCTCGGGCGGAATACCTATGCCCGTGTCGACAACCTCGAAACGGAGCCGGACGCTTTGGGGTGTTTCGTCCAGTACCCAGGCACGAATCGTGATCGAACCCTGATCGGTGAATTTCACGGCATTG
>SXGU01497744.1_pt1 | contig 12474 bp, 9 predicted proteins | sample 3174531 | NCBI WGS metagenome assembly SXGU01 (sample SAMN11356863, study PRJNA531348) | freshwater metagenome | isolation source: freshwater sample F1-140 | place: China: Fuxian Lake, Yuxi | collected 2017-12-25 | reverse complement strand
TTCGGGTTTCAGTTTGGCGTGAGCCGCGGGGATCGCGCGAAGCGCCAGGAGCCGCGCCGCGAGCGGTGCCTTCTCGTCGTTGAGCGTGCCGAGGAAGTAGTCCGCGAGGTTGTTCTCGCTGACCGGTTTACCGTCGAGCCGGGCAAGCGCGGTTGCAAGCCCGATGTAGCCGCGTGGGTCGAGCGTGGCACTCTTCATCATCTCCACGATCTGCGGCCGGAACTCGATGAGCTTCTCGTCGCTGACCCACTTCACCGCGAGGAACCGCACGTCGGGGTCCGTGTCTTTGAGGAAGTCCGGGAGTTTGTCGAATCGGGTTTTCCGCTCGGTCGCGCGCCAGGCGAGGAGTAACCCGATGCGCTGTTTCGGGTCCACCGAAGGTGGAGCATTAAGGATCATGAGGAGGCCGGGAATCTGGGTCAATCGTTGGACGGCCGCGTGCCTGAGGAACGGGTCCGCGTCACTCACGTATTTCACCAACAGTTTCTGAGCCGGGTCGCCTTTCACTCCGCCGAGGATCGCGCCCGGCGCCCAGCGACCGGCTTCGTTCGCGAGTTCTGACACGTCCGCACCGTGGGCGACCAGACCACGCACGGCCAGTTCGCGCAGCCAGGTGACGTAGTTGGTATCCAGCACGATCTTTGCCAGTTCGATCTTCGTGTCGTTCGCGTCGATGAGTGCCGTCAGCGCCGTTGCCCACACACGCGAGTCGGACGCCCGGACTTGCTGACGCAGAAGGAATCGCCCCTCCTCGGTCTTCACGAGTTCGCGTGCGGCGGCCTCGCGTGTCTTGCGATCGGGGTTGAGGAGCGCCTGCCGCGGATCGGCCGGGCGCTTCATCGGCTTCGCGTCCTTCCACTTCACTTGCCACACCGCGCCCTTGCCGTGAAGCTCGTAACTGCGCGAACCCCAGTCCGTCACGAACAACGAGCCGTCCGGTGCGACCGTCAGGCCGGATGGGTAGAAATCTTTACCACCTTGAAGGAAAGGCTTCCGCTCCGCGGTGAAACTCGCCCCTTTCGGCGTGAGCGTGTACCGCTCCAGACGGTGATCGGCCCACGCCGGCACGAGCAGTTCGCCGCGGTACTCCAGCGGCAAACCGTCCGACTCGTAGCTGATCACTTCGCATGGCGATTCGCCGGTTCCCGCGACCATCGGCAGCGTGCCGGGGAGTTCACCGTTCCACGCCTGGAAGGGGTGCCGACCCGCGCGCCCGTAGCGGAACTGAAAGCCGTAGTCGCCGCCTTCGACGACGTGAAGCAACCGGCACGGCGGCGACGCGTCCGGGTCGTTGTCCACCACGAACAGCCGACCGTAGATGTCGCGACACGAACCGAATGGGTTCCAGAAGCCGGTCGCAACACGGCGCAGTTTCTTCCCGTCGGCCGAGCAGTGGTAGACGTTCCCGCCTTCGCCGCCACCGCTCAACGTGGTATCTTCAGAACCGATGAGTTTGTAGTCTGCACCCAGGTTCTCGCCGATACCGAAGTTGAGGTCGCCTTTCGAGTCGAAGGACAACCCGCACAACCCGTTGTGCGGGTAGTTGCCCTTCGTTTCAAGGAACACGATCCGCGTCCGCTCGTCGGCCTTGCCGGTGTTCTTGGTGTCGCGCAACCGGATGATCTCGTTGCGCGTCGCGACGTACACCGAGCCGTCTGGGTGAACGGCCATGTCCATCGTGTGCGTAGTGCCTTCGTAGAACGTGGTGAACTTGTCCGCTTTGCCGTCGCCGTCGGTGTCTTCGAGCATCCGAATGCGGTCCGTTTTTGGGCCGTCGTACTTCGCGGGTCGGAAGTGCGTGTGGCTTTCGACCACGAGAAGCCGGCCCTTTGAGTCGAAGTCAGTCGCGATGGGATGAACGATGTCTGGTGCCGCCGCGAACAGCGTGACCGCGAGTCGCTTGTCCGCGGAGACTGGCGTGTCGGGTACTTTGGGTTGTGCGCCGGCGCTTGGGGTAATTGCGAGCATCGCGAGCAGCACGACGGCTGGAGAAGTGAATCGCCGAAGCATGGGTTCTCCTGAATGGTTCTGTCGGATCGCGTCGGTAGGCTTACAATCTACCCGAACTCTGCTCTCCCACCCACGCCGGAACTCTTCACAATGACACGTCGACTCGCTTCCATTGCGTTCGCCTTCGTTCTGTGCTCCGCGGCACCCGCACTCGCGCAGAAAGACCCGCCGGTTCCTGACACGGTGACGTGGGAGAGGAACATCGAGTACACGAACCCCGACAACCAACACCTTCAGGCGAACATCGCGAGGCCGAAGGGCGACGGCCCGTTCCCGTGCGTGCTGTTCATTCACGGCGGCGGGTTTCGCGCCGGCAGCCGTGAAAGCTACAACGCGCAGATCATTCGCATGGCCGAGAAGGGTTACGTTGCGGTGACGGTGAGCTACCGGCTCGCCCCGAAGTACCCGTTCCCGGCCGCGATACACGACGCCAAAGCGGCGGTGCGCTGGCTCCGCGCGAACGCGAAGAAGTACGGCATCGACGCGGACCGGATCGGCGTCAGCGGTGGTTCCGCGGGCGGGCACCTCGCGCAGTTCCTCGCCGTGACCGGTGACGTGAAAGAGTTTGAAGGCGACGGCGGCAACCCGACGCAATCGAGCAAGGTGAAGTGCGTCGTGAACGTGTACGGCCCGAGCGACTTCACCAAGTCGTATGGCAAGAGCGTGGACGCGGCCGAAGTACTGCCCCTCTTCTTGGGCGGTAACCTGGAGAAAGCCCGCCCGGCGCACATCCGGTCAAGCCCCTTGTACTGGGTCACGCCGAATGCGGCTCCGACGCTGTGCATTCACGGCACCGAGGACAAGTACGTCGCGTTCGAGCAGGCCGAGTGGATGGTTGACAAACTGAAGGCCGCGAACGTGGAAGCGGAACTGCTGAAACTCGAAGGAGCGGGCCACGGGTTCAAGGGCAAGGACGCGGAGACAGCGGAGAAGGCGATGATCGCGTTCTTCGACAAACACCTGAAGGCGAAGTAGCCACATGATCGCATACAACGGGAAAGTCGCGCTCGTAACGGGTGCCGGGTCCGGCATCGGTCGTGCGGTGTCGCTCGCGCTACTTCGCGAAGGGTATCGGGTGGTGCTCGCGGGCCGGCGCGCGGACGCGCTCGCCACGACCGTGGCGCTGGCGCCTCCGGGTTCCGGCGCACTCGCGGTGGTGGCCGATGTGACAGACCCGGACGCGGTTCGCTCGCTGTTCGAGCAAACGCGAACCGCGTTCGGGCATCTCGATGTGCTGTTCAACAACGCGGGCATGAGCGCGCCGCCGATTCCGCTCGAAGACCTCACGTTCGAGCAGTGGAAGCGAGTTGTTGATGTGAACCTCACCGGCGTGTTCCTCTGCACGCAAGAAGCGATCAAGATGATGAAGGCGCAGACGCCACGAGGCGGGCGTATCATTAACAACGGCTCGATCTCCGCGACCGCACCGCGGCCCAACTCCGCGCCGTACACCGCCACGAAACATGCCATCACCGGCATGACGAAATCGACAGCGCTCGATGGGCGCAAGTACGACATCGCGTGCGGGCAGATCGACATCGGGAACGCCGCGACCGAGATGACATCGAAGATGACCGGAGGCGTGCCGCAGGCGAACGGCACGGTCGCGGTGGAACCGCGAATGGACGTGGAGAACGTCGCGCGCGCTGTGGCCTACATGGCGAGTCTGTCGCTCGACGCGAACGTGCTGTTCATGACCGTGATGGCGACCCAAATGCCGTTGGTGGGGAGAGGTTGAACAACAACCAAGCGAAACCGCGAGCGGTACAAAACCTATGAAGATCACCCGCCTCGAAACGATATACCTGCCGGATTACCCGTCGATCCTGTTCGTCGCGGTCCACACCGACGCGGGCCTAACCGGCTACGCGGACACGTGCTACATGCCGGAGGCGGTCGCGGGGTACATCCACCAATTCGCCGCGCCGATGCTTATCGGCCACGACCCGCTTGCGATCGAACTCCACTGGCGCCGGCTTTACGAAGTCATCGCACACACGGTGGGAAAGGGCGCCGAGCTGCGCGGCCTCTCCGCGATCGATGTGTGCCTGTGGGACATCTTGGGGCAAGCCGCGGGGATGCCCGTGTGGCAGGTGCTCGGCGGCGCGGTACGCGACCGTATCCGCACTTACAACACATGCGGCGGTCCGAACTACGGGCGCGCCGCGAAGGGCAGTGTTGGCTACGGTACCGATGGCGCACACGGCAAGTACGAAGACCTGATCGCGTTCATGGAACGTCCCGGCGAACTCGCGCAAGAGCTACTCGCCGAGGGGCTGACCGGAATGAAACTGTGGCCGTTCGATTACGTCGCGCACTACCCCGGCGGCGGGGACAACTGGCGAGCCTTCCGCGGCATGTTCGACCCCAATATCCGCTCGCTCGGCGGGCACGACATCACTGCGGCGGACATGAATCGCGCGCTGGAGCCGTTCCGGCAGATTCGCAAGGCGGTCGGCGACAAGATGGAAATCATGGTCGAAGGGCATGGCCTCTGGTCACTGCCAGCGGCGCTGAAGATCGCTCGCGCGCTGGAAGAGTTTTCACCGGCGTGGCTCGAAGACATGATGCGCGCCGATGATATCGACGCGCTGGCCGAACTGCGCCAGGGTACGACGTGCCCCATTCTGGCGAGCGAATACCTCGCGACGCGCTACGAGTACAAACCGCTACTTGAGAAACAGGCCGCGGACATCGTGATGATCGACCCGACCTGGGCCGGCGGGATCACCGAATGCAAGAAAGTGTGCGCGATGGCGGAAGTTTACAAGAGGCCGGTTGCGATGCACGATTGCACTGGGCCACTCACGCTGTACGCCGGCATTCACCTCGCGATCAACGCGACAAACGCGATCTACCAGGAGTCGGTGCGAGCGTACATGCGCGTGAACTACCCGGACCTCGTGACCGAACTTCCGGTGATTGAGAACGGAAACTTCCTCGCACCGACGAAGCCGGGCCTCGGCACGGCGCTGCTGCCGGACATTCGCACGCGTGAGGGCGCGGTGGTGCGAGTTTCGTAGCGGTTTGCGGCTGCGCGAACCACGCGAAGCCGCAAGCAGCTACTTGAGCGATGTCCTCAATTCCTTCAACAACTTCTCCACGTCGTCCGCGGTGTTGTAGCCGTGGATCGCGATTCGCAACCGCCCGCTCGGGTTCATCACGTGGATGTTCGCGGCGTGGAGCCGCGCGTTTAGTTCCGTAGCACGCGGGTGCTTGAAAGCGAGAATGCCCGCGACGTGTTCTGGTTCATTCGGCGTCAGCACTTCGACTGGTAACTTCCGCAATTCCGCGAGGCAGTGCATCACCAAAGGGCGTGTGTGCGCGTCGATGCTCGCAACACCGACGCCGCGGATATACTCCAGCCCAGCGCGGATCGCGTACAACGCAGGGTAGTTCGGCATGCCCACCATGAAGCTCGCCGCGCCCGGCTTGCTCTTCACCGTCTCGAAACTCTTTGGGCCAAACGCGTCTTCGAGGTTGAACCACCCGCCGGCGGCGGCTGTCCACTCCGCGGTTCGCTCCTTCGGCACGCCCACCAACCCGCCTCCGTGCGACGCGAGTATCCACTTGTGCGTGCTGCTCACGATCAGGTCCGCGCCGCGAAGGTTCAGCGGCACGCGACCGAGCGCCTGCGTCACATCGACCGCGACCAAGGCGGGCGAGTACTTCCGCACCGCTTCGATGATCGGCGGGAGTTCAACCATGAAACCGTTGTAGAAGCTGACGAGCGACACCGTGACCAGACGCGTCTTCGCGCTCAGAAGCGGAATGAGGTCTTCGACGCGGAGAGCGCCGTTTCGATTTCGCCATACGCTAGTCTTCGCTGGGCACGACGGCTGGAGCCACGGCGTTGAACTCGCGGGGAAGTCGAGGTCGGTCACGACGACATCGTCAGCGTCCTTCAAGTTCAGCGCGAGCGCGGCGAGGTTGTACGCTTCCGACGAACACGAACAGATTCCGATCTCGCCGGTCGAGAGTCCGAAGAACTCTCCCGTGAGTGCGCGGGCGGCTTCCCATTGCGCCGCGTGTTGAATGCGCCCGTCCATGCCGAGTTGCTTGTCACGGAAGTATTGCTGGAGTGCCTCACCCACGGCGAGCGGCGGTACGCCCTCCGCGGCGCTGTTGAAGTACGTTTTGCCTTCGAGCGACGGGAAATCGCTCCGGCGCGATTCGGTGGTGAGCATCGCGTGTTCCTCGTGTGAGGTTTCAACCCCTGGTCCGTTGTACCGGTTCGCTATCGCGGTTACAGTCATCAACCACCCCACACGAGGCGAACTATGCTCACGCGACGAACTTTTCTCGGCACCGCGAGTGCGACGCTCTTCGCCCCACACCTTCATGCCGCGGAACCCGCGAAGAAGAAACTCGCGGTCGTCACAAACACCTGGACCGACCGCAGCCACGCGTGGCACATGGCGGAACGCTTCCTTCACGGCTACCCAGTCGAGGGGAAGTGGCACAAACCGCCGATTGAAGTCGTCTCCGCGTTCGTCGATCAAAAGCCGGAGAACGACTTGAGCGCCGGGCGTGCGAAGGAGTTCGGGTTCAAGATTTACCCGACCATCGCGGAGGCGCTGCGCTGTGGCGGGGGCAAGCTCGCGGTGGACGCGGTGCTGCTCATCGGCGAACACGGCAAGTACCCGCGAAACGAATTCAACCAGATCCAGTATCCGCGATACGAGTTCTTCAAGAAGATCGTCGAGGTCTTCGAGAAGGATGGCCGCACCACGCCCGTTTTCAACGACAAGCACCTTTCCTGGAAATGGGAGTGGGCAAGTGAGATGGTGGCTATCTCGAAGAAGATGAAGTTCCCGTTCCTCGCGGGGTCATCGCTGCCGGTCACGTGGCGGATGCCTGCCACCGACATGCCGCACGGTGCCGCTGTCGAAGAGGCGATGTGCGTCGCGTTTGGCGGGCAGGACGTGTACGACTTTCACGCGCACGAGACGATTCAGTGCATGGTCGAGCGGCGCAAAGGCGGCGAAACCGGTGTGCTGGCGGTGCAGGGGCTGAAGGGTGAGAGCGTGTGGAAACTGCTGGAGGAGAAGGGGTCGGCGCAACTCTTCGAGGCGTGCCTCGCCCGCAGTCAGACATTGGAGCAACCGCCCGCGACGAGCCACCGTCTCCCGACCCTCGCGCAGATGAAGCAGTTGGTGAAAGAGCCGGTCGCGCACCGCGTCGAATACAAGGACGGGATGAAAACGACGATGCTGCTGCTCAACGGACTTGTGAAAGACTTCACCTTTGCGGCACGCATCAAGGGCGAGAAGGAGCCGCTGTCAGTGCTGTTCCACTTGCCGCCAACGCCGAACGTGACGTACTCCGCGGCGCTGATGTCGAAGGCAGAGGAGATGTTCGTGTCGGGCAAGGCGCCTTACCCGATAGAGCGAACATTGCTCACGAGTGGCATCAACGCGGTAGGGCTGAAGTCGCTCGCGACCGGTGAGAAGCGGCTTGAAACCCCGAACCTCGCGGTGAACTACGAGGTGCCGAAGGAGTCACTGTTCTGGCAGAAGTGACGTTAGCAGAACCCACGTTCGCGCATCCAGCGGACGTAGGTTCTGGCGTACTCGTCGAGATTTTCGATCGCCCCGCCGCCGCGGACGGGCGAACACATCTCGAACGTGGCGAGACCGTCGAAGCCGCCGTCGTACAGCCCGCGGAAGAATCTCGCGTAATCGATGAATCCCGTGCCGAACGGAACCGCCCGCACCAACTCCGGCGTGGCCGGTTCGTAGTTCACCAACTCTGGCCGGTAGCGGTATCGCGGAAGCCGGATGTAATCGGCGTTGGTGGTGATCGCAGTGTGCGGGGCGGCGAGTTTCGCGGCTTCGTAGAGGTCTTCGCCGCGGAGCGCAGGCGACCATGCATCGAAACCCAACTTGCAGTTCGCACGGTTGATGTCGCTGAGCAGTTCAAGCAGTGCGGTTGTGTGTAATCCGACATCGTGGTGGTTCTGGATTGCGACCGTGACGCCGTGTGCGCCGGCGCGGTCGCACATCTCGCGGAGCACGCCAACGACGCGTTGCCAGTTCGCATGCGGGTTTTGTCCCGGCGCCTCGTAAGCGGTGAACACCCGCACAACGGTCGCTCCGAGTCGCGCTCCGATGCGCGCGAGTGATTCGACGTAAGCGATCTGCATTTCGAGGGCCGGCACTTCTGCGGCGTTCGCGGGCGTGAGATCGGTGTACGCCGCAACGACCGCGCATTTCAAGCAGGCGGTCTGTAGCTCGTCGCGAAGTGCCGTGACCGTGTCCGCGTTGAAATCGAGCGGCGACAGGTGCGGGCGCTTCCCCGCGAGCATGACCGCGTCGTAGCCGAGCGTCGCGGCCCGGCGCACGAACGCGTGCAGGTCAAGCGCCGCCTGACCCCACAGCCCGCCATAACTGATTGAGAACAGGCCGAGTTGCATGGTAATGACCTCGGTTGGCAGGTGGGGTTATCTCCTACCACGTTCCACCCAGTTGAAGCGGACGCGAAGTCCGTCGCACGCTCATTCGCGGTGAGCCCCGACCGCCTTCTGAGGCGATTTCTCTGGGCGATGGTGCGCTATTGTTCGTGTGCGTTCACGGAGTCGCGACGGATAGCGGTGGGTGTCGTTATTTGGAACGTGCGCCGGGACGACGGCGCGAATCTTGTGTTCCGCTGAATCGATGCTCTCCGTCTCTGTGGTCGCAAGAATCCACGCAAGCCGTGATGCTGGCCCCGCTCCTGCAACTGGTTCTGCCTGGCAACCTCGTTCGTCCACGAAGCCCACGGTCAGGGTTTCGGACTGGGTACCGTCACGCCCGTAGGATTGCCAAGGCTGTGCTCGATGGCGGCCATCTGATCGGCGACAACCTGGCTGGACGCTGGCCGCCGGCCCGGATCCTTCTGCAACAACTGCATGACCAGATCTGACAAGTCCGCGGGGACGTCCGTCGAAATCGTCAGGGGGGGGTGTGGGTCGTAGGTGGCCAATGATGTCAACGTGCTCAGAATATCTGTTCCTTTGAAGGGATGTTCGTTGGTGCACAACCAGTACAGCACACACCCGAGGCTGAAGAGGTCCACGCGGTGATCCACAGACTCGGCGCGTGCTTGTTCGGGAGCCATGAAGGCCGGCGTGCCAAGTACTGCGCCGGCCTGACTGAGTTGTGCGGAGTCGCGCGTGCGAGCGAGGCCAAAATCCAGGATCTTCGTGCGCCCCGACGGCGATTCCAGCCAGAGGTTGCCCGGCTTGATGTCACGGTGAATGAGGCCACGAGCGTGCGCTGCCGCAAGCCCCCGGGCGGTCTCCAGGCCGATCCGCACCACCTGATGAAGCGGCAGACGGCCATTTTTCTCGTGGTAAGTCTCGAGCGATTCGCCTTCGAGCAATTCCATGGCCAGGAACGGAAGGTCGTTCACCACGCCGACCTCGTAGATGGTGACCACATAGTCGCTCTTGATGGCCGCCATGGCCTTCGCTTCGCGTAAGAAACGCTGCCGCATGTTACTCTCGGCGGCCAGACGTGGATGCATGATTTTCAGGGCCACCACCCTGCTCAGGCGAGTGTCGTCGGCACGGAACACGATGCCCATGCCGCCCTGGCCAATGAGCTGTAGAACCCGGAAATCTGCAAGCCGGCCCAGTTCGTCACGTTGTAGGGGCGGCTTGAGGATCCCAAGAGATCCCATGACGACGGACTGCTGCGGCACAAAGCCGCCGGTGAAGGCCGTACTCTCCTGAAAAATGGCCGTCTCAGTGGCGCTCACCATCCCGGTGCCTTTGGTCTCCGTTGTCACGCGCTCGACTCGTAGAGCACAGAATGGATCCCCTTTCATCATGCAGGCATCGTCCGTTACCGTGATGGATTCTCCAAAATAACGACCAAGGCCCGTGACTATCCCCTTGGCCAGGCAGCACAACTGACGTTTGGACGCGTACATGATCTGCAGTGCGTCCTGGGTGGTGCGGATACATTCCAGAACAGGGGGTTGGGCGCCCGGGTTGCCAATCCGCACTGTCGCGTGGATTAATCTCTCGGTGTTCTCAATCACATCGAGCGTCTTCCACTCGGGCTGGAGGAGCCGACCATACAGGCGGATCAGTTCCGGGGCGATGAACTCGCCAAACGCTTCCAGGATGGCGGCAGCCGGCAACTTCAAGACACGGCTCGCAGCACCGACCAGCGCGAGCACCTCCTCATCGGGGTAGGCGCGTGCGGGGGAGTAAGATTTGACGGGTAATTCGGCCTCCCGGAGCAACGTTTCCCAGGCTCCTGCGCCAGCCTGCTGCTGGGCGAATTTTTGCAGTTGAATGAAGATCAGCCCGTGCATTGAACGATCTCCGACCGAGGGGGAACGCCACATCACAGCAGCGGCGCGCCGGTGAATTGTGGTCACGAAAACTAATCAGGCTCTGCCAACTACAGCCGCGGATGAATGGTGAAGAATGTTCCGGTTCAATCCCGGGATGATGTTCGCTCCTGTGAACCTCGGAGACATTCGTCACGCGTTACCCGATTTTCAACCGCTGTATAGTACACCATGCGTTGGTCTCAACAGTAGAATCCACAACACCTTTCTCAACCAGGAGAGCGCCGTCGACGTGCCGCGGAATAGGCCAGCAAAATCCAAGCCGTTTGTCGAGGTTCTTGAAAGTTCGTGCCAATCTGCTCAGCGGACGTGAGTGCGTTCACCTCTGATGCTGGCTCGCCGATAGCCATCCCCCCGACCCATCGTATCCCTTCGGGGCCGCGCCGTGCGAGTTCGAATATGTGCGGGGTGCAGCCGGAGAGTCGGTCTGGCAAGCGACTCTGCCGTTGGGTTCTCCTTCCGACGTGCGCCCAACGTGAGTGTGAGGCAGCCACCTGCGGACCCGTCTGCGATGACCAGGCGCGTCGGGTCGATGCGGAGTAACCTCGGTCCGTCCTTGCGACGCCACGCGAATGCGTCTTCCACGTCCGCGATGATCTCCGGCAACTTCGCGTCGCGCTCTCTCGTAAACGCAGCGATCTGATCCGCTGGCGAGAGCGGGACGAAGTCGCGCTGAACCTTATCGAGTTCGCTCCCGGGTCGCGGGTAGCGTGTACTGGAGAAGAACCCATACAGCGCGTAGTAGTCAGCCTGGCTGATCGGGTCGAACTTGTGGTCGTGACAGCGGGCACATGAGATCGTGAGACCGAGGAACGTCCGGCCGAGGTTGTCAATCTGGTCTTCGTAGGTGAGATACCACGGGTAGCGTTCCTCTTCGTAAGAGCCGAACCGCTTCGTGTTCGCGAGGTAACCGGTCGCGATCAATGGACCGAAGGCGGAAGGCGGAGGGCGGAAGGCGGACAAGAAAATCCATCCGAACCTGTCTTCCTCCGCCTTCCGCCTTCCGCCTTCATCGACAACTCGCCCGCAATCTGTTGGCGAATGAACTCATCGTAGGGCAGGTCGCGGTTGAACGCGTCGATCACCCAGTTCCGGTAGCGGTACATCTGCGGGATCGGGTAATCGGAGTTGTCGCCGGCGGTGTCCGCGTAGCGCAGCACGTCGAGCCAGTGACGCCCCCATCGCTCGCCGTAAGCCGGCGACGCGAGCAACCGCTCGACCACGTTCGCGAACGCCTCCGGCGTGGTGTCTTTCAGGAACGCGTCGATCTCTTCTGGCGATGGCGGAAGTCCGGTGAGGTCGTAGGTCGCGCTGCGGAGGAGCGTGCGCCTGTCCGTGGGCGGTGCCGGCTTCAGCCCCTTCGCTTCGAGCTGCGCCTGGATGAAGTTGTCGAGCGGATTCGAGAGATTGTGCTTCGGCACCTCTGGCCGCACTACTGGCTTGAACGACCAGAACTCTTTCGCCCTCTCGAAGTCGATCTTCTTCGCCCCCGTGCCGCCATCGCGCGGGTCGGGCGCGCCCATCTTCACCCACGCTTCGAGGTCCGCGATTGCTTCCTGGTTCAGCTTTGCGTTCGGTGGCATCTGGGGAAAGGGGCCTTTGCCCCGCACGGCTTCGATCAGCAAACTCTCCTCCGGCTTCCGCGGCACAATCGTGCGGCCTGAGACGCCACCCTTGAGTACTCCCTCACGCGTATCTAGCGCCAGACTGCCCTTGAGTTTCTTCGCTTCCGCGCTGTGGCACGAATAGCAGTGTTTGACCAGCCCCGGCCGAATCTTCTTCTCGAAGAACTCGATGGCTTCTGGAGATGGCTTCGCGACCGGCGGCTTCTCCTCGCCGCGCGAGAAGGTGCCAAGCGTCAGTATCACGAGCGCGAGCCAACTGCTCCGAGCGAGCATCATTACGGGAGAGTAGTGGGAAGGGCGTTTGCTGGTGCCCATCTTACCGGCTCAGGCGCCGCGTCAGCAAACGGCGAACGCGACGAGGGGCTTGCGCTGTGGACTTGTAACTCAGCCGCGTTCGGCCGAGTTCGCGTCTTCCCCGTCGATGAGTTTCTGTAACTTTTTGGCGATGGGTGAGAGCTTCATTGTTCCGAAGGAACCCTCCTGGCGTTGAGCCTTC
>SXGU01009231.1_pt1 | contig 12474 bp, 13 predicted proteins | sample 3174531 | NCBI WGS metagenome assembly SXGU01 (sample SAMN11356863, study PRJNA531348) | freshwater metagenome | isolation source: freshwater sample F1-140 | place: China: Fuxian Lake, Yuxi | collected 2017-12-25 | reverse complement strand
GAGCCTCGTTCAGCGACCCTGTTGTCGCTGAACGGGTGACGGGGACGGCTGGGGCGCCGAAGGCATTAACCGTCCCGCAAAAGGCGGTCGTGCGGTGTCGGGAACACCGTAGACATAGCATTTTCGTGGGACTCACTTTGTCCCGTTGCCACTAACACGAATACTTTTCGCACATCAGGGTGACTTACGATGAGTGTGACGCGAGATGACTTGAGCCAATTTTTTGATCGGCTGTTAAGGGTCAGCGAATTTGCTGACTACGGCCCCAATGGGTTGCAGATAGAGGGCACCGACAGGATCGAGCGGATCGCCTTTGCGGTCTCGGCCACGGCTCACTCGGCTCGAATAGCCGTCGAGCAGAAGGCACAGGCACTGGTTGTGCACCATGGGCTGTTTTGGTCATTTCAGGGTCCCAAAACGCTGACCGGACCTTTTTCCCGCAGGGTTTTTCCATTGGTACGCCATGACATCAACTTGTTTGCCTACCATCTTCCGCTGGATGCGCATTTGGAAATAGGGAATGCGGCGTGCCTGGCCCGCAAGGTGGGAATGGCTGAATTGGTCTCTTTTGGGGATCATCAAGGCTGTCCTACCGGTGTGCGAGGAAAGCTTGGGCAGCCAATGAGTGCGTTAGCGTTACAGCAGCGCTTGATGGCGGTGCTGGATCATCCTGTGATGGTAGCGGCCCCGGAAAATGGTCAACCAATCAGTCAGGTCGGCATCATCACGGGAGGGGCAAACCGTGACTGGGTGTTAGCCTTGCGGGTTGGCTTGGACGCTTACATCACCGGGGAAATGAGCGAGCATGACTGGCATGACAGCCAGGAAGCCGGTCTGCATATGTTCGCCGGTGGTCATAACGCCACTGAGCAGTTTGGGATTCAGGCACTCATGGCACGGGTGCGCGAACAGTGTGATGTGGATTGTTTTTTTATCCCCAGCGAAAACCCGGCGTGAATCCAGCCATGCGTGACTATGACGTTACGTTCTCGCCGATTCGGTTGGAGGATGTCCAGGCCGTGTCGGATATGTCACGCCGCATCTGGCAGCAGCACTATTTGCCTGACATCCTCACCGAGAGCGAATTAGAGTATTTCTGGCAGCGGGCTTATGCTCCTGCCCGATTACAGGCACACATGGACAGCGGTGTCTGCTACGAATGGATCAACGCCGGTGCCAGTCGAGTCGGCTTTCTGGCCTACGGTTCTGAGCCAGCTGAACACCGGTTGCACCTGAGCAAGTTATATCTTGAACCGGCATTTCATGGTTGCGGGATTGGTAGCCGAGCTTTGAGGCGAGTCCAGCAGCATGGCTATGAGGAGGGTCTGAAGGAGGTCACGCTCTACGTGTTTCGCGGCAACGACAAGGCAATTAGAGCGTATGCGCGGGCCGGCTTTAGCGTGGAGCGGACCGAAATGACAGAGTGTGGAAAAGGTTACCGTTACGACGATTATGTGATGATATATCAAATTCCATCCCGTGAAGGGCAGGAGACGTCAGGGCGACCCGGGCCGCCCTGACGGATGGCCGTTTCTATTTTATGGAGCGGCTGGCGGTTGCGCGGAGGGGGTCGCCGGGGCATTCCCGTGTTGCATGTTGCCCATGCTGCTGCCGGTGCTGCCGCCATGCTGCATGCCGGACGTGCCTCCTTTGTTTTTCATCATTTCCTGCATATGTTGCTGCATCATCATGTGATGATGCTTTTCATGCTGTTTCATTAATTCAAGCTGCTCAGCCTTGAGGCGATCCTTTTCCTTGGGGTCGGTTGCCGCAAGAATCTTGGTGGAAAGTTCATGCATCTTGAGCAGGTGTTCCTGCGTTTGCTTCAATTTATCCTCGTTCATCATCATGCCACCTATGCCCATACCGCCCATTTGATGGCCACCACCGGGTGTGGCGGGATTGGGGGTTTCCTCGGCTTGGGTCAGCGGCAGGCAGACAGCACCAGCCACCAGAGCGGCATTGATCAGATTTTTCAGTTTCATGGCGATCTCCTTGGTTGTGGTTATTTGGATAGTGTGGTTGAACAGCCCCCCCTCACTCGTCAGGGAGTATAGCCCCCAGCGCCCACATTGACGCTGGAAGGACCGGGGTCGTAAAGGCCGGTCAATTTGCGCCGGAACTCATTTGAAATCTCCCGTCCCTTGACCTGGTTGTCGACAATGCGCGGCGTCAACAGCACGACGAGCTCAGTCCGGGTGGAGAGCATGTTGGTGGACCCGAAAAGATCTCCAATGATCGGCAATTCGTATAGCAAGGGAATGCCGGTTTTGGTGTTGGCGGTATTCTCTCTGATCAACCCGCCAAGCACCAGTGTATCTCCATCCTGAACGGCAACCGTACTTTTGATTTGACGCTGGGCAATGGTGGGTGAGTTGATTTCAGTCGTATCAGAAGAGCCTGACGTCGGTTTTGGTTTGACGTTGCTGACCGTCTGAATGATGTCCATGTTGACCAGCCCCCCTGAATTTACGCGTGGGCGGACATTGAGCAGTACGCCTGTATCACGGTACTGGATCGCTTGCACCACGTTATTGGTGTTGATGGTATTGGAGACGGAACCGGTCAGAATAGGCACCTGGTCACCCACGCGCATGGACGCTTCCTGGTTGTTCAGAATCATCAGCGAGGGTGAGGACAGCATGTTGACCTTGCCCTTGACCGCCTCCGCCGTGAGCAATACCCGCAGATCCTTGCCAGCCAGCACGTAACTGAAACCCGTAGCGCTGGCACCGGCTACCGCCGCTTTGTCGATGACGTCAGATAGGGGTTTCCCCAGTGACTCGGCCATGGAGCCTTGCTGGAAATACCACTTGATGCCGTATTTCAAGTCGTCTGTCAGTTCTACTTCGGCGATGGTGGCATCAATCAGCACTTGCAGTGGCAATACGTCGAGTTCCTTGATAACAGCCTCGATTTCCTTGTATTCCTGTGCTTTGGCCGTGATGATCAGGGCGTTGTTGGGCGGATCGGCCACAATGCGCACGTTGCCAAGATTGGTGGCGGTGCTGCTCTGAGTTTTGGAGCCTGACGTTCCCCGCCCGATACCGCCGCCAAATCCACCGCTGCTGCTGCCTCCACCGAGGCCACCCGAGGATCCACCGCCGAAACCGCTGGTTGAGCTCCCGCTCAGCCCCCCGGAACTGCCAGAAGAGCTTCCCGTAGAGTTGGGTCCCATGGTCGAGCCCAGGCTGCCCGAAGACGAGCCTGAGCCCAGGTCACCGGACGTGCTGGATCCCAGGTCACCAGCGGAACTGGTGAACCCGCTGCCACCGCCGCCCGGGGTCGTGGCGCTACTGGCGCCGACATTACTGTCCTGAAAGCCCGGCCTCAGCGAGGCGCGGCTGCCACTGCCACTCCCGCCACCGAAGATATTGCTGAGCGTTTTGGCGAGCTCGGTCGCATCCACATTTTGCAGGCGGTACACATGGATACTGCCCATACGGTGGGGGTTATAGCGATCCAGCCGACCTACCCAGCTGGCAACTTCCTCAAGATAGCGAGGTTGTGGGGTGATGGCCATGATGGCGTTCAGCCGGTCTATCGGCATCACTTTGAGTACGCCCGCCAAGGGGCCTTTTGCGGTATCCCCGAGAATCTTTTCGATTTCGGTGGCGACCAGAGCAGGCTCGACGTTGGCGAGGGGGAAAATCCCGACCGACATCCCACGCATAAAGTCCACATCGAATAACTCAATCGTCTCAAGCACGCTGGTTAACTCATCGCCTCTGCCGGCTATCCACAGCATGTTTCTCGTGGTGTCCGCCCGCACGATGGATTTTGGTGGCATCAACGGCTCCAGGATTTTCTGCATCTCCTGTACGCCGACATAACGCAGTGGCACCACTCGTAGCTGGTAACCTGTGGGGATTCGCTGGCCAGGCAGTCCCATGCGTGCGCCGGGAGCACCCATCATTCCCGAGGCTTCCGGCTCAATTCGGTAGATGCCCGTACTATCCTTGATAAGGACGGCACCATTGAGCCGTAACAGGGTTTCCAGTGTTGGAATCAGTTCGTCGTCGGTCAGTGCCCGGGTTGTTTGCAGGGTGACGCGGCCGGAGACTTTTGGACTGATGACGTAGTTGAGCTTCAGTGTCTCGTCGAGAATGGTCTTCGCGACTTCGTTGAGGTCGGCATCGTCGAAGTTCAGCGTGTATTTGCCTTCCCGATGCCCGCGAGCAGCGGCAGCGGGTGCCGCGCCCACCGTGGTCCCGCCTTTGCCCAGCAAGTTGCCGCTGGCCGGGTAGAACTCCGGGGGCTGTGCGGGTTTGGAACCCAGTGGCTCACTCTGAATCGGGCGTGAATCGAGCGGTTTGTTGTGGATCGCTTCTATCCGTAGGTTGGAAGGTATGGGGGGGCGCTTGATGGCCTCTGGTGCGAGTGATTCGCAGCCGGAAAACATCAGGGCGATGGACAGAGGCAGGACGGCGATTCGTCGTTTCGTCATGTTCATGGAGGAGTATTTTACCTACCCGGATCTTTAATTAACCTAAAAATGGAATCCCGTTTTCATGGCGCAAGCACGCAATGTTCCCGGGTTTGCCCTTCGTTATGTTCGACCAATGCGAGCCCATTATTCCCGCTCTCCCATATCATCCATTTCCTCCATGCCGCTTTCATCGGACGGTGGTGGTTCTCCCATGTCGTCGGTGATTTCCTCCCCATGCCGCTGCTGGGGGAAAGCCGGGGGTTGAGCCGCAATGGGGGCATTGGGTAGCCGCGAATTGGCCGGTCGCGCTGGTTGAGCGGTTGGGGTGTTGGACGGTGCCGAGGCCTGTGGCATGGCCGCGCCTTTAGGGCGTTTTTTGAGGAGCGATAAATCCTCCTTGAATCCCCCTTGTTCGAGCAAAAGCCGGTCCGGTTTGATGTCGGAGATGTGCCATCCGTCCAGAGAGTCTTTTACTTTCATTCTCTTGTACTTTCCTTTGGCATCGGCAATCAGAGCCATTCTGCCTTCCGGTGTCGCCAGAATCCCCATGACCTTGAAATTGATGGGGCCGGCTTTTTCCGGTGGGGGGGGCGGGGGCGGTTCAGCCGAGGCGGGCGGTGCCGGGCGGCGCGATTCCATGAACAGGGGTCTTTCCGCCATTTGCTGATAGAGGGTGACGCCGGGGAGCGCAAAAGTATCGGGTGTCAAATCGGTCTCAGGTATGGGGGCTGAGACCGAACGTTCCGGGAGTGGCTTGCCAGAGCGTTGGGTATGCAGATGTAACCACTCCCCTGTGAGCAGGGCTCCGAGCGTCGAGGTGATGACCAATAATATGCCGGTCAGAAAATAAGGGCGCAGCCGCTGGCTCATGGTCAGGGTGCCTGCATATAGCCGATGACGTCGAAGTCCACGCTAAGGCGGTCTTCTATCACCGGATTCTTGTCTCTCGGGTTGCGCGGCATGCGTATTGGACGAATGTTCAGGTTCTCTATGAACAGATACGGCTTGCCCGACTCGAATTGTTGAAGAACCTGGCGGAGCACGGTAGAACTTCCCGTGAGCCGGATTTTAACCCCTACCCGCACGGCATTTTCTTCATTTCGTTCGGGGATGACCTGGGTGCTGGAGAGCTCCCCCCCCGCTTCGCTGACCACCTGCTTGATGCGTGTCTGCAAATCCGCCGAAGCCAAGGCGGCGGTATTGGTCGGCAGGAAAGCCTCGTTTTGTTTGGCGAGTGTCTTGATGTTTTCCAGCCGCTGGGTCAACGCCGCTTTTCCGTTCGCGACTTGTTGAAGGTGCTGTAGTTTGAAACGAAGATCATCCACCGTTTCCTGGTACTCGCGTTTGATCTCCATCAACGGATAAATGATCGCAAAGTAGCCAAGGGTGAGGAGTAACAGCAGGATTCCAATGGCGCTTAATCGTGAACTATTGAGCTCAATGGGCTGGCTGAGTTTTTTACTGAGGCTTTTCAGAAAACCTCCCATTGATGACATCGCCAGCTATCTGAAAACGCTCAAGGCCATTGGAGGTATCCTTGGTTACCGGCGAAACGAAGCTGACGTTTTTGAAGAATGTTGAGGTTTCGATCTGCTGGATCAGGCTGGAGGCGGAGGGGGATTGCCCCTGGATGATTGCTTTGCGGTTGGCAAACTGTAAGCCATTCAGCCAGGTGCCATCGGGTATGACCCGGCTAAGCTCCTCCAGAGTGTCCACCAGGACAGGCTCCTGACGTTTCTTGTCTTGTAAGAAGCGGGCCTGATGCAGCAGTTTTTCAGATTCCTCACGCATGGATTCAACTTCCTGCGCTATTTTTGCAGTTTTCCTGGTCTCCGTCTGGAGGCGGATGGATTCTGAGCGGACAGCCCAAATGGGTAGCGCGATTGCCAGGGTCGCCAGGGTCGTGATACTCACGGCCAATAAAGTATTGATGATTTTGGGAAGCTGGCTTTGCGGGGGGGTAAACCTTTCCGGCAACAGATTATATCTGCCCGGTTTGGCATCGCCCGAAAGATGAACCTGACCAGGCCGCCAGCCGGACGCGGCGAGGTCGTCCAGTACGGTATCCAGCTTGGTTCTCGGCGTCAGCATCAGCTCTACCACGATCTGGCGTGTGGCTTTCAGGCGATCCACGATGACCGTCTTGAAATAGACCTGTTCGCTCTTGAAGGGTGTGATACGGTCTAATTCAAACGACACTACCTGTTGCAGATTTTCTTCCGCCGCCATCGGCAGCTTAATCTGTTTTCTCAGTCCCTGGAGTTCTGACAGCCTCAGGATCAGCTTCAGTTCGGCGAGCTCTGGATGCTTGCGGAGGTAAGACTGGCGAGTCTGATTGCCGGATTCATCCAGGGCAAAATGAGTGAGCGGTCTTTCCACGGTCCCTTTGAGATGAGAGATCGCTACCCCGTTGTCATCTCGCTCCATAACCAGATATTCGGCGCCCCCGCCAAACAGTTTTTGTACTGCCGGAGGTACCATCGAAAGCAGTTCATGGGTCCACCAGTGCCAAAATTGCTGCACCTGGGTGTTAATGGGTATGTCGAACTTGAGCATAAATCGTTGAGTATCGTTACCCGACAGAGGGGAGCGATCGAATCTTCCTACAAATTGGGGGTGGATTTTGGGGGAATGACGTATGGCTTCCAGCGCAGTATCGTGAACGGTGCGCCATCGGTGCCCGGCCCCCTGCGCAATGTAGCCAGAACCCCGGCACCCATTTGATTCTGAATTTCGGCTACCGCCATCACGGTATACGCCATGTCGCTGGAGCCTCCGGGAGGCATGCCGGGGATGGTCGGCGGTGTTGCCGGTGCTCCGAAGCTTCGTTGCTGAACGTAGCTTTCCACTGCCGAGACATCGCCCCCCATGAGTGACAGCAGCACTTCCCTCGACGCCTTGGCCGGATTTAGTCCATCCGTACCCGTGTATAGGGTAAACCAGGTCTCCATTTTTCGATAGAGTTCCGGCGTTACCCCCATGACGCCGCGCAGTTCATCCAGGATCAGGAAATTCCTGTTTTGCGGTGGGGCCTGCATGCGATGGGACTGATAGTCCTCCGATTCTGCGCCATGGGTTCGCTTCAGATCGTCAGGATCCCGCCAATCCATGACCGCATCGCTTAATTGTTCCGCAAGCTCTTCATTTCCGGCGAGGAATTTGAATGCAGTTTTCAGTGTCTGCTCCTGGGCCGCATTGATATCGATCTTTCCCCCTTCATCCATGATGCGGATATGCACTTTGGCGCCGTCTACCTGCCATTCATAGGGAGTTCCGTCGGCCTGCCAGCGCAGCTTCGGGTCGGGTAGGCTGAGCATCATCATGGCGTAATTCACGCCGCCGTCGGCAAGTGCCTGGGCCTTGGCGCGCTCATGCGCATGGCTCAAAATCCCGGCCTCACGCTGGGTGGAGAGGGCGAAGCTGCCGGCCATGATCGTCATGAGGCTGATGACCCAGAGAACCATAACAAGTGCCATGCCCCGCTGTCGGGTGCGTGGATGATGCATCAGGCCATTATCTCAGCATGAGTGTCTTGGGGGCGATGATCAGGGTAGGCCAGGGATCTTCGCCTTCGCGTTCTATATCAATGCGAATTAATGTGGGTAACTGATATTCGCGCCATGCATTCATCCATTTTCCGCTTTGTCCGTCCGGTGGGGGGAGGTTTCCGTTTTCCATGACGGGTCCGTAATAGGCGAATTTCAGGTCGCTGATCTGCTCGACGATGGCCATGTCATCAATTGGTTTGGGCTGGGATTTGTGCGCGTCGGGAGATGATTGGTAAGGAACAATTGAAACTCTGAGTTCCTTGGTTTCATCCTGTTCCTTCAGGTATAGGTCAAAACGATAGAGTCCTCCGCCTTCTAGCTGGTCAGGGAGTGGGGCGACATACGACAACGTGTTGGCAGTCCCGCGAAATGAGGGCTCCATTTCGCCGCTGCTGTTGACGCCGGAGACCGGGACGAGACTCGCGATATGGCGTCGCAAAAAACTTTCCACGATAAAAAGCCGGCTGGCCTTGGCCATACGTTCCTCGCCCGCTTCCCAGCTATCCGCGCCGATTCGCAGGCTGCCCGTCAGCAAAAGCATCATGATGCCTAGCAGGGTCGTTGCCAACAGGACTTCGATCAGTGTGAAGCCGTTCTCGGAACGCCGGATATTTTTGCTCATTGCGTCAGACCTCCTGGCGGATTGTCGGGAATCAAGCGCAAGGTGGTCAGGCTGAAGGCGCGGGGATCGCTTTCGTCACCCCACTCGATAGTCAGTTCGACCCAAAAAGGTTTGAACCCAATGCTTTGTCCCCCCAGGAGACCCTGATCAAATGGGTAGGGGAAGACGTTCACATTCCAGTGATAGCCGCCGGGTAATTCACCTTCGGTAATCCCCGGTTGCAAAGGCGTTTCCACGCCCATTTTGGTCATCATGGATTCGGCAGTGAGGATGGCACGCGAATAATCGTCCGCCGTTGCGGCAATGTGGCCGCCACCCGCAAAAATGCGAAGGAGCACGCCCAGTGACAGCGACAAAATTGAGAAGGCGACCAGGATTTCCAATAGAGAAAATCCCGATTGCCGGCATGGGGGCTGCTTATTGATCGGTTTCACCTTCGCCCATTCGGACTTCGCCGGTGAGCCAGTTCACATCAACCACGCGGGTTTGTTTGTTGGCAATCAGGGTGACGCGTCCGCCTGTTGCCGAACCATCGGGGAAGAAGCGAATGCGGCCGGTACCCTCATCGAGGGTTTCGGTTGATGTCGTGTAAAGCCCCAGCTGGATTTCGGATGGCAGCTTGTAGAGCTTGGATCGGCCTGTGACTCGATAGGTATGCATGACCGTATTTAGCTCGAACAGCGAGTCCTGGCCCTTGAGCATGGCCTGGCCGCGTGCATGACGCAGGGCGGAAGCAACGTCGCGGGTAGCGGAATAGAGTTGGGCTCGGGCGATGGCGGGGCCGAAATTGGGGATCAATGTGGCCATTACAATGCTGGAAATGACCAGCACGATCAGCATTTCCAGCAATGTAAAGCCGCCAGCACACCCCGGCGGCGTGCTTTTACGGGCTGAAGCCCTGGTCAAGGAGTTTGCTGCGGCTTTGTCCCGCCCCCGATCAGGCGCGCAAGTAACCCGCAGCGGGGTTCTGACGAGCGTGATCGAGGAGGATGGCAAGCGTGATGGGTGTGAGTGATTCAGGCTAATCCCAGCTCTTCACATCCTGGTCCTCGCCTTCGCCGCCCTCGGCGTTATCGGCACCCAGGCTGAAGATGTCAAACTTGCCGTGTTGGCCCGGGACAACATAGTGATAGGGGTTGTTCCAGGGATCAGCGGGCATCTTCTTTTTGCGCAAGTACGGGCCATTCCAGTAAGTGGCGCTGGCGGGCTGCTCGACCAGTGCCGCCAACCCCTCGCCTGTATTCGGATAGCGGCCCACATCCAGCCGGTACATATCCAGGGCGGAGGACAGTTCCTCGATTTGCAGCTTGGCGGTCTTGGTCTTGGATTCTCCCAGATGCTTGATGACCTGGGGGCCTACCAATCCGGCCAAAAGACCGATGATGGCCAGTACGACCAGCAGTTCGATCAGGGTAAAACCGCGTTGCGCCTGACGCGCCGCGCCAAGACCTTGGATGGATGCTTGTTTCATTGAGTCCCTTGGTTGTTGTTTGACGAAGAATTCGGTGTGCCGGTTGGCCGAGTGCATGGATACCGGTCTGACTTGACAAAGTGCGGGTTGATTCTCCCATTTCACAGGTATTTGCGCGAGTGTCCGCAAAGACGGCGAGCTGAATCCGTGGCCGAATATGCCTGTACTGAAGGTAAGTGCATGATCCGCAGGCCGTCTGTTTGGGGCGTCATTCATCAGAATGCAAGATCGTTGACGCTCAGGATCGCCATCAGGATGGAAATGATGATACCGCCGATCATGATACCCAGGCCGACAATCAGCACGGGTTCCAGCAGGGCCAGCAGCCGTTGTATCGAAATCTTGATTTCCTTGTCGTAGGTGGTCGCCACGCGATCCAGCATTTCTGGAAGCTGTGCCGATTCCTCACCCAGCTTGATCATTTGCATGGCCAGCGAAGGAAAGATCTCCGCTTCCATCAGCGGGGCACTCATGCCGCCGCCCTCCTTAAGGCTTTCGACGGCGAGGCCGAGTTTTTGCGCTACCAGACGATTTTCCAGCGTGTCCTTGACGATGGATAACCCGGCCAGTAGTGGTACACCGTTGGTCAGCAAGGTGGCCAGGGTGCGACTGAAGCTGGCGACCTGGAATTTCAGCATGAGATCGCCGAAAAGGGGCAGCTTGAGCATCGATCCGTCCCAGGCGATGCGCCTGACCGGATCGGAGCGTTGATAGCGAATCCAGCCGCTGACGACGGTGAAGATCGGAATGGCTGTCCACCAGTAGGATCTGATGGCATCCGCCGCGCCCACCACAATCTGCGTTGGGATGGGCAGTTCCTTGCCGGCACTGTCAAACATCTCGGTGAACTGAGGAACGACAAAAGTCAGCAGCAGGAGCAACGAGCCGACGGCCATGATCACCAGAATGATGGGGTAGATCATGGCGGTGGTCACGGTATCGCGCAGTTCCTTGGAGCTGTCGAGGTATTGGGTAAGCCGGTCCAGAACCACCTCAAGCGCGCCGCCCGCTTCACCGGCCCGGATGAGATTGAGATAGAACCGCGAGAACACCGGCCCCTGAGCTTCCAGTGCATCGGACAGTTGCGCACCGCTTTTGATTTTCTCCAGAATCTTGCCAATCATGGCATTGAAATCCGGTTCTTTCTCGGTCAATTCCAGCAGGACAGAAAGTGCCCGATCCAGGGGGAGGCCAGCCTCCAGCAAGGTCCGTAGCTCCCGTGTGAAGAGCGTGACCTGCTTATGGGAGATCTTCGAACCGCGACGACCTATGCGCAGGAAACTGAGGGGGCTGGAGCCGGCGGCAACTACCCGGATCGGTAGCAAGCCTTCCTCCTGCAAGGACAGGATCAACGCGTTCTCGTTTGGTGACTCGCGGTCTTCCTCGACGGTTTCACCATCGCGGTTGACGGCCTTGATATGGAATAGTGGCATGGCGTAATGATGGATCGGTGTCAGCTATCTGCGGTAACCCGGAGAACTTCCTCAACCGTTGTCAGGCCTTGAACGGATTTGCGAATGCCGTCTTCGTACATGGTGCGCATGCCTTCAAGCAAGGCTTGCTCCTCAATTTTGCGCGCTTGTGCATTGCTCATGACCAGTCGCCGTATATCGTCGCTCATGACCAGTAATTCTGTGATGGCCAGACGTCCACGATAGCCTGTGCCATCGCAGGCTTCACACCCTTTGGGCCGGTAGAGAAAGATAGTCCGTTCATCGCTGTAGTTCCACAGCTTCAACTCTGCGGCGACTTCAGGGAGCGGTTCATATTCTTCCCGGCAGTGAGGGCAGAGCCGCCTCACCAGGCGTTGCCCAAGGATTCCGTTGACTGTGGAAGTTATCAAGTAATCCTCCAGCCCCATATCCAGCAAGCGGGTGACGCCGCCAGCCGCATCATTCGTATGCAGGGTCGACAGGACCAAATGGCCAGTCAGTGCCGATTGCACGGCGATGCGCGCTGTCTCGATGTCGCGCATTTCACCGATCAGGATGACGTCCGGATCCTGGCGGACTATGGAACGCAGAGCCGAGGCGAAGGTGAGACCGATCTGCGGCTTGGTCTGAATCTGATTGACCCCTTCCAGCTGATATTCGACCGGATCCTCAACGGTGATGATTTTGCGATCAGGCGTGTTGATCTTGTGCAGCGCAGTGTAGAGCGATGTGCTTTTACCGCTGCCCGTTGGGCCGGTGATCAGGATGATGCCGTGGGGCGTTTCCAGAACATCGATAAAACGCTGCAGCGACTCTCCCTCGAATCCCAGTGTATTAAAGTCAAACTTGATGCTTTCCTTGTGCAATAGACGGATGACCACGCTCTCGCCGTACATGGTCGGTACGGTCGATACGCGCAAGTCGAGTTCCTTGCCCTGCACCTGTAGCTTGATGCGGCCGTCCTGCGGCAG
>SXGU01368568.1_pt1 | contig 12477 bp, 8 predicted proteins | sample 3174531 | NCBI WGS metagenome assembly SXGU01 (sample SAMN11356863, study PRJNA531348) | freshwater metagenome | isolation source: freshwater sample F1-140 | place: China: Fuxian Lake, Yuxi | collected 2017-12-25 | reverse complement strand
GGACGCGTTCTACGCGTCGGTCGAGCAGCTGCTGCACCCCGAACTGCGCGGCAAGCCCATCGCCGTGGGCGGCGGTGTGGTGCTGGCGTGCTCGTACGAGGCGAAGCGGTTCGGTGTGTCGAGCGGCATGTCGGGCAGCCGGGCGAGACAACTGTGCCCCTCGCTGCAGTTCGTGGATGGGCACTTCTGCGAGTACCAGCGCCTCGGCGACGAGGTGATGGCCGTGCTCGGCGACTTCACGCCGATGGTGCAACGCATCTCCATCGACGAGGCGTTCATCGATGTCACGGGGTCGGTGCACCTGTTCGGACCACCCGAGGCGATCGGCGCGCGTATCCGGCAACGAGTGCGCGACGAGCTGGGTCTGCCCATCTCGGTCGGCGCGGCACGCACCAAACACCTCGCCAAGATCGCGTCGCAGGTGGCGAAGCCCGACGGCCTGGTGGTGGTGCAGCCGCACCTCGAGCGCGAGTTCCTGCACCCGTTGCCGGTGGGGCTGATGTGGGGCATCGGGCCGGTCACGCAACAGAAGCTGGCCGACCGCGGCATCCGCACCATCGGCCAGCTCGCCGAGTCGTCACCGCAGTCGCTGCGGTCGTTGCTCGGCAACGCCCTGGGCGACAAGGTGGGCGCACTCGCGTCGAACGACGACCGCCGACGGGTTCGCCCAAACGGACGCGCCGGTTCGGTGGGGGCGCAGTCGGCGTTCGCCCGCCGCGACCCCGAGGAACGGTTCGTGCGCGAGGTGCTCGGCCACCTGGCCGATCGGGTGGGCGGGCGTCTACGGGCGAAGCAGCGCGCCGGCCGCACCGTCACGGTGCGCATCCGGTTCGCCGGCATGCGCGCCATCACACGATCACACACCGGTCGCGCGCCGGTGAACGCCACGCTCACACTCACCGAGATCGCCGAGCGGCTGGTGTGGACGGCACTCGCGCAGCAACCACCCGAGGCGCAGATCTCGCTGCTGGCCATCTCGGTCAGCAATCTCGTCGATCAGGCTTCGCTGCAACTCGAGTTGCCCCTCGACGCCGACAGACCCGTGCACCACACCGGCGAGATCGCGGCAGCACGATTCGCCGTCGACCACGCGCTCGACGAGGTGCGCCGCAGGTTCGGGCGGAATGCGGTGGGGTATGCCGCGGTGGCGCTGAGCACCGAGCACTCGGTGCCCGACGAGTTCCGCGAACTCGCCGAACACGAACTGTGACGACGTCACTCATTAGCGTCCGGCAATGCAACTCGGCCTGCTCACCCTCGGCGACCATCTCGCTGATCCCGTCAGTGGCGCCCACCAGAGCCAGGCGGAGCGGCACCGGCGGCTCGTCGACCAAGCTGTCCTTGCCGAGCAGGTCGGATTCAGCAGCGTGCACCTCGGCGAACATCACTGCTGCGACTACATCCTGTCGGCCCCACCCATCGTGCTGGCTGCCATCGCCGAGCGCACCACCACCCTGCGACTGTCGACCGGGGTCACACTCGGGGCGAATCTCGATCCCCTGCGGGTCGCGGAGGACTACGCGACAGTCGACCTGCTGTCCGGCGGCCGGGTGGAACCGGTGCTCGGTCGAGGCACCTTCTTCCCCCACACGTACCGTGCGCTGGGCCAGGACCCGCGACATGCCAAGGAGATGTTCGCCGAACACCTCGAGCTGTTGGTGCGGTTGTGGAGCGAGGAGTCGGTCACGTGGACGGGCGTACATCACGCGCCGCTGCATGCCATCACGGTGCAACCGCGTCCGTTGCAGCAGCCACGACCGCCGATCTGGGTGGGGGCTGGCACGTCCCCCGACAGCATCGAGCTCGCCGCCCGACTCGGGTTGTGGTTGATGTTGCCCACCGTCTTCGGCACTCCCGAGCTGTTCCGGCCGATGGTGGAGCTGTACGAGGAGCGATGGGAAGCGCACGGCCACGATCCTGCGCAGCGGCGCATCGGATGCTGCAGCCACGCATGGGTCGACCGAGACGAGTCGCGCGCCCGCGCACGGTGGGAGCCGCGCTATCGCGCCTACGTGGAATGGGTGAACGAGTTGTTCCGGGTGTCCACCGGAATGGCCGACGGACAGGGCATCGGGGCGTTCGACTTCGAGGAGCGGTGCCGAACCATCGCCCTCTGTGGCAGCCCGGCCCAGGTGGTCGACCGGATGGAGGAGATCCGCGAGGTGCTGCACGTCGACACCCACCTGTTGATGCTCGACATGGGCGGCATGCCGTGGGACGAACTGGCACCCGCCATCGAACTCATCGGTTCCGACGTGTTGCCGGGCCTGCGGTCCTGACGCGGGCTGCGTTCCGCCGCGCTCAGCCGCGTCGCAACCACGCGGTCAGGTCGGCGATCTCGCTGTCCACCGCGGCCGCCATCGCCTTCGTGAACCGCACGTCCTCGTGCACCGCGTCCACCCGCAGCACGCGCGTCTTCCTGTTCGTCGTGGCGTCCACCTTGCCCACCAGGCGATCGCCGAACAGCACCGGCATCGCCCAGTAGCCCCACTTGCGTTGGTCGGCCGGCTTGTACATCTCCAGCGCGTAGTCGAACTCGAACAGGTCGACCATCCGTTGACGGTCGAACACCAGCCGGTCCAGCGGTGACAGCAGGGCGGCCCGCCCCTGGAACGGCCGGCCGAGCTGCTCCGGGTCCACGCGCCACTCGCCCGAGACGCCCTCGATGACCGCTGGCTCGCCGGCCTCCCCCACGTCGTTGGGTTCGACAGGGCACTCGGCCCCGCGCCCACGGGCGATGCCGAGTGCGCGGAGCCGGCGCTCGTCGCGTGCCCGCACGGCCTCCTGCGCGGGCACCGCGGTGGTGTCGGGGTACACGCGCTCGGCCAGATCCCACAGCTTGTCGCGCCCTTCGCGGCCGACGGTCACCACCTCGCCGCGCTCCTCCATGAACCCCAGCAGCATCACCACGTTGCGGTTGTTGTTCCAGCCGCTCGACGCCCACGGCGTCGTGCAGGTGTCGGGCAGCTCGCGTGACGTCATCGGCCCCGCTTGCCGGAGCCGGCGGATGATGTCCCTGCGGCAGGCGTCGTTCGCGGTCAGCCACGCAGCCTGGGTCTGCTGGTAGCCGCGCAGCGTGCCGGTGCCGGGCCACTCGCGCATGTGGGCCCGGAACAACGCCAGGTCGGCGGCGGGGCGGATGAAGCCGCGCAGCTCCACCAGACGGCGATCGTCGAGCGCCGCCTGCAGATGTGCCGGCGCGTACGCACTGCCGAGCCGGCTCCACAGCACCACGTCGGCGTTGGGCGCCACCGCCGCGGTCTGGTCGTGCTGCACCACGTTGAGATGGCGCACCACCGTCAGCAGGTCGGTGGGCCTCGCGGCGTCGAGCAGTTGCGCTCGCACGGCGATGCGGCGCGCCTCGGCGCGAGTGAGGTGGTGCACCGCGATCACGGCGACGAGCCTACGACGACGGCCCCGCCGGGCGGAGCGGAGCATGCCCTTCGACACCGCAGTGCGGCGTGGCCAAGGGTCACGAAACGGTCAGGACCAACGGCACTGTCCGCGCTGTGTCGACCACCGTACGTTCAGATCATGCAGGAACTCCACACCACGCCATGGGCCCGAGTGCTCACCATGTTCAGCGTGCTGTTCCTCGTCCTGGCGGGCGCAGCGACCAGCAACGAGTCCGTGAGCGCCGCTCCACCCGCCATCGTCACGCCACCGGCGACCACCATCGCGCCGAGCACCACCGACGCGGCACTCCCCGACACCTTCGACCTCAGCGGCTTCGGCATCGACCCGTTGCTGGTGAGTGTGTCGCTGTCCGGCGCGTCCGGCACCACGTTCAGTCTGCCGTCCACCACCGGCCTGACCCCCAGCTACGGCTACGGCTCGTGGACCGGCATCACCGAGCTGAACTTCACCGGCACGGAGGCCGACGCGAACGCCGCGCTCGACGCGATGACCGTCTCCACCGGCGCCACCACGGGCGCCGTCGCACTCACCATCACCGCCACACGCGACGAGACCAACGTCTACTACTTGGCCGCCACGGGGCACTACTACCAGAGTGTGCAGACCAACGCGGGCTACGCCGCAGCCAAGGCCGACGCCCAGAGCAGAGTCCTGAAGGGTCGGCCCGGCTACCTGGTCACCATCGGATCGGCCGCCGAGCAGGACTTCGTCACCGCGAAGATCGGTGATGCGGCGAACATCTGGATCGGGGCCACCGACGGGACGGTGGAGGGCCGTTGGGACTGGGACGGTGGACCGGAGAGCGGTGACCGGTTCTGGCAGGCCAGCTGCGTCGACAGCGACGGCGCGGCCTCGATGTGCCCCGACATCGATGCGTACCCACCCGACGGCGGCACCGACATCGGCTACTCGAACTGGTGTGGCGGCGAGCCCAACAACGCCGACGGCACCGTCGGCGAGGATCACGCAGTCACCAATTGGTCGGGCGGCACGTGCTGGAACGACCTGAACGAGAACAACACCGGTGAGATCAGCGGCTACGTGGTCGAGTACGGCGACAGCCAGATGTTCACCGGCGTCGCGTCCGCATCGATGTCCATCACGGTCGGCGCAGCCGACGCCGCTGCGGCGGTGACCAGCGTGTCGTCGACCGCCCTGAACGGCGTCTACGGCGCCGGCGCCACCAGTCCCGTGGTCGTCAACTTCAATCGCGCCGTCGACGTGACCGGCACGCCCACGCTCACCCTCGAGACCGGCGCCACCGACCGAGTGGCGACCTACTCGGCAGGCTCGGGAACGGCCTCGCTGCAGTTCGACTACGCGGTCCAGGAGGGCGACTCGACGGCGGACCTCGACTACGTGGCCACCTCGTCACTGGCGCTCGCCGGTGGCACCATCACCTACGGAGTCGGCCCGCTCGATGCGGCACTCACACTGCCGACGCCCGGTTCGACGTTCTCGCTGGGTGGTCAGAAGAACCTTGCGATCGACGCTCCCGTCGTGGTCACCACCACCACCGAAGCGCCCACCACCACCGAAGCCCCGACCACCACCGAGGCACCCACCACCACCGAAGCGCCCACCACCACCGAGGCGCCCACCACCACCGAAGCCCCCACCACCACCGAAGCGCCGACCACGACGAACGAGCCGACCACGACGAGCACGCCCGTGACCGAGACGCCACCGGGTGAGGTCGTCGTGACCGTCGACGGCGTCCCCCAGACCGCCAGTGTCAGCACCACTGCCAATGGCGTGGTGATCACCACGAGCGAGTTCACGTGGCAGCTCTCGTTCGCCGATCCCGCCGGACAGGCGTCGGTCGTCGGTGGCGTCATGCGGCTTCGCGAAGGCGGCTTGCTCCAACTGCGCGGTGCCGACGCACAGCCGAACAGCCCGCTGCAGGTCTGGCTGCACTCGACACCTGTACTGCTGGGCACCATGCAGGCGGCCGGTGACGGCACGTTCAGCGGAGCGATGCGAGTCGGCAGCACCACCGCCGGCACCCACACCGTGCACATCGATGCGGTGAGCGCCGCGGGCGTCGTGCAGGTCGATGTCGGCGTGCAGTACGTGGCGGGCAGCACCCCGTTGCCCACCACGGGATCGAACGGCACCGCCACGGCGATGTTGGCGCTGTCCCTCACCTGCCTGGGCGGCGCGCTCGTGCTGACCGCTCGGCGCAGGCTCGCGGACTGAGCCGGTTGGTCACCGCGACGGACGCGGCGGCGGTTGGGTGACGCGCGGCTTGCGCAACACCTTGAACGTCGCCGTCACCATGCGGGTCCAGAGGCGATCACAGTCGAGGATCATGGTGCGCCCTCCACAACGAGGCGCACCGGAGCATCGAGCGGCAGGGTTGCCACGGCGGTGCCGTCGTCGTCCGCCGTCACCGTGAGATCCACGCCGTCACCGTGCAGACGGTGCGTGCCCGGCGCGAGGTGGGTGAAGTGCAGCGTCGCGACACCCGCCGCAGCGACCGGCTCGAGCGCCAGGTCGAGCCGCATGCCGTCGTCGCAACGGGCAAGCGTGATGAGCGTCGACTCGTCGGCGCGCACGAGCGGACCGATGGGCGGCACCCAGCCACGGATGGCCAGTTCGGCCAGGTCGAGCGGAGCCGACCAGCGCACGAGCATGTACGAGCCGAAGCCCGAGCCACCGACGGCCACCGGTCGCGCGGGCCACTGCTCGCCCGTTGCGCACTGGCGTGCCGACGCGTCGATGGCGGCGTTGATGAGCGACTCGTCACCCACCATGCGCGCCCCGCCGATCACCTTGATCCACGGCAGCACCGCACTCGACGACGTGTGGTGACGTTCGGGTTCTGCGGGCAGCTCCATCGGCAGTGTGCCGTCCTGCACCAGCGACGAGAGCATCTTCATCTTCGGCGCCGCACCTCGCAGGTCGAGCGCCTTCGCCCTCTTCGCATGCTCGGGCAGGATGTCGGCGAATCGGTGCGTGCCGTTCGCGAAGTAGTGACCGCCGGGCACCTCGCCGGTGTCCCACGACACGCCGATGTGGTTCGAGCGGATGTGCGCGTACGAGCCGTCGGGGGTGAGGTACTCCTCGTCGAGCGTGCGTCGCCAGCGATCGCGCACCGCATCCCATTCGTTCGACCCGTGGATCGTGTCGTGGCCGTGCAGCGCCTGGGCACCCATCACGTTGCACACGGTGAACGACCACCCCGGCTCGCACGGGAAGAACCCGAGCCGGCTGCGATCGAAGTTGCGGCGTACCGCCGCGGTGATGCTGTGGTGGTCGTACTCGAACGTGCGACCGTCCTTCCACACGAACGTGAGCGAACCCGGTTCGTCGAACCGCAGGTCGCCGGTGGCCGACTCGAAGCTGTTGATCACGTCGCCCAGGAACGCAGAGAACATGATGTTGTCGCGGCGGATCGGGTCGGGGTTCGGGTCGAAGTTTCCCAGCAGGTTCAGCGTGTGCCAGTAGCTCCACACGCGCAGGTCGGTGTGCTTGTGCACCACCTTCGCGAGCGCCTCGGTCATCCGCGCCGGCGCGTTGGGCAGGTAGTTCGCCGCGTACAGCGACATGGCCCACGACACCGCGTTGAGTTGGTAGCGCAGTTGCGTGCCGCCGTGGAACTGCTCGCCCCAATCGAGGCCGGCGAGTCCGTCGTCGGGCTGGTCGGCGAACGCGTAGCACCACCGCAGCAGTTCGGCGTCCATGCGGTCGGGCGGTCGCAGCGTGGTGACTCGCGGCGGCAGTTCCACCTCGGCGAGATACGCGTTCAGTGCCGGCACCTTGGCCCGCTTGGCGCGGAAGCGACGCTCGATCTTCCACACCATCACGCCCACCACCGCCAGCGCGCACGCGTACGCCACGGGAACAGCCCAGTCCCACGTGGTGCCGCGGGCGACCCACAGGCGCGGGCCGTCGGCCAGCAATCCGGCGGCGCCGGCCGATGCCGCCCACACGAGCGGGATGGAGAAGTGGGTGCTCACCCCCCACCACAGCACGAGCGCGACCACCAGCAGCACCTGGGTGAGCAGGAACAGCAACGGCGACGCGGTGAACAGGAACCCGGCCCCGGGGTACACCAGGCCCAGGCCGACTGCCCGCCACGTGTCGCTGTCGGCGCCGAACGCCAGCAACGTGCCCACCAGTTCCACCGCAGCCAACGCCACCACCAGCCGGGCCAGCAGGATGCGGCTCGTGGGACCGAACCGCTTCGGTCGTTCCGGTAGCAACAGCGGCTCGGGCGACGCGGTGGGTCGGTCGGTGACGGTGGCGGTCATCGGGAAGCTCCTCGGGAGTCGAGCGGGGGCGCCTGATAGGTGACCTGCGGGCGACCGGTGATGCGGCAGACGAACCGCACCAGGTGCGTCCACACCTTCGCGCAGTTGAGGTACATCGAGATCACGACACCACCGCCACGGGTGACAGCTGCAGCCGCAACGGACGATCCACGACGAACACCACCGACGATGCACCATCGGCGTCAGCGGTGAGGGCCAGATCGAGGCCGTCGCCGACGAGGCGGTACTGGCCATGGGGCACCAGCGCTGCCAGCGTGAACTCGACGGGAGCCGATGACGGAGCGGCGCCGGGTCGCACAGCGAGTTCGAGCGATGCGCCGTCGTGCGAACGCGCCAGCGTGACGAGCACCTGCGGCCACGGGGCGGACGTGATCATCGGGCCTGCGGGTGTCTCGTAGCCGCGCAGGTTGATGGACGCGTTGTCGAGCGGCGTCGACCAGCGCACCAGCATGTGCAGCGCCAGATTCGCCACGCCTGCGGTGAGCGGTCGCTCCGGCCAGTGCTCGCCCGTTGCGCACTGCTGGTCGTGAGCACGGATGGCCGCCTCGGCCAGCTCGTCGTCGCCCACCGCACGAGCACCACCGATCAACTTCGTCCAGCCGGGTGTGGCGGTCTTCCTTGCGCGGTTGCGCTCCCAGTCCTCGGGCAGTTGCAGTTGCAACACGCCGTCGGCCACCAGCGCGCGCAGCCCGGCCATCTTCTGCGGCACACCGCGCAGCGACAGCGCACGACCGCGGTCGTGCAGGTCGCGCGCCACGTCCTTGAAGCTGTGCGAGCCGGTGGTGAAGTACTCGCCCCCCGGTGTCTCGCCGGTGTCCCACGACAGCCCGGTGTGGGTGGAGCGGATGTTGGCGTAGTTGCCATCGGGCATCAGGTACTCGGCCTCGAGGGTCTCGCGCCAGCGTGGCTCGATGTCGCTCCACATCGTGGTGCCGTGCAAGCGGTCGTGACCCAGCAACGCCTGGGCACCGATGGTGTTGCACGCCGCGAACGCCCATCCGGGTTCGCACGGGAAGAAGCCCAGACGACTGCGCTCGAAGTTGCGCTGCACGGCTTCCATCCACGAGTGGTGGTCGTACGAGAAGGTACGACCGTCCTCCCACACGAACGTCAGCGAGCCGGGCTCGTCGAACCGGGTGCTGCCCGTGGCCGCCTCGTAGAGGTTGATCTGGTCGCCGGTGAACCCCGAGAACATGATGTTGTCGCGCACCAGTGGGTCGGGGTTCGAGTCGAGGTTGCCGACACGGTTGAGCAGCTGCCAGTAGCGCCACACGCGCAGGTCGAGTTGCTTCAGCACCAGGTTGCGCATCACCGGTTCGATGGTGGCCACGGCGTTCGGCACGTAGTTCACGGCATACGGGGCGAGTGCCCAGCCGAGATAGTTCAGCTGGTAGCGCACCACGGTGCCACCGTGCAGTTGCTCACCCCACTCGAAGCCGTCGAACCGGTCGACCGGTTGCAGGCACAGTTCGTACGCCCACCGCAGCAGCTCGGCGTCCATGTCGTCGGGCTCGCGCTGCAAGGTGGACGGTGTCGGCACTGCAGCGGTGCGCAGGTACTCGTTCAGCTCGGGCACCTTCGCCCGCTTGCGACGGAACCGCGCTTCGAACGTCCACACCAGCGCGCCGACCACCGCGAACGCCAGCACGTACGCGACGGGGATCACCCAGTCCCAGGTGGTGCCGCGATCGACGAACATGCGCGGCCCGTTCGCGAGCAGGGCGCTGCCGACGACGCTGAGCGCCCACACGCCGGGGATGCCCAGGTGCAGGCTCATCCCCCACCACAGCACCAGCGCCACACTGAGCAGCACCCACGTGAGCACGAACAGCAGCGGGCTGCCGGTGTACAGGAAGCCGGCGCCAGGGAAGACCAGCGACAGGCCAGCGGCACGAGCGCTGGTGCCGCCGACGGCCACCAACACGGTGCCCACCACCTCCACCAGTGCGACGACGGCGACGAGGCGGAGCACGAGGAACCGGGTGACCGGACCCATACGGCGCGGCTCGGTGGGCAGCAGTGGGATGTCGCCGGGCGTGCGGTCGACAACAGGACGAGTGACCGTGTCGGTCATGCGAGCACCTCCGGGTGCGGGGCGATGAGAGCGTGTGGGGCGTCGGCCAGGCGGGCGGCGAGCCGATCGAGCGCCACGGCGAGCGGGTCGTGGCGCACCGTGGGGCGAGCCAGCAACGGGGTGGCGCGGGGGTCGTCGACGAACACCAGCCAGATGCGCGCCGCCGCGATGAGCCGCTCGTCGTGCGGGTGTTCGGTGCCGCGAGCCGACGCGCCGAGTGCGCGGGCGCGCAACGCGGTCCAGTCGTCGTCGCCCACCCAGTGCAGGGAGCGAGCGAGGGCCGACATCACGGCGTGCTCCCATGCGGGAGCCGACCCGGCCGACCATCCGAGCGGGGTCCAGTGCCATGCGGGCCGATGCCCTCGACGCAGACCGAACTCGTCGGTCAGTGCCGCCTGGAAGCGGGACGTGTCGGCACCGGCGCGCTGTAGGGCAACGGCAGCGAGCGTGGCGTCGACCGGCCGCACCCACGTGGGTTCACTGCAGGGCACACCGAGGGCGGCGCGCCCGGCGTCGCGCACGAACGCATCGTCGACCGAGCCCGACAGGGCCAGTGCCGCACGGGCATGGGCATGGTCGACACGGAACGGCTGGCTGCCCGACCGGCCACGGGCCCACGCACCGACGCGACGGGCACGCCGTTCGACACCGGGGTCAGTGGCGATGCCGACGGCACTGGTGACGTCGCCGCTCAGCGCCAGCACCGCGGCCGTGCGCGATCGGTCGGTCGCGGACAACCGGTCGATCGACGCGAGACCGTTGGAGGTGCGGGCCCGACGGCGTGCCAGGTGCGAGAAGCCCGGCACTCGGCCCATCACGCCGCGCAGCCACGAGATCAGCCCAGCGGCCAGCAGCACCAGAGGGAACTCGTGCGCGGCCATCACCGGCCGCGACGTCGCATCGGTTGCCACATGCGGCGCGTCGGGGACCAGACCGCTCGCCACCACTGCGACGATGACCACCGTGGCGAGCAGCCAGTCGAGGCCCCACCTCAGCCAGGCCACGGTCGCCGCAATGGCGGCGACCAAGCACACGGCAGCGGCGACGTTGTGCGCACCCACCAGCCCGGCCCCGGGCACCAGCATGCTCCGCACCATGTGCACGCCGCGGTGACCGAACCCGAGTACGAGCGCGACCGGCACCGCCAGCGAGACGCAGAGCACGATCGCCCGGCGGCGGCGCAGCGGCGGAGCGACGGGCATCTACCCCAGCAGCCCCTGCACGTCGAGGTCGATGGCGTGGCGGCCGTGACGCTGCGCCATCGTGGTGAGCATCTGATCGCCGCGCTCGGTCTGCGCGGCCAGGATGGTGGCGATCACCGTCATCACCACGCCCCACAGCGAGCCGATGCGGTAGTCGTGCCACAGCACGTCCTCGGCGATGTCCACCCCTGCGGCCGCCATCCGTCGGCGATAGTCGTCGAGCAGGTCGCGTTCCACCTCGGCGCGTCGCGCCGGCTCGAAGCTGCCGCCGATCATGTAGGCCAGGTCCCACATGGCGTAGCCGTCGGTCACGGTCTGCCAGTCGACCACCACCAGCGGCGGGGCATCGGGGGTGGCTCCGAACATGAAGTTGTCGGGGCGGTAGTCGAGGTGCACCACGGTGCGCGGCGCCGTGCAGGCGGTGACCCACCCCTGCACCGACGGCGCCACGTTGCGCACCAACTCGATGATGTCGGCATCGAGCCCCGGCCCGAGGCGGTCGAGGAACGGCTCGACCATCATCCCGTAGACCATGCCCAGCGCCATCGCCGCCTCGTCGCCCTTCGGCCGGTGACCGGCGAAATCGGCGAGCGTCGGGTCACCCCAGCGGGGTGCGTGCAGGCCCACGGCCTGCTCCACCGCGAGTGCAGCTTCCTCCACGGTGAGTCCGGCCATCTGATCGCCCTGCCGCGAGTTCGACAGGTCCTCCATGATCATCACGAAGTCGGGTGCATCATGGTCGTAGGCGGCGAGGTGGCACTCGGGGATGCGAATGCTCAGCGACGGCGCGAGGTCGCGGTAGAACGACACCTCGGTGAGGTAGGTGCCGTTCACGAACGCGTTGGTGCGGGCGTTCACGTCGCCCGACGGGAACTTGCCGACCACACTGGTCGGCCGACCGTCGGGTTGGTCCCAGGTGAGACCGAACCGGGCGTTGCGGCCGGTCTGGCCGGTACCGATGAACGACTGCAGTTCGAGTTCGGTGACCTGCGCGCCCTGCGCCACGCCGGCGGCGTCGAGCACCGCCGTCATCCACCCTGCATCCAGCTGTGTGGGTTCTCCACGAACTCCGAAACTCATCGTCCCCCCGAACGTCGTTCCTGCGAATCGAACGTCCGCGAACCGTACTCGCGGCACGGAACCGCACCTCGGGTCGAGCGTCGATCCAACTGCAGGCGTACGACCAATGTCGGGCTGTGTTCGCTGCGTCCCGGCACCGATGCATTCCGGTCCCACCCGAGCCACAGGAGACCACCATGCGCCGCGCGGCATTCATCGCCCTCACCTTCGTCCTCATCGCCGCGGTGCCGACCATCGCCACCGCCAAGGGCGGATCCGGCGGCGGTGGCGGCGGCACCCCCTCCGGTCCCTGCGTGTCGATCTCGTTGCCCAAGCCGGTGGAGAGTTTCAACGTGGCGGGCAAGACCGACCTGACCGTGCAGTTGCAGTCGAAGATCACCAGTTGCACCGGCGGCTCGTACGTGATCGACGTCGTGGAGATCGACGG
>SXGU01082052.1_pt1 | contig 12479 bp, 9 predicted proteins | sample 3174531 | NCBI WGS metagenome assembly SXGU01 (sample SAMN11356863, study PRJNA531348) | freshwater metagenome | isolation source: freshwater sample F1-140 | place: China: Fuxian Lake, Yuxi | collected 2017-12-25 | reverse complement strand
GTCATCTGAAGGTCGCTTGCGATCTTGGTGCGAAGCCCCGAAATTTTAAGGGTTGACCCAACACCGTAGGCTTTTTTGAGATCCACGCTTTCGTTGGCAGATTGATAGAACTCGCGGGATCGACCGATTTCATCGACTAATTGACCGGTCACTCTGCGCATCGCCATGGTCCGTGCGCGCAGGATTTTTTCGCTTGGAGCACGATCAAGTTTAATTTTCTCCGCTCGAGAGTAATTCACATTCTGACTAGCAAATGCATCGGCAATCGCGGATGTGAATTGCGATCCGCCAACCGGGAAGGTCCGAATCCAAAATTTCCCACCGGCGATGACGACTATATCTGTTGAATTTGTCCCAATATCAATGCACGAAACAGGCTCGGGCTTGTCTTCTAATTCAAAGTCATAGTGAAGCGCGTTGTATACAGCGACAGAACTGAGTGTCAGAACATCTGGTTCGAGTCCGCACTCCGAATAAAGCTTGAGCAGTTCGTGAAGGCGTTCCTTGGTGACTGCAAAAATTCCAATTGCGAGTTGTCCGCTGTCGTCTGCTGGCAGAACATGGCTGTCCCATTCGACTTCCTCGATTGGAAATGGAATTTGTTGCTTCGCTTCATATTCAATCATGCTTCGCAGCGTCTTGGCATCAACCGCTGGGATTGTGGCAAATCGAGCAAATCCAGCATTCCCTGGAAGACTCATAATGATTGGCTCGGTCGCCAACTGCTCTGCATGAGCTTGGGCGAATGCTCCAAGAGAGACTCGGATCATTCCTTCGCGGTCGGACACACTCGGGTCGGAGAGCACTTTTTGGTGGGGAATGACAGCAAAGTCAGTGACATTAATCGTGTCGCCAACCAAAGCAAGACGAATCGCCTTCAGGGCAAATTCACCAACTTCGATTCCCCAGGCGACTTTGCTCGGTTCCATTCGATTAACTCCTCTTTAACTGTTCATAAACTCAGAGCGCGGGTAGTGACTTGGACGATACGAACGTTCCGACATCTTATACGCCTCCGAAGGAGTGTGGATGCGATAGGCTATGTTGATATGCATCCCGATTCCACCCCACCGGACAGCGACGCCCTCGGGCGAACGACTCCCACCCCGCCCGTTGACATCAATGCCGCTCTGAATGCGGAGATCGAGAGGGCTCTGGGAGGAATGAATGCTCAGGAAATTCTGGATGCGACAAACACACCTCGACCAGCTGCCCGGACATCGGGGACAAACCCGATTCGTCGGACTTCTGGCGGGCGCCAACTGCGAACTGGACAAGTGATGGACGTTCGCGGCAAAGATGTCTTTGTGGAGTTCAGTCCCAAGAGTCACGGAATCTGCCCAATCACCCATTTCGAAACTCCGCCAACTGCTGGCGAAAAATTAGAGTTCGTTGTTGAGCGACTTGATCCATTTGAAGGCGTGCTGATTCTCGCCCGCGAAGGAATGATCACAAAGGCGCAGTGGGGTGATTTGAAAGTGGGACAAGTTGTCGAAGCGCGATGCGTTGGAATGAATGTCGGTGGGCTCGATATGGAAGTCGCTCATCACCATGCATTCATGCCTGCGGCGCAAGTCGATTTGCGGCACATCGAAGATATCTCTGTGTTTCTCGGTCAAAAGATGGAATGCGAAATCATCGAATTGCGCAGAAATCGCGAGAGAATGCTGCTGAGTCGCCGCCGCGTTCTTGAAAAAGAACGCATGGAAAAGCGGAATGTTCTGCTGGGAGAAATCGAAGTTGGATCTCAACGCACTGCGACAATTGTTTCGCTTCAACCGTTCGGAGCTTTCGCAGATATCGGTGGTGTTGATGGACTCATCCCAATGGGAGAACTTGCACATGGAATGCTTGAAAAAGCATCCGATGCAGTCTCGGTGGGCGATGTGGTCGAAGTCAGGGTCATTCGTGTTGATTTGACCGCTGTACCCCCGCGGATCACGCTCAGTCGGCGCAGACTTATGGCTGATCCAGTCGCAGAGTTGGTCAATGGATTGGAAGTTGGCGGAACGATTTCTGGAGTCGTGCGACGACTGATGGAATTCGGTGCTTTTGTTGAAATCGCTCCAGGAGTTGAAGGGCTTGTTCATATCTCGGAAATCTCCCACGACCGAGTTTTCAGCACCGACAAGGCGCTGAAAATTGGCGAGGAAGTTCAAGCAAAAATCTTGGCCCTCGACCTGCCAAAGCGCCGGATCAGCCTTTCGATCAAGGCGCTGAAAGATGCCCCAGTTCGCCAAGAATCCCAAGGAAGAGATGGCGGCGGGCGAAGCGGAGGTCGAGATCGTGGCGAAGCGATTCAGGCCCGCGAGGCAGACCCGGCGATGCGTAAATTACTCTCGAAATTTGGCGGAAATGACAAGAATCTGAAGGGTGGGTTGAGCTGAGTCTTGTTTTAGGTCTTGGATTTTAGGTCTTGGATTTTAGGTCTTGGATTTTAGGTCTTGGATTTTAGGTCTTCGACCCAGCAGAATCTTCCCACAAATCACAGACATCCTGTCCGTCGCTGTTCAATCGAACCAAGAGATAGGTGCGCGTTGCGCAAGAGAAGCCGATTGAAAGCGCGCAGGCACCAATCAAGAGGCAGAGAATCGTCCTCCACATATCAATCAATGATGCCGTGATGGACTGCGTGAAGCCAAGAAGTCCCAGAGGCGCTGATTGGTATGGCTCGAGGAAATGAAGATTTCCAACAGCAGAGAGCGCAGCTTCGCCACTTGCGGATTCGTATGCTCCAAGAGCGAATGACCAGATTATGGTCGCCGCGAAATCTGCAACAAGCGTTCCAAGTGCAATGACCACAAGTGAAATGAATCCATACCAGAGGAGATGCAGAGGTCGCGCGAAGATGTATGCGCCAGTTCGTTGAATGCTCTCGACCGCATCGCAACCATCGCATGCGACGGCGGGCGCAATGAGCGGCACACCAATCAACAGCACAACGATCACGATTGCAGAGAGCGCGGCCGAGATGAGCGCGATTCCAAAGAGCGCTCCGCCGAGAATATCCAAGAAAGGAAGATTTCCAAGCACGCCAAGCAACCAAGCGGGAATCCATAAAACGAATCCAAGGATGACTGCGAAAATCGGTGCGAAGATGAGCGTGGCAATTCGAGGACGAATGAAATCGCTTGCTTGATTGAATGACCAACCGCGCATGGACATATCTCCAGCGCTGAGCCGACACAGCACCCCACTCCCCCACCCAAATGCCAAGATACAAACGACTACAAAAAACACTGTAAAACAAGGGGCAGAAGTCCAAGATGCCACAGGAACGCCTACGAGGAGTGCATTCCCCGCGCCGATCGCCGACGGGACATCCGCGCAAGCAACGCTTGCGATCAATGTATAAAAAGATGTTCGAACGGCTTCGTTCAATGCTTCGAAAGACGATCGTGGTCGCGCGGCATCGATCATGCTCATAAGGTTTGAATATCGCGATGGCTCGATGGGATTTGTGGCGTTGATGCGAATCGAATCCGCCAACAGAATTTCCAGTTCATCGAGCGATGCAGTTTGCGCATTCACACGCTGCTCTTGAAGAAGTGAGGGGATGACAACTGCACGAACTGATTCTTGTGCATCGACCAATTGTTTTTCGCGGATCGGGCCAGCAAAGAGTCCTTCAGGCGAAGATGTTGGCGGAGCAAATCCATCCCACACCCTGCCTGCGGCAACAACCGTGAGCAGCAAAACAAATGTGAGTGCGATGCGAGTTGGTCGAAGTCCAGTGGATACTGCGCCAAAGAACTTGAGAAAGGGCAGAATGCTTGGCCAATCAACAGAGTCAACTCTGCTCTGGGGTTGCTGCATGGGAGGCACGGAAGAATTTGTTGGCATTTGAGATGTCATGAACTGCGAATCATGACAGAAACGAGGCAACCATGCCTGCAAGACCAACCGCCGCCAAGATCGTCAGAAAACCAACAAGCAGTCGCTGTTCCATCGACCATCGACGATTGACTTTGACAAAGGTGGAAACCGAAGCGACTTCATGCGATTCGAGCCCTTCCATTTGTGCATATGAACGGGGAATTCGCAGTGAGAAATCGCAATCACAATCTGGGCAGCGCTTGATGGTTGCTAATTCTTCGCCACGACGCCCGCATGAGGCACAAAGCGGAAGGTGAATCCATGAGGTTTGAGAGTTCTTGATCATGTTCGCCGGTTCTATGAATCCTAGTCGCAGATTGGACATTGGCAAATTCCCAGTCAAAGATTGCGCGGGGTAGAATCGGGTCTCTATGAACAAAGAACTGATTCCGGTACTCGACCTTCTCGCCACAGACAGCGCTGGATCTCTTGAACGACTTTTTGACTTTCTTCGCATTCCAAGCGTCAGCGCAGATCCTGCATTCAAGGGCGATGTGGCTCGTGCCGCGGATTGGGTCTGCGGTCAATTGCGCTCTGCTGGTCTGAATGCTGCGGTTCGACCGACCTCGGGTCATCCGATGGTGGTTGCGAAACATGAAGGACCACCGGGATATGACGGACCGCGCCTCTTGTATTACGGCCACTACGACGTGCAACCAGCTGATCCAATTGATTTGTGGAAGAGCGGCGCGTTCGAGCCTGTCTTGGTCGACGGTCCGCGCGGGAAGCGAGTGGTCGCTCGCGGCGCATGCGATGACAAGGGACAAGTCATGTCTTTCATCGAAGCGTTTCGTGCTTGGATCAAAGTTCATGGAACGCTTCCATGCTCGGTGACGGTTCTGCTTGAAGGCGAAGAGGAATCAGGAAGCGAAAGCCTCGAACCATTCTTGGAGCACAACAAGGCTGAATTGAAGGCAGATGCGTGCGTTGTTTCCGATACGGGAATGTGGGATATGGAAACACCCGCGATCACAACGAGCCTTCGTGGATTGGTGTATTTGGAAATCACGATTCACGGGCCAAATAAAGATTTGCATTCGGGATTATTCGGAGGCGCAGTTCCCAATCCAATCAATGTGCTCTCATCGATCATCTCTGCATTGCACGATTCACATCGACGAATCACAGTTCCACATTTTTATGATGATGTTGTGGAAACTTCTCCTCGCGTTCGTCAGCAGTGGCAAAAGATGGGATTCGACGACAACGAATTTCTAGGAAGTGTCGGATTGACCGAGTCGTTTGGCGAAGTGGACCGTTCAACAATCGAACGAACCTGGAGTCGTCCAACTTGCGATGTCAATGGAATTTATGGCGGGTATATGGGCAAGGGCGCGAAGACTGTCATCGCGGCTCATGCGACAGCGAAAGTTTCTTTCCGATTGGTCGCAGACCAGGACCCGCGCAAGATCATTGACTCTGTTCGGGCATTCGTCCAAGCAAGATTGCCCAAAGACTGCCGCGCGGAATTCACGGAATTCGGGGTGAATCGTGCATTTCATGTGCCGGACGGATCCGTCTTTCTTGCGGCGGCCGAACGCGCATTGAATCAGGTCTACACACGACCTGCCGTGTTGATCGGATCGGGCGGCAGTATTCCTGCCGTCGGCGCGATTCAGCGCATCTTGGGAGCGCCAGCATTATTGATGGGTTTCGGTCTCGACGACGACTGCGTTCACTCGCCAAATGAAAAGTTTGAAGTTGGTTGTTTCGAGGGCGCTCAAAAAAGTCACGCTGCTTTACTCTCTGAAGTCGGGCGAATGCGACTGTAGAAGTTTCAACATATGCGTCTGTTGCATCTGATACATCCTCTGATCTATTCGCTCGCGCTTGTTATTGGAATCTCCGCCAACGCAAGCAAAGCCGATGGACCTGTTTCGATTTCACTCGAACACTTCGGAGTTGGCGGACATTTCAGAACTGGTGATATTGTCGCGGCGCGATTTCTTTTGCAAGGGCAAATTGACCAGCCAACTCCGATCGAGATCGCGTGGGAAGTTCCTGACGGTAATGGCGACATCGCGCAGATCACTCGGCGACTTGTGCTTGATCCTGGCCAACCTGTCAGCACTTGGTTGTATGCGCGAATCCCTACCAAAATAAATCCCAGTGCCGCGATGGGAGAGATTTATACGGTGCGAGTGTGGGCACAGAACAATGGTCGTCGAACCCGCGAACTTGGCTCCGCACGAATTTCTCCCGCATCTAGCGTGAATCCAACTGTTGTAGTCGAATTGACACAAGACATCTTTGGTGTTGTGGGCAGCGGTCGGATGGGATTAGATCCATATTCCACTCCTGAGCCGGGGTTTGGTCGCATCCCTTCCATGAACGAAATCACCAAGATTGCACGCGGAATTCGAGCACAAGATTTGCCAGATCGCTGGGAAGGACTCTCGCAATTCTCGGCGTTGATATGGACGGAAGGAAGTCCGGGGAACCTCTCCGGAGACTCCGCACGCGCGTTGCGCGAATGGATTGGTCGAGGTGGACTTTTTATTATTGTGCTGCCAGAAACTGCGGATCCGTGGGGTCTTGGTTCCCCTTCAAAGCATCCATTGACTGATCTGATGCCTGACTGGAAAGTGTTGCGCGTCGAAGCAGTTCCAATTGGAGCTTTGTTGCCAGTAGTCAGTCAATCTGATCAATTGCTCAATCCGAAGGCGACCATGCCAGTCACATTTTTCGAGGAATCCGGCAAGAGCAAAGCGTACGAACCGCTGATACTTCTTCCAGTTCCGCGAGATGCTCGAACGGGTTTTCCAAGTCCTCGAAGCAAATTGCTCGACGAAAAAATTCTTGCGGTCACCAGATCGTATGGACATGGACGGATCACAGTGATTGGTCTGGATGTGGACGCTCTTTCGCGCCGAGGTCTGCAGAGCGGCGCACTTCCGCAAGCTGATATTTTTTGGAACCGCATTCTGGCGCGGCGAGCAGATTCGCCTTCGAGTGGCGAATATCAAAGCCTTGAGAAATCCAATCGAATTGCGAAGACGACTCCAAACTTTGTTGATCTTGGCAGAGGAGATTTGATTGAGGGCGAAATCGGAATGCGTGGCGAAGCGGCCGTTGGGATATTGGGTGCATTTCTGCTCTTCGTCGTTTACTGGGTGATCGCTGGTCCTGGCGGATTTGGAATTTTAAAGTGGATGAAACGCGAACGACATTCTTGGGCATTATTCGTTGTATCTGCGCTCTTTTTTGGCCTTGGAGTCTGGATCTTTGGCGGATTGATTTATTCAAGCCGCGTTCGTGTTCAACACTTGACCGTGCTTGATTCGATTTGGAGACCATCTGTCAACCAACCCGCAATCGACACGGCGATGTCCCGTGCGACAAGTTGGTTCAGCGCATATCTGCCGGGATATGGACAAACAAATATATCGATTGATCCAGAGAGCGAAAGGCGAAATGTTCTGACGGGATGGTCGGCACCAGGCAGCATGATCAGTACATTTCCAAATCCCGCACGTTCGGCAATTCCAATCGAAAATCCAAACTCTTTACAAGTCACTGCGCGCGCAACATCTGCGAGTTTTCAAGCGCAGTGGATGGGCGCAGTTCCAAGCGGCTGGGGGAAAGCGCCGTTTACTCCTGACCCTGCGCGTTCACTTGAACAAACGATCGTTCCTGGTGATCCTCTGCGAGTCATGGTGAGTGGTTTAGTGGAACACACATTGCCAGGACCGCTTCACGCTGTCGGCATCATCCATATCACGCCGATTCGAAATCCTGCACCGAAAGTGGATGCCACCAATTTGGGTGTGAATACACCCTCTGACGCGCTTCCAAACATTGGGCGATTTTCGATTTTGTCTGTATGGAAACCAAATGAGCCAATCGAGTTGAAAGAAGTTCTCTATCCAGGCGGCCCGATGGGTGTCGATGAGCGCATAGGAGATCTTGCCAACGCAATTGAAGCTCGATTTCAAAAACCATTTATTGAAGACACGCTTCGAAATCAGATAAATCAATTTGGTCAGATCACCGCAGATCGACGAAGACTTTTTTTGGACATGCTCGGCATATACAACATGTTGCAACCACCGGACTATTTCACCAAAAAACCGAATGATGCGGACCCAGTCGTTGTGCAGAGATTCTTGGGAAGATCCCTCGATATTTCCGCATGGTTTACGACACCGTGCCTGATTGTTTGGGGGTATCTCGATGCGGCGGAATGTCCGGTTCCCATTGTGATTGATGGCGAGAAGGTTCCCAGTACAGGGATCGTGTTGGTGCGAGTGGTATTTCCCCTGCCTTTGGACGAACGATTCGCCGCGCCTGAATTGATCGAGAGACTAAAGTGATGCCATGCCGATGATCGAAACAGTCAATCTGACAAGAAAGTACGGTGAGCTGACGGCACTCGATAATTTGAATCTCACCATCGAAGAAGGAACTTGCTTCGGATTCATCGGACCAAACGGCGCAGGGAAGACGACGACAATCAAGATTCTTGCGACGCTGCTGAAACCAACTTGGGGCGAAGCGCGCGTGGATGGCCATGTCGTGGGATATCAGAATCATCTCATTCGACCGATCATCGGATATGTCCCAGATTTTCTCGGCGCGTATGAAGATATGTTGGTCAGTGAATACCTGGAATTCTTTGCCGCGTGTTATGGAATTCACGGCGAGAAGCGCATGCGTGTCGTGGGTGAAGTGCTTGAGTTGACCGATCTTGTTTCGAAGCGCGCTTCGGATGTGAATGGATTGTCACGCGGAATGCAACAGCGACTCTCCGTGGCGCGCGTTCTTTTGCACGATCCGAAAGTATTGCTGATGGATGAGCCATCGAGCGGGTTGGACCCGCGTGCGCGCATCGAAATGCGAGAACTTCTGAAGGAACTGCGTCGAATGGGAAAGACCATTCTTATTTCATCGCACATCCTGTTCGAGTTGGCAGAACTTTGCACTGCGGTCGGAGTGGTCGAACAAGGCAAACTGATTTTTTCGGGAGGAATCTCTGAAATGATGGACCGCGCTGGAAGCGGCAGTATGGTGCATCTTGTCGTGGATGAACGACCGCAAGAAGCGGCGGCGCTGCTGAAGCAGGTGCGTGGCGTCTTGAAAGTGACTTTGGAACGAGAAGAAAAAGTTGTGCGAATCGACGTGACAATCGACCCCAAGAGTGGAATGCCGATCAGCGATATCCCGAGTCGTTTGATTGCGCAGGGATTTCGAGTCGCGCGCTTTTCGCATGAACCGATGAATCTAGAAACGGCGTTTATGCGCTTGACAAAAGGAATTGTTTCGTAAACTTTCGCGGAATACGGAAATGATGAAACTATGAAAGTCCTTCTCGCCGCGAGTCCAGACCGTCCAGCAACCGCATCGATCTTGGATGCGGTTCGCAGAATTGTTGCGAAGCACGCCGAAATTGTTGCTGAAATCCAAGCAGATAGCGCGGCACTCTCTGCGAATCTTAGATTTGATCGGATGGTCGCAGTCGGCGGTGATGGGACATTGATCGCACAATTGCGGCGAATTTTGGATCGTGGAATGCCGCTCGTTGGAGTGAATTCCGGCCGACTGGGTTTCCTCGCGGAATTTGATCCCGCATCATTGGAAGCGCAAGCGGAATCGATCTTCGGCCCCAATCCACTTATTCGGCAACGAATGGTGATGGATGTGATGGTGAAGCGCAAAGATGCAACCGTGGTTTTTCACGGAGTCGCGGTGAATGATGTTGTCGTGAGCGCGGGCTTTCCATTTCGCATGATCGAATTGCGACTTGAATTTTCAGGCAATGAAGGACCAGATGTTTCTGGCGACGGAATCATCATTGCCAGTCCAGTCGGATCAACCGCGTACACCGTTTCTGCTGGTGGACCGATTGTGCACCCGGATGTTGAGGCGTTGATCGTGACCCCGATTTGTCCGCATAGTTTGGGCTTCCGCCCGATTGTTGTGCCGAGCCATCTTGATGTTTCCGTTCGCGTCGAGCGTGCGAATGATGGAACGGCATTGATGCTTGATGGACAGACAAATATTCGATTGGCAGTCGGCGACATTATTCAAGTTGGCCGACATCAATCGATGGCGCGATTGGTTGGCAATCCTGACGTGACATATTGGCAGCAGTTGCTTTCCAAGATGCGCTGGGCAGCGCCGCCGACATATCGAGACCGCGGGGCTTGAGAAAAAGTCCCACGCAAGTTTATGCGTAACGCATCCGTGTGAGTTGGCGCTCGTGCAATCTTGAGAGCGTTGCCATTGAACACATCGCACCAATCAGCGCGCACAACATATCCCACTGCGCATCCCATGGATCACCTTGCGAGCCGAGGAATGCATCCGCCGATGCGCCGAGCGCGACAGATGATCTCCATTCAATCATCTCGAAGAATGCGCTGAATGCAAGTGCCGATGCGATGCAAAGAAATGCGAGCCAGCGACCTGGTTGAAGCGGCGATGTTCGCCGCAGAAGTTCACGTGCAATCAATGCGGGAACGAATCCTTGAACGAAATGTCCAAGACGGTCATAGTCATTGCGCGCAAGACCAAACCACTCCTGCGCCCAAAGTCCGACAGGCACTTTTTCGTATGTGTAATGTCCGCCGACAACCAAGATGACGGCATGCATGGTCAGCAGCACCAGCAGAATGCGCGTGATTCCATTTCGCCTTGTCAACCAGACAATAATTGGAAGTCCGACGATCACCCACGAAACTTCCATCCACCAGGTCAACCAATCAAATGGATGAAATGCAGACCATCCGAGTGTCACGACCACGATGGCCGCCAACAGCGCGCCAAAGTATCGATGCGAAGTCGTCGCCGAATTCTTCGCTGCAATTGGATGCATACACGGAAAAGTATCAGGTCTGCAAATCTCCGCGCAATTGCTCGAAACCGCCCAATGCGTGATTTCACGCTACATTTTCGGGATGATTGATATCAAGGCATTTCGAGAGAACCCCGAAAGATTTGTGCGCGGCGCAGCAGAGAAGCGAATGACAGTCGACTTCCCCCGCTTGACCGCTCTTGATGAACAACGACGGAGCATCTTGACTGATCTTGAAGTGAAGCGTGCAGAGCAAAATCGACTCAGCAAAGAGACGGGGCCGCAGATGGGAAAGTTGAAGGGTCAACTGAAAACAGCGGCGGAGGCAGATCGAGCGAAAATCCAAGCGCAGCTTGCTGATTTGGAAGCGACTCCAGTCAGACTGAAGAATGAAGTGATTGTGTTGGAGCGTCTGCTTGCCGATGTCGAACCTGCTTGGCAGGAACTTCTGCTGACTGTTCCTCAGCCTCCTGCAGCCGATGTGCCCAAGGGTGCTGGCAGCGACGACAACATCGAAATTCGCAGATGGAATCCAAAGGGATTCGATACGGCGATTCCCTTCGCAAAGAATCGTGGATTCAAGCCCAGAACGCATCAAGATTTAGTGCGCACGCTTGGTTTGGTTGACTTTGAACGCGGAGTCAAGATGTCGGGAACACGGCACTATGTGCTGACCGGACTGGGGATGCGACTGCACCATGCGATCATTCGATATGCGCTTGATTTCATGGCGGATCAGCGTGGTTTTCAACCTATGGGAGTTCCGGTGATCGTGCGTGAAGAGTGCATGATTGGCACTGGTTTTTTCCCAGCTGGCCGAGAGCAGGCTTATCACCTGGAAGAATCCAAACGCGGCAGTAATCACGATTTATTTCTGACCGGAACAGGCGAAGTCGGATTGATGGGACTGCATGCCGATGAAATCATTCCGCTGGAATCTTTGCCGTTGAAATATGTCACCGCATCGACCTGCTTTCGCCGCGAAGCTGGGGCCGCCGGTAAGGACACTGCGGGCTTGTATCGCATTCATCAATTCGACAAGGTCGAGCAGGTTGTGGTTTGCAGAGCGGACGACGCGGAGAGCCGTGCGTGGCATAAGACAATGTTGGAATCCGTAGAGATGATCTTGCAGTCGCTGGAATTGCCGTATCGATTATTGCAATGTTGCACAGGCGATCTTGGAGTGAAGAACGAGGACATGATCGATGTTGAATCGTGGATGCCTGGACGCGGCGAAATTGGTGCCGATGGAAGTCCGACGGGCGCATTTGGTGAAACACATTCAGCGAGCAGACTTGCGGACTTCCAATGTCGCAGATTGAACTTGCGTTACAAGGATGAACAAGGACGAACAACGTTTGCGTATGCGCTGAACAACACCGTTGTCGCCAGTCCACGAATTCTGATCCCCTTGCTTGAAATGCACCAAAATGCCGATGGATCTGTGAATATTCCAGTCCCTCTGCGTTGCCATATGGGCGGACGAGAGCGAATCGAGCCCCCAAGTTCGTGAGGTTTAGAGCTCGTGAGGTTTAGAGCTCGTGAGGTTTAGATTTGCCGGATGACTTGAATCCGAGTCTTACGGTCGGCCGCCAGTATTCACAATCGGATATGGACTGAGAGTGGAAGGCTTATTCATTAGCCAGAAGCGCGCCCAGTCGTCTTGGACTTGGCGCAAATCCACATCGCCAACCGTGGCTGAATTCATATACGCCTCGTTGATAGAGAGTGAAGTTCCTGCAAGTTCTGGAGTTTGATCTCGTCCAATGACCACTGCATTTGCGCAGTAGGACTTATTGCAAGCGTCATT
>SXGU01008940.1_pt1 | contig 12479 bp, 9 predicted proteins | sample 3174531 | NCBI WGS metagenome assembly SXGU01 (sample SAMN11356863, study PRJNA531348) | freshwater metagenome | isolation source: freshwater sample F1-140 | place: China: Fuxian Lake, Yuxi | collected 2017-12-25 | reverse complement strand
GCCGAGGCCATGCAGGCCACCGTGGCGGCCAGCCCGCGCCAGGCGAAGTACGCCGCCGCCGTCGACCGGGAGTCCGCCCGCGAGCTGCTCGCCGAGAAGCTCGAGGCGGGCGCCGCCAAGGCCGCCGCCGAGCAGCAGGCCGCGGACGCCGCGGCGCAGCCGAAGGCCGACGCCCCGGCGAAGAAGGACACCGCCCCAGCCTCGACGTCGCGGCGGCGTACGAAGGAGGAGGACGGCGTCGTCGAGCAGGTCGTGAAGTCGAGCGCCTTCAAGCAGTTCATGCGGACCGCGGCCGCCGAGATCGCCCGCGGCATGTTCGGCACCGGCCGCCGGTAGCGGGCGGGGGCAGCGGCGGAGTCACCGGATATCCGGGGACTCCTGCACTTCTGCACCGAGATCTGGGTGCAGAAGCGCAGGACTGGGTGCAGAAGTCTGGACCCTGGTGTCGGGGTCCCCTGATATCCGGGGACCCCGCCGGCCCGGCCGCCCGAGCGGCGCTGGGTCAGCGGAACCGGGTCAGGCGGACCAGCGGAGCGAGTCTGCGATGTGGTCGGCCAAGGGGTGCACGCCGTGGAGGTCCTCGCGCTCGCTCATGAGCTCGTGCAGGGCCAGTGCGTGACGTGTCTTGATGTTGTTGCGCAGCGTGCGCAGCCGCTCCTGCTCGAGGTCGAACTCGACCTCCGGGACCTGCTGCTCCGCGTCGAGCGAGGTGGGATCGGCCATCTCGTCCTCCAGGGGGATCGGGCAGGCCGCCCGGGTGGGGGAAGCCTGCGACTAGTGGGTGCAGTGATCCTGACCCGGCAACGTCGCTCGGAGGTTGACGCACGGTTACGGGCAGGTTCCGCTTACTCCACAACATATACACATGTTGTGGACTATCTCACCGCCTTTTCGCCGCTCGACGTGCTGCTGGCGCTACGGTGCGTCCCGTGACCGACGACTGGGCAGCCACCTCCCGAGACATCCACGAGATCACCCAGGTGAAGTACCGCTACCTGCGGTCGCTCGACACGAAGGCCTGGGACGACTTCGCCGCGTGCTTCGTCCCCGAGGCCACCGGCGACTACAACGGCCTGGTCTTCGACGACAGCACGGCGCTGGTCGATTACATGAAGGCCAACATGACCGAGGGCATGCTGACGCTGCACCAGGCCCACCACCCGGAGATCACCGTCGACGGCGACACCGCCACCGGGCACTGGTACCTGCAGGACAAGGTGATCATCGAGGCCTTCAAGTTCGTCCTCGAGGGCGCCGCGCTCTACACCGACCGCTACGTGCGTACGCCGGACGGCTGGCGGATCGCCCACACCGGCTACCGCCGCACCTTCGAGCAGAGCTACAGCCTCGACGACCTGCCGAGCATGAAGATCGGCGGACCCGGCACCGCGACGTACGCCTCGACCGACTGAGCCCGGCCGAGCCCGCTGAGCCCGGCTGAGCCCCAGCCCTCAGACGGTCGGCTCGGACCACGCGAGCTGGACGACCTCGACGCCGCGGTCCCGGGTGACCAGCCGCCCGCGCCCGGGCGGGGCCAGCATCGGTCGCTGGTTGCCGAGCAGCGGACCCTCGTCGGGGTTGCCCGACAGCATCAGGCCGGGCATGGCCAGATCCCGCAGCGACTGGATGACGGGCTCGTAGAGCGCTCGGGACGCGCCACCGGAGCGGCGGGCGACGGCGAGGTGCAGGCCGACGTCGCGGGCCTGCGCCAGCAGCGGTTGCAGCGCCGCGACGGGCGAGCTCTGCTGGGTGGCGACCAGGTCGTAGTCGTCGACGAGGACGAACAGCTCGGCGCCCGACCACCACGACCGTTCGCGCAGCTGCTCGGGCGTCACGTCCGGGCCGGGGATGCGTCCCTCGAGGTAGGTCGCGATCTCGCGCAGCGCAGGCGTCGCCTGGGCGGCGGAGGTCACGTAGTTGATCAGGTAGTCCTCGGGGACCTCGCCGAGGAGCGCGCGGCGGTAGTCGACCAGCAGGATCTGGGCCTGCGCCGGGGTGCGGGTCCGCATGATCTCCTGCGCCAGGGTGCGCAGCACCCCGCTCTTGCCCGACCCGCTGTCGCCCAGGACCAGCAGGTGCGGCTCCTGGACCGGGTCGAGCGTGACCGGAGCGAGGTCCTTCTCGTCGATGCCCACCACGAACCGGTCGGCGGGCGGACCGGCCTGCTCGCGGACCTGGGCCAGGTCGATCCGCTCCGGCAGCAGGCGGAGCTTGGGTCCGTCGGGCCCCGTCCACGCGTCCCGCACCTTCGTGACCAGGTCGTCGACCCCGTCACCCAGGTCAGCGGCGTCGGTGACCCCGTCGATCCGCGGGAGCGCTCCGAGGAAGTGCAGCTTGCTGCCGACCAGGCCACGGCCCGGGCGACCGGTGGGGACCAGGGCCGCGACCCGCCGGTCGATCTCGGAGTCGACCGGGTCACCGAGCCGCAGCTCGAGCCGGGTGCCGAACATGTCGCGCATCGCGGCCCGGAAGTCCGACCACCGCGAGGCCGCCGAGACGATGTGCAGGCCGAAGGTGAGCCCGCGTGTGGACAGCTGCTGGATGGCGACCTCGACGTCGTCGAAGTCCGACCGGAGCGTGCTCCAGCCGTCGATCACCAGGAACACGTCGCCGTAGCCGTCGTCGGCGCGACCCTGGTCCTCGGCCCGCGCCCGGCGGGCCCGGTAGGTCTCGATCGAGTCGATGCCCATCCGGCGGAAGTAGGCCTCGCGGCGGTCCACGATGCCCTGCACCTCGGCGACGATCCGGGTGACGACGTCCCGCTCGGAGCGGGTGGCCACGCCGGCCACGTGCGGGAGCCGCGCCAACGGGGCGAAGGTGCCCCCGCCGAAGTCGAGGACGTAGAACTGGGTCTCCTGCGGCGTCGAGGTCAGGGCCATGCTGGTGACGATCGAGCGCAGCAGCGTGCTCTTGCCGCTGCGCGGGCCACCGACCACGGCGACGTGGCCCGCCGAGCCGGAGAGGTCGACGCTCAGGGTGTCCCGGCGCTGCTCCCGGGGCCGGTCGACGGTGCCGAGGGGCACGGTGAGCGCCCCCAGGCGGCGCCACTCCTGCGACACCAGGCCGAGCCGCGGGTCGACCGCCAGGTCGGGCATGAGCTGGTCGAGGGTGTCCGGGACGTCGAGCGGCGGCAGCCACACCTGGTGGGCGGCCGGTCCCTTGCCGAGCATCCGCTCGACCGCGATGTCGAGCACGGAGTCCTGCTCGCCGGGGTCGACGGGCACCGGCGCCGGCTCGTCCTCGGGCACGTCGACGTCGAGCTTGAGCACCTCCGAGATCGTGAACGGGAGGATGCCCTGGAGCTTGCCCCCCTCGTCCCGGCGGACCCGCACCCGTCCCGACGGCGGCCCGGAGACGTACGCCGCCTTGAACCGCACCAGGGTGGTCGGGTCCGGCTTGAGATAGCCCAGGCCGGGGACGGCGGGGAGCTCGTAGGCGTCGGGGACGCCGAGCACGGTGCGGGACTCCTGCGCGCTGAACGTGCGCAGCCCGACCCGGTAGGAGAGGTGCGACTCCAGACCGCGCAGCCTCCCCTCCTCGAGGCGCTGCGAGGCGAGCAGGAGGTGGAGCCCCAGCGACCGGCCCAGCCGGCCGATGGCGACGAAGAGGTCGATGAACTCCGGCTTGGCCGACAGCATCTCGGAGAACTCGTCGACGACGATGAACAGGGACGGCAGCGGCTCGAGCTCCCGGCCGTCGACACCACCGGCCACCCGGGCCTTCTCGTAGTCCCGGATCGAGGCGAAGTTGCCGGCCTCGCGCAGCAGCTCCTGGCGGCGCACCATCTCACCGGACAGCGCGTCCTGCATGCGGTCGACGAGGGTGAGCTCCTGCGCCAGGTTGGTGATGACCGCGGAGACGTGCGGCAGTCCCGACATGCCCGCGAACGTGGCGCCACCCTTGAAGTCGACCAGCACCAGGTTGAGCTGCTCGGGAGAGTGCGTCATCGCCAGGCCGAGCACGAGGGTGCGCAGGACCTCGGACTTGCCCGACCCGGTCGCGCCGATCACCAGCCCGTGCGGCCCCATGCCCTGCTGGGCGGACTCCTTGATGTCCAGGTTGACCACGGACCCGGTGTCGGAGGTGCCGATCGGCACCCGCAACCGGTCCCGTGACGGACGCGAGCGCCACGCCGCGTCGGGGTCGAAGGCCCGGACGTCGCCGAGCGCGAGCAGCTCCATGAAGTCAACGTCGCTCTGGGCCTCGGGGGCGCTCTCGAGCGCACCGCCGGCCGCCACCGTGTGCAGCGGCGTGAGCCGGCGCGCGAACGCCTCGGCCAGGGGCAGCGGGCACTGGTCGACCTTGGCCCGGACGGTCTCCTCGCGCAGCCGCAGGGCCCGGACGGCGTACCGTCCGTCGTCGAGCGGCTCGCCCTCGAGCTGGAGCCGGAGCCGGGTGGAGTCCTGGAGCTCGTCCCACCGGACCGGCAGGTCGGGGACGGTCACGCCGTGCACGCCGTCGTTGGGGACGACGTGGTTGCCGGGCGGGAGCTCCACCCCGTCCAGCACGAGCAGGATGTGCGGGGCGGCCGGCCGCTCGTCGGCACCGAACCGGGGACGCTCGCCGAGGTCGGCCGGCAGCAGCGTGGCGAGCTCGTCGAGCGAGGTGGACACCATCCGCATCGGCCCGACCGCGTCCGAGCGCTGTGCGCTCTGGCCGTGCGGCAGCCACTTGAGCCAGTCCCAGTGCGCCAGGTGCTGGTCGGTCGAGAGCACCGCGACGACGAGGTGGTCCGGCGACTGGAAGGCGGCGGCCGAGCAGATCATCGCCCGGGCCAGGGAGCGCGCCGGCTCCTCCGGCCCGCAGATCTCGATCCGGTCGAAGGCACGCAGGTCGACCGACGCGGGCAGGTCGGGCTGCAGCCGGTGGACGACCAGGAGCCGGTGCAGCGCCGACGCGGCGGCGGGGTCGACCTGGTCGATCGGCGCGCTCTCGGGTGGGACCAGCTCCAGCGCGAGCGGCTGGTGGCACAGCCCGTAGCGGACGTGCAGGAAGTGGGGGTCGGCGCTGCCGTGCTCCCACAGCCGCGAGCCCTCCTCGGCCAGCGCGGGCAGCGCTGCCGGGTCGGGGTGGTGCCAGCCCAGCGCCCGGCGCTGCTGGTCGGCGGCCTCGCGCGCCACCTGGCGGACGTTGCCGAGGTAGCGCAGGTACTCCGTGCGGGTCCCCGTCACCTGCTGCACGCGCTGCTTCCGCTGCCGGTCCAGCTGGACGACGATGAAGCCGAGGGTGGCGAAGAGGAACATGCCGGCCGCGATGTACTGGCGGCCACCGGTGTTGGTGCCCGCCATCGTGGCCACCAGCACGATCGAGCCCAGGCTGCCGAGCATCGGGATGGCGTTCATCAGGACGCCGCTGGCGCCCTCGGCCTGCTCGATCCGCGGCGGCGGCTGCAGCTCCAGCCGGCCGACCGGGAGCTCGGGCTCGTCGAGCCGGCCGCCGCGCAGCGTGGTGGGGGTCGTCGAGGGCAGGGAGGTCTGCGCGACCGAGCCTGACGTGCCTGACGTCACCGTCACGTGCGCCTCCTGCCTCCGAGCCGGCCGAGCTTGACGCTGTGCCTGGACAGGGTAATGAGTACCCCGGCGCGGACTATCGTGCGTCAACAACCACCGGCTCTCCTCGGGAGGTCAGCCTGATGAGGGACACGTCGCTCGCCCTCACCGTCCACGGCCAGGGCGGTGTCGTCGACCTCCTCGTGCCCCGGGAGGCCTCGGCCCAGGACATCGCCCGGGAGTACGCCGCGCAGTGCCGGCTGACCTTCGTCCCGGCCCTCCACACCCGCGCCGGTCGCAGCCTCGCGCCCGACGAGTCGCTGTCCGCGGTCGGCCTGGCCAGCGGCGCCGTCCTGGTCGCGGCCGGCCACCCCCGCGCCCCAGGTGTCTCGGACGCGCAGGCGGGCGGCGCCACCTGGTCCGGGGACACCGCACCGGCGGCGTTCTCCCTCGTCTGGTGCACGGTGGCGGTCGTCGCTGCCGGGCTGGCCGGCTGGTTCGCCGCCCACATCGAGGGTCGCGAGCACGACCTGGCGGTGCTCGTGCTCGGCGGCGCCGCGGTGGTCGGTCTGCTGCCCGTCGGTGTCCAGGCTCCGCACCGGGTCGTGGCCGCCCCGGCGTTCGGTGCGGCCGCGGCGTTCGCGACGCTCTGGGCGCCCGAGCCCGAGAAGCTGCCCACGATCGTCGGCGTCTCCGCCCTGGTCGCCGCCGTCACGGCCGGGGTCGCGACCGCCCTGGACCGCCGGTCCGAGGAGGTGCTCCGGGTCTGGGTCGTCTCGGGGGTCGGGCTCTTCGTCCTCACCGGAGCGGGTGCGCTCGTCGGGGCGGCGCCCGAGGTGGTGTGGGGCGCCCTGCTGGTGCTCGCGATGCTGGCGGCGCGCTTCGTGCCGGGCCTCGCGGTCGACGTCCCCGACCAGTACCTCATCGACATCGAGCGGCTGGCCGTCACCGCCTGGTCGGCGCGGGACCGGCCGCGGGGCCGGCGGGGGCGCACCGTCGTACGTCCCGATGACGTCGCCATGGTGGCGGCCCGGGCATCCCGCACCGTCACCGCCGCCGCCTGCGCGGTCTGGGCGGTCGCCGCGATCTCCGCCCCGATGCTGCTGGCGACGGCGACCCTCCCGGTCGACCGGGTCGGTGCGCGGGTCCTCGTCGGCCTGGCCGGGGCGGCGCTGCTGCTGACCTCGCGCAGCTACCGCCATCGTGGCGCCCGGGCGATGCTGCGGGCCGCCGGACTCACCTGCTGGGCGGCGCTGCTGGTGGTGGTGCTCGGGCTGCTCGGCGACGAGCGACGGTTCACCCTGGCGGTCGTGGTCATCGTGCTCGCGGCGCTGCTCGTGGTCGTCGCCGTGGCCAACGGACGGGGCTGGCGCTCGGCGTGGTGGTCGCGCCGGGCGGAGGTGGCCGAAGGTCTGGCCGGAGCCGGCGCGATCGCCGCACTGGTGGTCTCGTCCGGGCTCTTCCGGACCCTGTGGGAAATCAAGTTCCGGGTTTAGCGGCCCGGGGCGCGGGTAGATCCGGGGTTGTCCGGCGACCAGCCGGGATCGGACCACTCGGGTGGCTCATGCCGCCGCAGAGAAAGGAACGGCAGATGAGCTCAGCACCCAACGAGACCAGCGCAGCGGACCAGGCCCTCACCCGCGCGGCCGGCATGGTCGCCACCGCCAAGGTGGACTTCGACCGGCGGGCCGCGGCCCTCAACGACCAGATCGCCGGCATGGCGATGCGCTGGCAGGGCTCGGGAGGCCTGGCCTTCCAGAACCTCCAGCGGGCCTGGCAGGAGAAGCAGACCACGATCATGCGGGCGCTCAACGACTTCGAGCAGTCGCTGGTCGTCACTGACCGCGACTTCACCTCGACCGACGACGCGCAGGCCCAGGTGGCGGGGACCAACCTCGGTCGCCTCGACGGCGTCTCGACGTCCCTCTGACCAGCGACCACCACCCAGACCACCTCAGAGCAGGAGCACAGCAATGACCGGATTCGACGGACTCCTCGTAGACCACGCGGCGCTCGACCAGGCCGCCCTGGACCTCTCCAACGCGGTGCGCGACATCGACGGCCGGATGAACCAGCTCGAGGAGGAGCTGCGGCCGCTGCAGAGCGACTGGACCGGTCGCGCCAAGGACCAGTACGCGATCTCCAAGCAGCGGTGGAACACCGCCATCTACGAGATGCTCACCGTGCTCGGGCAGACCAGCACCAGCGTCTCGCAGTCCAACAACGACTACATCTCGGCCGACCAGCGTGGCGCGGCCTCGTTCCAGTACTGAGCCACGCACACCCGTACGTCTCGGGAGAAGGGGCCGGCGCCCAGGTGCCGGCCCCTTCGCGCGCCCCATCGCGGGTCCGTCCGGATAGCATCCGCAGGCGGACGTCGGACACCACTCGGGAGGAACGATGACGCAGACGCCACTGGGGCCGTCGATCGGCGCGTCCGGCCTGGTGCGCGTGTCCGTCTCCTCGGGGGCGCGGCGGGTCGACCTGGTGCTGCCCGGCTCGGTGCCCGTCGCGGAGCTGGTGCCCGAGCTGGCCCGCAGCGTCGGGCTGCTCGACGCCGCCACCGTCTACGGCGGCTACCGCGTCGTCACGGCCTCGGGTCGTGAGCTGTCCGGCGAGAGCGGCCTGATCGTCCAGGGCGTCGAGGACGGCGGGCTCCTCACGGTCACGGCGGGCGTCGACGAGCCGCCACCCCGCATCTACGACGACATCGTCGAGGCGATGACCGACGTGGTCGAGCGCGACCTCGAGCCCTGGTCTCCCGCGTCCGGACGCCGGACGGCGCTGAGCGCTGCCGGACTGCTGATGGCGCTGGGCGGGGTCGCCCTCTTCATCCAGTACGACTCGCTCCTGGCCGGTGTCGCGGCGGGCGTGGTCGCGGTGGTCCTGGTCGCCGGCGCGGTCGTGCTCTCCCGGGCCCAGCGCGAGCCGGAGGCCGCCGTCGCGGTCGCCTGGATGGGGGCCGGCTACGCCGCGCTGGGCCCGCTGATGCTCGCGCTGCGCGACGGCCAGCCGCTCCTCGGGGCCGCCCTGGCGTACGCCGGCGCGGGCGCCCTCGGGGCCGGACTCGTCTGCGTCGTCGGGCTCGGCGACGGCCGCGTGCTCACGATCCCGCCGGCGGTCGTCGGGGCGATCGCCCTCGCGACGGGTCTGGTCCTGCACTCGTTCGACGTCGACGCCGGCGTGCTGCTGACGACGACGCTCGTCCTGGTGGTGCTGGCCGGGAGCGTCTTCCCCTGGCTCGCGCTCGGGGTCACCGGCACGACCGTGGACCAGCTCTTCACCCAGGCCGACATCACCGCCGACCCCGACCAGATCGACCCGGACCGGGTCGGCTCCGACGCCCAGATCGCCCACCAGATCCTGGTGGCCAGCTCCGCCACGGTCGGCATCCTCCTCGTGCTCGTCGCCCCGCTGGCCGTCGGCCTCGGGCTGTCGGGCACCCTGCTCGCCGTCGACGCGTGCCTCGTGGTCATGCTCCGGACCCGGCAGTACCGCACCGGCACGGAGGTCCTGGTGGGGCTGACGTCGGGGATCCTGGGGCTGGCGTCGGTCGCCCTCTCCTTGCTGTGGCTGCACGACGAGTGGCGGCCCACCGCGGCCGTGACCCTCGCGGCGACGGGGGCCGTGCTGCTCGCCTTCACCCTGCTCCCCGGCGTACCGTCGCTGCGCCGCGGCCGCCTCGGCGACATCGCCGAGACCGTGTGCCTGCTGGGGCTGCTGCCGCTGCTGGTCCTGGCCGCCGGCATCTACTCCTCCATCCGGTCCTAGCGCGTGGCGACCAAGAAGGACCTCGTCGAGGCGCACGCGTTCAGCCGTCGCCGCCTGGTGACCGCGTTCCTCTCCGGGGCGCCCGGTGGCCGCGAGGTGGAGCCGGCCCGTCCCGGTCGCACCATCGTAGGCGGCCTCGCCCTGTCGGTGCTCCTCATCGCTGCCGCAGCGATCGCGTCGGTGCTCGCCTCGAAGACCGAGGAGGACTGGAACAAGGTCGGCCTGGTCGTGAGCCGCGAGGAGGCGGCGCCGTACGTCATCCTCGAGGACGAGGACGACCCCGAGCTCATCCCGATCCTCAACATCACCTCCGCCCAGCTCATCCTGGGCGCCGACGTGGAGCCGACGTACGTCGAGCAGGACGTCATCGAGCAGCAGACGCCCGGCGAGACGATCGGGATCTTCGGGGCACCGCAGACGCTGCCGCGGCCGGACCGGTTCATCGAGGACGGCTGGACGGCGTGCACCGGCGACGGCCGTGGAATCATGCTCGGCCTGCGGACCGACCCGGACGTCGACGCGGTCGACCGGGGCGGCCTGGTCGTGACCAACCAGGGGCGCGACTACCTCGTCGCCCGGGCCGGCGACCTCGCGGACGTGCAGCGGGCGATGATCTACCCGCTGCCGGCACCCGGCGACGGCACCGACTCCGTGGACGCGATGCTCAACGAGCTCGGGTTGCGGGAGCGCGCCGAGGCGGTCGCCGTGCCCGAGGACTGGCTGCAGCTGTTCCCCACCGGCGGGGAGCTGGCGTGGGAGACGTTCCAGGTCGACGGTGCCGGCAAGCCCCCGCTCGACCCGGCGCCGTACCCGCCCGGCGCCAAGGTCGGGGACTACTGGATCGACGGCGAGGAGGGACTCGTGCTCACGGGGTCCGGGCCCATGCGCCTGTCCGCCTTCGCGCTGCAGGTCTACCGCTACAGCCCGATCCCCGCGAAGAAGCCCGGCAGGCCGGGACGCCTCCCGCGGCTGCTGGAGGGCGAGCCGCCGCTGCTGAGCGAGCAGACCCGCACCTACCTGGACGCGAGCTGGCCGGACGAGCCGCTCGAGCAGCTGACCTACGACCCGTGCGCGCTGCTGGTCACCGACCCCGGCGGGGTCCCCGGGGTCGAGCTGGTGCAGAACCCCGGCGACGAGCTGTCGGCCGCTCCGCTCGGCGACCCGCTGGTGATCGACTACTCCATCGAGGACGGCCGTGGAGCCTACGTCCAGTCGGGTGACTGGGACGACGTGAGCGGCCTGCGCTCCTACGTCGTCGACCCCCGCGGCACGGCGTACTCGCTGCGCGACGCGCAGACCGTCGAGAAGCTGCGCTACGACGAGGTCCCTGCCCCGCTCGTGCCGGACAGCTGGGTGGAGCTGTTCGGCCAGGGCGTGGACCTCTCGACGGCCGACGCGCTGTGCCCGCCCTCCCCCGACCCGGTCGGGGACCGGGAGTGCCGGGAGCTGCCGAGTTGACCTGGGTGCGGTGGTTCCTCGTCGCCGTCGCGCTGGTGGCCGGTGGCCTGGTCGCGACGGCTCCGGCCGCGCACGCCGTCGACGACGCCGAGTGCGACCAGACGACGCTCGACGAGACGTTCGCGACCACCCGGGACAGCGGACCCCTGGCCGAGATGGACGTCGACCGGGCACACGACTGGCTGGCCCGCCGCGGGCAGGGGCTCGGTGCGGGCGTCGTCGTGGCGGTGGTCGACTCCGGTGTCGGCGCCACCGCCGGCGTGGACGTCGTGGAGCAGCCCGTCGTGGTGCCCGGCCTGGAGCGGGACCACTACCACGGCACCGCGGTCGCCGGGCTGGTCGCCGGTTCCCCCCGCCAGGGGGACGCCGGTGGCCCGGTCGGCATCGCGCCGGACGCGCAGATCCTGGACCTCCAGGTCTTCGACGACCCGACCGGCGACAACGGGACGCCGATCCTCACGGCCAACGTCGTGGCGGCCCTCGACGTCGTCCTCGCCCGCCGCGCAGCCGGGATGAACGTCAGGGTCGTGAACATCTCCCTCAACGTGGCGCCGGACGAGGCCCTGGCCCAGCGGGTCCAGCAGCTGTGGGACGCCGGCGTGGTGACGGTGGCCGGCACCGGCAACCGGCCGCGCAACGACCCAGGCGACACCGGGTCCGCCCTGGTGCCCGACGAGCAGTTCGAGCAGTTCCGGCCCGGCGAGGACGCGCGGGACGTCGTGCACCCGGCGGCGTACGACCCGGCGCTCGGGGTCAACGCCTCGATGGCGGGTCTCAGCGGTGCCGACCCGCACGAGTTCGTCCTGGAGAACTCGGCCACTGACGTCGCCGCCCCCACCGCCGGCGCGGTGTCCTACACCGTCAACGGCGGCACCTGCCTGCTCAGCACCCCGGCGACCTCCTGGGCCGCGGCCGAGGTGAGCGGCGTGCTGGCGCTGCTCTTCGCGCACTTCCCCGACGACACCCCGGCGATGGCGGTCAGCCGGCTGCTCCTCACCGCCGACGGGCGGGCCGACATCCCGGACCGCCTCGCCGGCGCCGGCGACGTGCAGGTCTACGACGCCCTCACCCGTCCGCTGGCCCTGGACGAGTCGGGCGCCGCGGAGCAGACCCGGCCCGAGCCGGACACCCAGGTCTACGCCGCTCCGGAGCCGGAGCCCGACGTCCTCGCGTCCACCCGGCGCGACGCGGTGTGGTGGGGCCTGCTCGGTGGCGGCGCGCTGTTGCTGGCGCTGGTGCTGCGGCCGGTGCTCGCGCGCCGGCGTACGAGGTAGCCCCCTGGCTCCTGTCGCCCGGGTGAGCGGTGAGCAGGAGCCGTTTCCGTCGCTGGGTTCGGTGCCTGGCTCACCGCTGTCCGCCACGCAACCTGTGCGGAGCGAAATCTGGCGGAGGATAGGGGATTCGAACCCCTGAGGGCTGTTAACCCAACCCGCTTTCCAACTCTGGGATCGGGTGTTTCGCGGCGTTCGCTGATCTTCGCTGAGCGTGAAACCGACGTCCGCGGACTCCTTCGGACGAGCCTGAACGCGGACAAATGAGACTACGGGTGAGACTGAGGTGTCAGTTGCGGTCGAAGCGCTGCTCGTCGTGGACGGTCCCGTCTACCTTGCATACCCGGAGCAAACTAGGTGGGTTAGCACGTGCGTGCTCGGCTCCAACCCTGATCGCCCCGTCCTTGGTGTCGTGCGAACTCAACGAGGCTGCCGCGTAGCGAACGTGCCACGCTCCGCTCTGGTATCGCACCCAGTACACCTTGCGGGC
>SXGU01351136.1_pt1 | contig 12481 bp, 10 predicted proteins | sample 3174531 | NCBI WGS metagenome assembly SXGU01 (sample SAMN11356863, study PRJNA531348) | freshwater metagenome | isolation source: freshwater sample F1-140 | place: China: Fuxian Lake, Yuxi | collected 2017-12-25 | reverse complement strand
GCATGGCCGGCACCCTGTACCTGTCCGGCTATGACGGCCTGGCCTTCGTGCTGGGCTGGACCGGCGGCTACTGCCTGGTGGCCATCCTGCTGGCGCCGTATCTCCGCAAGTTCGGCCAGTTCACGATTCCGGACTTTCTGGGCGCGCGTTATGGCGGCCATGCTGCCCGAACGGTGGGCATCATTGCGGCTGTGCTCTGTTCATTTACGTATGTGGTGGCGCAGATCTACGGCGTCGGCCTCATCACCACCCGCCTCACCGGCGTGTCGTTCGAGCTGGGCATTTTCCTGGGCCTTGGCGGCATTCTGGTGTGCTCGTTCCTGGGTGGCATGAAGGCGGTAACCTGGACGCAGGTTGCCCAGTACATCATCCTGATCGTAGCCTACATGATCCCGGTGGTGTGGCTGTCGGTCAAGCACACCGGCATCCCGATCCCGCAGCTGGTGTACGGCAGCGTGCTGCAGAAGGTCACCGACCGTGAAAAAGTGTTGACCAACGATCCGAAAGAGAAGGAAGTGCGCCAGATCTTTGCCGACCGTGCCAAAGCGGCCAACGACAAGATCAAGGCACTGCCGGGTTCGCTGGATACCGAGCGCGCCAAGGTGCAAAAGTCGCTGGATGACCTGAAGGCCGCGAATGCACCGATGACGCAGATTCAGGCAGCAGAGAAGGCCGTCAGCAGCTTCCCGAAAGATGCGGCAGCAGCCAAGGCAGCCTGGACCAAGGATGCTGGCGTCGCGGCGCGGGCCAATCCACCCACGCCGCATGCGGCAGTCTATCCTGGCAAGGATGAAGCGGCGCGCGATGTTTCGCGACGAAACTTCCTCGCGCTGGTGTTCTGCCTGATGGTGGGTACGGCTGCATTGCCACACATCCTGATGCGCTACTACACCACGCCTTCGGTCAAGGAAGCACGCGAATCGGTGTTCTGGTCACTGTTCTTCATCTTCCTCCTGTACTTCACGGCACCTGCATTGGCCGTGCTGGCGAAGTTTGACGTCTACACGCTCCTGGTGGGCTCGGAATACGCCAAACTGCCGGCGTGGGTGGCCTCGTGGACCAAGGTAGATGCATCGCTGCTCTCGGTGGTGGATATCAACAAGGACGGCATTGTGCAGCTGGCCGAGATTGCCATCGGTGGCGACATCATCGTGCTGGCCACACCGGACATTGCCGGTCTGCCTTACGTCGTATCCGGTCTGGTGGCGGCCGGCGGCCTTGCCGCTGCACTGTCGACCGCAGACGGCTTGCTGCTGACGATTGCCAACGCGCTTTCACATGACCTCTACTACAAGATGCTGGACCCGAACGCATCGACCGCCAAGCGCGTGATGATCTCGAAGATCCTGTTGCTGGTGGTAGCGTTGGCGGCAGCGGCGGTGGCAGCGCAGAAACCGGCGGACATCCTGTTCCTGGTATCGGCGGCGTTCTCGCTGGCAGCAGCCGGCTTCTTCCCGGCACTGATGCTGGGCGTGTTCTGGAAACGTGCCAGCTCAATCGGCGCGGTGCTGGGCATGTCGGCCGGTTTGGCCACGACGTTCTACTACATGTGCATCACCCAGCCCTGGCTGCGTGGCGTCTTCGGTGTCACATCGCCGATTGCGGACAACATCTGGTGGGGGATTCAGCCGATCTCGGCTGGCATCTTCGGTGTGCCGGTAGGGTTTGCGGTGATCATCATCGTCAGCCTGTTTACCCCGGCACCGGATCAGGAAACGCAAGAGCTGATCGAGCACGTGCGCTATCCGAAGCTGGTGGGCGGCACCATCGTGACGCAGCACGATTAAATCGCATTAAGAAGGAGGGGCTGAAGGAAACTTCGGCTCAGCCGTTGCCCCGCACACCGCAAGGCGTGCGGGCTTTTTTTTGGTGTGCCGTAAGCACACGGTGCGATGCTAAAATCGCATCAAACCGGAGAGATGGATGAGCGGTTTAAGTCGCACGCCTGGAAAGCGTGTGTAGGCTAATACCTACCGCGGGTTCGAATCCCGCTCTCTCCGCCAGAATAAGTCTTGCTAACTCGCTCACTCGGGTCGTCAGGCGCTCAGAGCCCCGCACCACGCGGGGCTTTGCGTTATGGGCTCCTGACTGACCCCTTGGCCAGCCACCCCCGAAAACCGTCTCAAACCCCGTTTCGTCTCAGAACCTCCTGACTTTTTCGCCGTGGTACGGCAGGAGGGGGGGGGTGGCGAAAAATCGGGAATTTGGTGCCGTACTGATTGAATAGGCAAAACGGTTATAGGCTGCAAAAGATATCGCCTTCGGACAAGGTCCTAGAAGGGCAGTTCTTCATCTTCTTGATTAGAGCTCGCAGTTCCCGATGATGCGCCGACATGTTGCACTTCCATGTACTCGGGAACGTCGCCATTAACAATTGCCGATACGGGCGGAATCATGCGCTCTGCAAGGGTGCTCAAGCACGCCCACCGTACTGCCCGACTCACACCAACAAACATCAGGGGTAGTTGACGCCGAAGCAGATGCTCGGTGAACGCCCCAGTGTCCAGGCGCGGCATGAAGATTGAATCGAAGGTCAGACCCTTCGCCTCGTGATAAGACAGCACCTTAGGCCGAGGGTCACCGAACTCGATACCCTCGCGTGTGTCTGTCAGCACGTCGATGCCTAGTTCCTTGAAACCCCTCGCATAGCCGAATACCAGCCTCCGCTGCGGCAATAACACCCCCACTGACTCGCCTTGCGAGAACCTCAAGCGCATCAGCTCGGCTAGCCGATCCCGCTCTGATTGCCAATCCGGCGCCACAAGCAGCAACGGCTTCTGACGATCGCCCCGGGCATTACGCGCCTGCAGCTTGAACTCTTCTCGCTGTCGGCCATCGGGCAAAAAGTGCGCGGCGAGCGCCGTAACCATCGGGTTGCATCGGAAGCTCGCAATCAGCGAGACGTTCTGACGGGCTAATCCCAACGCCTTCAAAAGTCCGCTCTCCGCGGCACCTTCGTCGTATAGCTGCTGCTTGCCGTCCATCGCGACTGTGACGTGTTTGGATACAGCCGCCAGTATCTCAATGGCCTCCACGGTGAGGTCTTGTCCCTCATCGACGACGACAAATTCGTAAGCACCGCGCATGACACCGCGCTGAACGACTGCCTCATACACAGCCCGCCGAATCGTCGCGAAATCCGGTTGACTGCGCTTTCCTACCTGGTGGTATGGAAGTCTTGCGCCGATATGTTTTCGGTATGTGTCGGCGCACCACTTGTCAAACGTAGTCACCATGTCCTCTGGCACACCCGCATCCGGCAGCGCGGCTTTCACGAAGTCTTTCAGCGTCGTCGTAAACACAAAAAGCCGTCCGCTTTCAGGACGCCCGCCGCCGCGCTGAAAGAGGTAACCAAAGCGGTGAAGAAGGACCAAAGTCTTCCCGGAGCCTGGTCCGCCCGTGATGACGCGATGCCTGTCGGTGGGCATCATGGCTGCGCTCTGTTGTTCAGGCGTCAGCGTTGAAAACGGTATGAGCCATCCCATGATCAGTCCTTCGCCACCATTGGCAAGACACCATCCATGGATGCAGTCGTACGCACCTGCCGCTTTCTGCTCTCGGACTGAACCTCGGCCTGTACATCGGTTGCGTTCGCCAGTCGGGCCGCAACTGCGAGCCAAGCGAGCGAAAAGTCGCTGAGTTGCCCCACCGGCTGGAAGCTCTTCAGCACAGCCTGGGCGTCCTTCTCAAGCGAATTGGTCTTGCCCAGTTTCTCCAGAAGCGTCAGCCTTAGTGTCATGTAAGAGGGCTCTTGCCTCTTTGCGAATGCCTCGTCCACGGCTTCCAACGCTTCAGCCAGCTGCCCCTTGTCCCGAAGGGCCAGGGCCATGTTGAACAAGGGTGCACTACTCGCACCCGGCAGGGCAGCGGCCTGGCGGTAGCGGCGAATAGCCCCGTCGGCGTTGCCCCGGTCAGCCTCATAGATACCCTGGAGATTCAGGGACCATGAATCCTGCTGGCCCTGCTTACGCTGATATCTTTCGAGCCATACGATGGCCTCGGCTTGATAATTCAACTCAGCGCAGAGCGCTGCGATGCGGGGCATCAGATCCTTCCACTCTTCGGGGGTCCGCCGTAACTGTTCGATCAGTTGCTCACGCTCCTCTAACTTCGCGTTCGGGTTGACCACATTGGACACAGGGTTCTGGATTTGCAACTTCAATTCCGCTCCCCCATCAACACCCTTGAGCCGAGCCGCGACGCTGAAGACCTGGTTCTCATCGAATCGATAGCCCAGCACGATCCGATGACCTTTTGGCGCACCACCTACGTCAAGGGTGCCAGTGGCAACAACGCGTCGGTCTTGTCCCGCAATGATGCGCAAGGCGACAAGAAGGCTGCGGGTACGAGCATCCTCGGGCACGGCCAAGGCGTCCAACAGCTCCTCGGTGCCGTTCGCTGGAAACGGTAACACTGTGCCGGCCTTGACCAGTGGCAGTTCACCCCCAGCCACGGCAAGGAGGATGTCCTCCTGAGGCTGGCCACGCAGGCCTCTGGATTGGTGCTTGACGACCAGGAGGCAGTGATTCTTGGCCTGTACGCGGTGGGCAACGATAGAGCCAGCATCTTTGGTGGCACTTATCCCGCAGCCGGCATCACCTTGGGTCCCGCCTTAACCCACGCGGTCACTACGGCGCACAGCATTGCTGGCCTGAGTTGGCCGCCGAAGCAGTGACGCTGTCCGCGCGACGACGCTGATTAAGCCACTATGACCATCGACAGCACAGTAGCGCAGATTGCCCTGGTCACTGGCGCGGCAGGTGATATCGGTCAGGAGATCTGCCTGTCCCTGCAGCGCGAGGGTTATTACGTTTTCGGCGCAGACCAGGCCGAGGTATTCGGCAAGCATGGCACTTGGGCAACCACCTCCAGATGGCACCGAGCATTAGAGATTGATGTCACTGATCCAATCTCATGGAGCAATGCTGTGGGACAGGTAGAGCAAGCGACCGGCAAGCTCCATGTACTTGTGAACAACGCTGGGGTCTTGATCGTCGGCGATGTGGAAGAGACGTCCCTGGATGCATGGGAGCGGACTCTTAGCGTCAACTTGACGGGAGCATTCCTGGGAATTAGGGCTTGCGCATCGCTGCTTCGGAACACCCGTGGCTGCGTTGTAAATGTGAGTTCGGTGGTGGGGCTTCGAGGCAACGATCGGATGGTTGCCTATGCCGCGTCGAAGGCAGGGCTGCTAGGACTCACCTATGCCACAGCAAAAGACTTCTCAAGTCACGGAGTTCGTGTGAATGCGGTTTGTCCAGGAACCGTAGATACACAGATGACGAAGCCCTTTTTTACTGCGGGCTCTGATGAACAAGCTGCTCGTCGATCCTCAGTGGCCAAGCATCCGCTGGGGCGGCTGGGATCTGCCGCTGAAGTCGCTTCTGCTGTGACGTACCTCGCCTCAGCTGGTGCGAATTTCATCACCGGAGTAGCCCTTCCGGTTGATGGTGGGCGTTCAATCGGATGAACGCCGCGTTTGCCTTGGAGGGACGGTCTATTGCGGTCACAGGTGCAGGCCGTGGAAACGGACGGGCTATTGCGCTGGCTCTGGCAAAACTGGGCGCGCACGTGCACGTGCTTGAAGTTGACTCAGACAGTGCAATGCAAACGCGGTGGTTGATCGAAAGCGCTGGTGGCCAATCGGAGGTCGCCACGCTCGATGTCACCGATGCGGCGGCATGTCAGGAGTGGGCCAGAACAAGGTCACGTGAAAAACAACCTCTGCATGGGCTGGTCAATAACGCCGGCGTCATCATCCGCGAGCCGCTTGACAGTTCAAACGCTCAGTCGAATTTTTCGAAGGTCATGAGCGTAAATCTAGGCGGGGCTTTCAATTTGACGATGGCTTGCCTGGCCTTGTTGAAGGAGAGTCGGGGAGCTGTCGTCAATGTCGCGTCGATTGGCTCCTTCGTTGGGCTGACAGGCAGCGTCGGGTACTCTGCCTCCAAGGGCGGTCTTAAATCCTTGACGCAGTCCATGGCCTGTGAACTTGCACCAATTGGCGTCAGAGTCAATGCAATTGCTCCGGGGGTCATCGAAACGGACATGACAACAGAGATCCTGCAGGATGAAGTCCGAAAGCAGCGGTTTCTCAATCGCATTCCCATGGGGCGCGTTGGGCAGCCTGAAGAACTGTGGGGCGCCGTGGCATTTCTCCTGTCTCCATTGGCAAGTTATGTGACGGGTGTAACGCTGCCTATTGATGGTGGTTATCTGGCCAACTGACTTTCGAAGGAAATGCCCCGATGCAGTCTTCTATTGAACGATTCCCCGCGCCGCTACCTGTCCCCTTTTCCAAGGCTGTGCGTGCTGGCAACTTGCTGTTCCTGTCAGGTGTGTTGGCCGTAACCCCTGCTGCCGTACTGCCGCAAAAAAGTCAGGAGCTTTTGCGGAAACCCAAGTTTCATGCGGGTTGTGGGCGGTGGGGATTCGAACTCATCTACGGTCCGTCGCGGTCATGCACCAGCCGAACAAGCAGGGCACTTTCCATAGAGAGTGATTTGATGCTCCTCCAATGAATAGCCTTTGGGCATCAACTTGCTCAGGTCCCCAGGACACGCATCAATGTCAGTCACCTGCTGGCAACTTTTGCAATGGAAATGGTGGTGGTGATGCTTGTGGACTTCGTATCGGTGCACTTCTCCTGGAAGCGACACCACCTCGACCAGACCATCAGCGACCAAGGCTTTGATGTTCCGGTAAATCGTGGCCAGACTGAGGTTGGGAACCGATTTCTGAGCCTCCGCCAACAACTCTTGCGGCAATAGTGGACGACCTAGTCTGCCTAGGGCTTCTTGTATTGCAGCTCGTTGCTTCGTTGATCAGTTTTTAAACGCAGGTCATTCAGGTGACGCTTTGCGCGACGTGCAGCGTATGCCCCTGGTCGTCTTCGAGGATGATCTGCCGCGCGCCCCATTCAGTGGCGTGCACGTCGCGACGCAAACGCACGCCTTTCTTCTTCAAGGTGTCGGCTACGCCAGCCACATCGTCGGTCTCGAAGTAGAGGTGAAAGTGTTCGCCGTTTCGCACGAACTCGATCGACGGGTCGGGATCGTCAACGAGTTTCAAATGGAACACCTCGAGACCGGCGCGAATGCCGGCGTAGAAGTCCTCGAATCGGAACTCGAGCGCGAATCCCATCGTCTCGGTGTAGAACCGGATCGACTCTTCCAGATTCGTCGTGCGCAGCTGCGAAACCACGTTGGTGATCATCACTTCTCCTCCGTCAGTCGCGGTATTCGATAAAGAGGCAAAGACGCGGCATGGAGCGACATCTCGATATGTTCGCCTGATGCCACGATCCCCGGCGAACTCTACACATGCTTCCTGTTCGCTGCGTCGTTGCGTGATACATGGCCCGCTTCACCAACAGGTTTGCCGTACTGCCTCACCCTCCACTTGTTTGAACGCACTTATAGCAAGGTTTTCGGTCAACTACTCAGGCTGGAAGAGTCGTGGACTCGTCGCCTGCGTCAGCGTCAATTTTCTTTACGCTTGCTGAGTGGCTGTTTGACGGCTTGAATAGCCCCGGGTTTCGTGGAGGCCAGTTGGTTTAAATTGAGACCTCGGTCTGGTTCTTCCCGGCAAGTTGCCGGTAGTAGTTCACCTCATCTTCAGGCGGTGGAATATACCTAATCGAGCTGAGCAGTCGGATCGCAAGGCCGACTTGCGTCGCTTCATGTTGGCCCATGCGCTGCTGGCGCCCAATCCGTACAACCGCCAGCCGTGGATCGCCGACTTGCGCGAAGCCGGGCGCATCCACCTGACGTGCGACGGCGAGCGGGTGCTGCCCGAGACCGATCCCTTTGGCCGCCAGATCCTGATTGGCTGCGGCGCGTTTCTGGAATTGGCGGTGATCGCCGCCGCTCAGCGCGGCGTGTCGGCCAAGGTCGAGCTCTTTCCCGACGGCGCACCCACCGACCGGGAACTGCCTAAGGGCAGCCGCGTAGCCACATTGGTGCTGGGCGAGCCGGGCAGTGCACCAGCCGACCCCCTGTTTGCCCAGATCGTGCGCCGGCACACGCGCAAGACCGCCTACGCGAACGATCGCCCGCTGCCGGAGGCGGTGGTACGCAGCTGGTCCGAGACAGCCACCCGATTCGGCCTGCGCAACGGCGTTGCGAGCGGCGCGGCCGCGATGGACCCGATCCGCCGCATCACGCGCGAGGCCTATGAGATCGAGACCATCACGCCGCGCACCTGGCTCGAATCCGCCCGGCTCATGCGCATTGGCCCCGACGCCATTGCAGCCAACCCCGACGGCATCAGCCTGAACAGCCCCATGGTCCGGGTGCTGCATACGGCAGGTCTGTTCGACCCGATGGAGGTGCCCAGTAAGGGCAGCAAGACGTTGGAGCGGGTAATGGAGCGCTGGGTACCCTTCGAAACCGCTAGCGGCTTCCTGTGGCTGGCCAGCCCAGACAACAGCCGGCCGATGCAGGTGGCCTCGGGCCGCGCCTACGTTCGCGCCCACCTTCTGGCCACCGCCGCAGGCGCGGACATGCATCCGCTCTCTCAGGCCCTGCAGGAATTCCCGGAGATGCGTGGACCGCGCGAGGCGCTGCATCGGACCCCTGGGCCTCGGTACTGCGGGCGAAACGTTGCAGATGCTCGCGCGGGTTGGATTCGCGACCGAACCCAGTGGACCGAGCCCGCGGCGCAGGCTGGACGCGCTGGTGCGGACCTGAGGCATCTGGCTCTGTCGTGCCCACCGCCGTTATGCACTACTGTCACAAGGCGATGATGGTTGACTTATCCGGTGCCGCTTCCTTCCGCCGGAAGCTCCTGGCGATCGTGCTGCCCGTGCTCCTGCTGCGCTACTCATCAACCGGCCACACGCCGCCGCGACCTGAACTCGTCATCAGCGGCTGGCGTGACCCCGCTGCGCTTGCTCCTGACGGTGATTTCGAAACCTATGTCAGGGATGTCAGCCAGGAACTGCGCAAGCACCGGCTTCCTTTTGTTGCATCGATGGCCGATGCAGAGTTGGGCAAGGTGGCGCCCTTCAGGATGCTGCCCGACCGGGGATGCAAGACGGATGCACCGCGAGGCATCGCCATCCTCATCCATGGGCTGTCAGACACGGCTTTTGCCATGCGGGATCTCGCGGCGACATTCTCACGACAGTGTTTCGAAGCCCGTGCGCTGTTGCTGCCCGGGCATGGGACACGCCCGGCAGATCTGATGGCCGTCGATCACCGTGATTGGTTGTCTCACGTTGAAGTGGCTCTGCGGCAGGCGAGGGCCGAAAGCTCTTTTGTGGTGGTCGCTGGCTTCTCGCTCGGCGCAGCCCTTGCGCTGACGGCCGCTTCGCAATCTCCTGGCAATGTGGATACGGTGATTGGTTTTGCGCCGGCCTATCGCATCCGCTCAACTTTCTTGGCTCGGCAAGCAAGCTGGGTTGCCACCTTTCGCCCCTGGCTTGATCTGGGACCGCGCGAAGACTTCGCGCGTTATGGCGCGATGCCGACGCGGGGGATCGCCTCCACCATGGCTGCACTGGGTACGCTGGAGGAACGGATGCGTAGACGAGGAGCGATCCGGATACCTTGGCTGGTTGTACAGAGCGAAGATGACGAAGTGGTCGATGTGGCCTGGAATCGGCAATTCTTCGCCAACCATGTCGGTGATTCGCGCAGCCAGTTCCTCAATTACTTTTCTACCCCGCCGGCGAAAACAGAGGGCGATCGGTTGGTTTGGCTCCCGGCAGCGGACCCCTCGCTAAGGGTGGTGGGAATCTCCCATCTCGCTGTCCACATCTCGCCAGAGAACGCCCACTATGGTGAGTCGGGCACCTACCGCAATTGCGGCAGCCCGCCCTTCCGCACGGAAGACCAGGTTCGAGCATGCAAGCAAGCGCCGCGGGTCTGGTATGGCGTTGGAGGGCAGTCGCCACCACCCGGTGAGGCAGGTGCACGCGCGACGTTCAATCCCCACTATCGGGGCCTTGAACGTCGAATCGGCGAGTTCCTTGACAGGGCTGATGGTCGACATCACGGCCAAGTTGCATCAAGGCGTAGAGATTCATAGTCATCGCGCTGGTCCGGCCTCAGACGGGCGCTGGTCGGTTCAGTCCGACGATCCAGCAGGACCATTCGGCGAGGAGTGCATACCTAGCCGGAACCTGTCCTGACGTTGTGCTCTGCCGATGTATGTACGGCGTAGTGGCGTTCGAGGGGGCGACGCGTGAATCGTCCTCCTCGTGCAGTTCGAATCCCCGACCTCACCAAAAATAGGGGGGTCTTAAACTGAGCGAGTTAGATAAACAATCCCTTCTGGCCCGCCAAAGATCGAAAAAAACGCCCCGTGAAGGGGCGTTTTTCATTACCTTTAGTTCGAGTGAGGCACCGTTATAGTCGCGGACGAAAAAAAGCCTCGCAAGGCGGAGCTTTGCTGGCGGTACTACGGCATCAAAGGGATACGAAGTCGATGCCGGCGTAGCTGAGTGCACCGGTCTTCGGATCTTTGCGCAATGTCACTTTGACCGCTGCATCGTTGGCGTTGCCATTCTCGGAGTCGAAGGTTCGCTTGTTGAAGGTCCAGATGACGTCGCCGGAAGACAGGGTTTCCACCGCATCCGGCTTGCCGGCGAACGATTCGATACCTGCAGCCGTCTGGTCCACCACTTTGCCCTGAAAGACGCTGCGCGAGTAGCCGTATTCGTTGGAGCAGCCGGTGCTGAGCAGGGTGGCTGCAAGGATGACGCCAACGGTGATGCGGGTGACAGTGCGGAACATGGGTACACCTCCTGATGGGATGGGTCACATTTAAGCAGGCGCAACTTACTAAAGCCTTAAGGCTGCCATGGTTTTTGTACCGTTGACTGCTTTGCTCAAGCCAACCTGAAGAAACTGCGAATGCGCCTGAGCCACTCTGCGGAACGGCTGGCATGGTCGCGTGCGGCGGCGTCATGCCCGGCAATCGCCGCTTGCAGTGCACCTTGCCGGGAGGCCATGATTTGGGACAGGTGCTCGGCAATTTCGGGCCGCGATTTGAGCACGCTTTCGAACGAGGCTTTGTCGAGCCGGTAACACTCGACGTTGCTGCGCGCGACCACGGCCGCTGCGCGGTGCGCCGGTGAGCAGCCCGGCTTCGCCGAAGAAGCTGCCGGCTCCCAGGGTGTTGATGAAGCGCCGCTCACTGCCGGCATTGTCGATGACGATGTCGGCCTCTCCCGCCGTCAGGATGTAGAGCCAGTGCGCGACGTTGCCCAGACGGGTGATGATTTTGCCTTCGGCAAATGGTGAGTAGGTCAGCCGTTCGGCGATCGTGCGCATTTCTTCTGCGGTGAGTTGCGCAAACAGGTCGGCCGGCTTGAGCGCAGTAAGCCGGCGCTCGATCTCGCGCTCGTGCACGGCACGCCGGTGCTCTTCGGTCTGCTCGGTCAGGTGCAGGCCATATTCACGGATGGCGAGCCGCCGGCCGGCGCGCTGCAGCGCGGTGAAAATGTGGATGCGTACGGCGCTATCGGTGCCGTCGTCATAGCGCAAGTCGGTCAGCCAGTAACTCAGGTCGTACAGGCCGTAGCCGTCTTCGAAGTTGAGCAGAACGCAATTCGGCTCGGGTGTGCGCGCGGCATGGGCAATCTCCGATTCGCGCACCGCCTGTTCAACGGCGGGAATCACGCGCGTCGGTGGCACCGAAAGGTCGATCGCAAAGCGCACGTGCCGGCGCCACTGCATCGGCTCGCCCAGCCTGCGGCCCAGTACGGTGAACCTGCCCTTCATCAAGGCGCTGTTGGGCACCACGACGGTTTCCCAATCGCGTGTTTCGATCGAGGTGGACCGCCAGCGAATGTCGACCACCCGACCGACGACATCATCGGCGCGAATCCATTCACCCAACTGGATTGAACTATCCATCTGGATCGCGATGCAATTGAGGATATTGCCCAGGGTGTCCTGCATGGCAAAAGCCAGTACCGCCGTCATCACCGCCGTGCTGGCGAGGATGCTGCTGGGGTCGAGGCCCGTGGCACGCAGCCTGGCGATGATCCAGACAAAGCAAGCCAGGATGATCAGGAGGTCTTCGGCAATGCGTGGTGTCGCAATCCCGCTCAGCGGCAGCAGGGCGCGGAAGATCAGCATGCCCGAAAGGCGGATCAGGGCGACCCCGGAAATCAGGAAGGCGACGTTGTACAGCGTCGCCGCACCCGCCTCCAGCCCGCCGTCATGCAATACGCCGGCGGCGAGCTGGGCCAGCCGCATCCAACGTAGATGAGGAAGGTGTTGGTCACCGGCCCGCGGCTCTCGCCGCCACGGCGCCACAGCAGCGCCAGGCAGGCCCCAGCCCAAGACAGCAACCACGGGCTGCCGGGTTGCCAGCCGTACTCGAATACGGTTGCTGCGTTCATCGGCACTCCTTTTCGCAAATCATGATCAGGGTGCCTATGGTGTCGGTTTACATTCCCGGGTAATTGGGTCCGCCGCTACCTTCGGGCACCACCCAATTGATGTTCTGGGTGGGGTCTTTGATATCG
>SXGU01503570.1_pt1 | contig 12483 bp, 11 predicted proteins | sample 3174531 | NCBI WGS metagenome assembly SXGU01 (sample SAMN11356863, study PRJNA531348) | freshwater metagenome | isolation source: freshwater sample F1-140 | place: China: Fuxian Lake, Yuxi | collected 2017-12-25 | reverse complement strand
TGGCGTTCATGTTGCTCGAGGTGCCCGCGCCCCCCTGGATCATGTCCACGCGGAAGTGCTCGTGGTGCCGGCCCTGCTGGATCTCTCGTGCCGCGCGGATGATGGCGTTTCCCGTCTCGGGCTCGAGCAGGCCGAGCTGCAGATTGGCGCGGGCGGCCGCCTCCTTCACCTGCGCCAGCGCAATCACGAGTTCCGGAAACTGGCAGAGCAGAACGCCGGTGATGGGGAAGTTCTCCATCGCCCGCAGAGTCTGGACGCCGTAGAGCGCCGCGTCTGGGACATCGCGCGCGCCAAGGAAATCGTGTTCGCTGCGCGTTGGTCCGCCAAATCCAAGCGAGCGGCCGGCGCCGGCGATCATGGCATCGGCGCCGCGGAGCCGGTCGGCGATGGCGCGCCCGGCTCTCGCCACCAACGCCGCGTGCAACGCCGGCTGGTCCTTGAGCACCGATTCCAACGCGGTCGTGCGGAAGCGCATCAGGCGCGTGGGCCGTGTCGCGCGGGCTGACGACCCGTGGGTCCCGCCCTCGAGGACAACGCTCTCGCCAAGGACGCTGCCTGCGCCGAACGTAGCAAGGCGAATCGAGACGCCGGTCTGCGAGTGATCGGTCCGCTCAATGGCAACGTTTCCCTCAAGGATCACGGCGAAAAACTCCCGCTCGGCCCCTTCCTTGAACACGACCTCGTCGGTGCCGAGGGTCATCTCTTCGCCCGCCTTGGCCAAGTGCCAGAGGAGGGTGTCAGGGAGGCCGCTGAAGAAAGCGACGTCGCGGAGCTGCTCAGCCGGTCCATTCGAAGGCATGGCTTGAAGTTAGACCGGGGTCTGGGGTGTGGGGTAGCGAATGGTGCGAACTGGCGGCTCTCGCCTGATTAGGTTGCCTCACCGTGCCGTCGCTCGCCGATTCGCTCTTCCTGACGGACGCCCAGCTTCGGACGTCGACGGTCGATCTGGCGGCAACACCGCTTCCACCGCGACTCAGGCCGCGAGCTCGGCTCGGTGTGCTCGACATCACCGAGTTCTACGGCGACACCACGGGCGGCGTGCGGACCTACCTTCGGGAGAAGGCCGCGTACGTGGAGGCGCATCCGGATTTACGGCAGACTCTCGTGCTTCCCGGCGCGGCGGACGCGATTGCCAGCTCAGACGGCGTCCGCGTCTACCGGCTGCACGGCCCGCTCGTGCCCACGCAGAAACAGTACCGGTTCATGCTTGCGACCCGATCGGACCGGCGCATCATGCAGCACGAACGTCCAGACGTGATTGAGGTGGGCAGTCCGGGATTCGTCCCCTGGATTGTGCGCCTCGCCGCGCGCGGACTCCACATCCCGGTCGTGGCGTTCTACCACAGCAATTTTCCACGCCTCTTCTCTCCCTGGCCCGAACGCTCCGGTGTCCTGAGGCGCACGGCGCACAACCTGGCCTGGCGGTATGCGCGGTTGATCGACAGGCACTTTGCGCACACCATAGTGTGTTCGCGTTTCGTGGGCGACGATCTCAGGCGTGCGGGAATTGATCGGGTCTCGCAGGTGCCACTTGGTGTGGACCTCGACTGCTACCATCCAGCGCTCCGGTCGCAGCGCGATGAAGTGCGCCGCAGTCACGGCCTCCCGGGCGGACCAATCGCCGGATTCGTCGGCCGGTTCGGCAAGGAAAAGGAGTTGGACCTGCTCGTGGCGGCCTGGCCGCAGGTCCACCGCAAGACCGGTGCGCAGCTCGTGCTCGTGGGCGACGGCCCGCAGCGGGCCGCGCTGGAGGCCCAGGCGGGTGGCGCGAGTTGGCTGCGATTCCTCCCGTTCATGCGCGACCGTGACGAGTTGGCGAGCCTGCTGGCTGCATTCGACATCGTTGTAGCTCCGGGATCGAGTGAGACGTTCGGGTTGGCGCCGCTCGAAGCGATGGCCTGCGGCACGCCTGTGCTGTCCGCCGACCGCGGCGGGATGGCCGAGCAGATCGAGGCGGCCAGCGCCGGGGAACGGTTCGTGTCGGGGAACTCCGGTTCACTGGCCGAATCAGCGATTCGCCTGCTGGAATCGGACCTCACCACCCACGGGCGGCGCGGTCGGGCGCATGCTGAGGCCAACAACGATTGGCACTCGGTGTTCGACCGCATCTTTGCCGTCTACGCTTCAGTCGCAGCCCAGGCGAGTCGGTAGGCATCCAGGTCCCGATGGGCAGTGTGGCTAGCGGACGTCCGGATATTCTTGTATAGTCATATCTGAATATTCAGGAACACCCCGTCCGAGGATGCCGCATGCCCGTGAGTCGTGTCGCGCGAACCCGTTTGGTGGTCGTTGTTGCGGTCGCCGCAGCCACGGTGGCAACGGCGTGCGCCGAGCCGCGTGAGACCACGCCGACGCTCGCGGCGTTCAATGAAGCCGCGTGGACTCCGCCGCGCGAGGCGGACATTCCCGCCGACTCCATGGGCGCGAGCATCAGGCGAGGTCTGTATCTGCTGCGATTCACGCCGGAAAGTTTGCCCACCTATGCCCCCGGTGGGATGCGATGCACGAGCTGCCATCAGGAAGACGGCCTCAAGGCAACCGCTGCTCCGCTGACCGGGTCGCACAGCCGATTCCCCAAGTACATGCCTCGAAGCGGCGCGGTGATCACGCTCGCTGATCGCGTCAACTACTGCATCACGCGCTCGCTGGCCGGCAGCGTCCTGCCGGTGGGAAGCCGCGAGATGACCGACATGCTGGCCTACTTCGCTTTCATCTCACGCGACGTTCCGGTGGGCGCCAAGATGGCGGGCGCCAACGGACTGATTTCAATGAAAGACACGCTGGTTGGCGACGCGGCTCGCGGACGGGCCAAGTACGAGACGACGTGTGTGGTCTGCCATCTGGCGGACGGCGCCGGCAACGGCGCGATCCCCCCGCTTTGGGGGCCGCGCTCTTACTCGATCGGCGCCTCGATGTCGCGCGAGGAACGGGCGGCGAGTTTCATCTCGCACAACATGCCGCAGACGGCGCCGGGAACGCTGACGGCGCAAGAATCGTTCGACCTGGCGGCATACATCAACTCGCATCCGCGCCCTGATTCTCCCGGCAAGGAGAACGACTGGCCCATGGGCGGGGCGCCCAAGGACGTGCCGTACGCGACGCCGGGGCACGAGCCGTATCGTGCGCCGGCCTCGCTGGTGCCGCGAGCGCGCCCGGCCGACGCCGTCGTACCGAACCCGCGCACCGCACGTGGCGAAAAGGGCATGAAATAGCGTCACGCAGGTCAGCACAGTTCTCGCGAACGCGCAGCAACCTGCGCGAAATCACTTCAGGAGAGTTTCGATGGCACATCCGGCAGCACATCCTCCCACAATGACCGCGGCCCCGAGCGCAGGGCTGCCGTCATGGGCGCGATACGGCATCATTTTCGGCGTGGTGAGTGCGGCGTCGATCGCCCTCTGGGCCCCGATCGGGGTCTCCGGCACCTACCCGCGAATGATCGGCGCGATACTCGGCGAGCTCACTCCGGAGTACGCGGCAGCCAACCCCTATCTCGTAAAGATGGGGTCGGTGCTGAAGCCCGAGACATTTCTCCTGATCGGCCTGCTCATTGGCGGATTCGTTTCGTCACGGTTTGGCCGGGCGCGTACGGCGGCACCGCGGCTCGAGATGGTGCACGCGGGAGAGAAGTCGGACTTCGCCCGGTATCGTGATGCCTTTCTTGGCGGCTTTCTGATCATCGTCGGCGCGCGCATCGCCGGTGGGTGCACGAGCGGCCACATCATTTCAGGAATGACACAGCTCTCGGTGAGCGGCTTCATCTTCGCGGCCGGCGTCTTTGCCTCCGGTATCGCGACAGCGAAGCTCCTGCAGAAGGGAGGGAAGTAGCCATGGATCGCATGACTGCACTTTTTGTCGGCGTCGCCATGGGCGCGCTGATCCAGCGCGTACAGGCTTCCAACCCCGGGATGATTGCGCGGAACCTGCGCCTGGAAAACCTCAGCGTGATCAAGTTCATGGCAACGACCATCGCCGTCGGGGCGATGCTCGCTTATACGATGTCGCTCGTGATGCCAATGAACTTCGACATCAAGCCCACATATGTCGTCGGCGTGCTGGTCGGCGGCCTGGTCTTCGGCGTGGGCTTTGCGTTGAGCGGGTATTGCCCCGGCACCTGCGTCGTCGGCGCGGGCGAAGGTCGCAAGGACGCGGTCTTTGCCTTCCTCGGTGGCGTTGTCGGGGCACTCGCATTCACGCTTGCGTTCACCACGTTCATTGCGCCGCTCAACGCGCTCGTAGACCTCGGCAAGATCACCTTGGCCGACGTGCTCAACCTGCCTGCAGTGGGCGTTGCGTTGGCGCTTGGCATCGTGTTTCTGGCGGTCGTGAAGTGGCTGCCAACCAACCCCGGCCGACCGGCGCTCGGCGAAGAGTCGTGAGTACGCGCCGCGCTGTACGTCCGTTCCGCGAACCGCGCCGCGAACCGAGCCGGGTGTTGTATGAGGCGATCGCTCAGCACTTCCGAGTGCTGGGCGAGCCAGTGCGCCTCGATCTCTTGCACGTCCTTTCCGAAGGGCCGCAGTCGGCGTCCGCCCTGCTCGCGCGCACGGGGATCTCGCAGGCCGGCCTCTCCAAGCACATGTCGGCACTATGCGCAGCGGGGTTCGTCCGCCGATGGCGGGACGGGGCTTATGTCCACTACGCGCTCGCCGATGACCGCGTGCTCGCGCTCTGCGAGCTGATGTGTGACCGGTTGGAGTCGGCGGCGGCCAGCACGTTTGAGATAGTCGCGGCGCGCTAGCTTCCGCGGGTGCCCAGCATCCTCGTCACGATCCACGACGTGGCTCCGCCCCTGATGCCGAAGGTGGAGCGACTCTGGGAAATCTGCGCGAGGCGCAACGTGGTGCCGGGCCTGCTGGTTGTTCCTGACTGGCATGGCGCCTGGCCGATTGAGAAGGACCCGCGTTGTGTGGACTGGGTGCGTGCGCGGGCGGCCGACGGGGCAGAAGTGTTCCTGCACGGCGAACGGCACGATGAAGTGGGTTCGTCGCGCGGCCTCGGGGACGCGCTGCGCGCGCTCGGGCGGACCAACCGCGAAGGTGAGTTTCTTACACTGGAGTACGACGCGGCGCGGGCGCGGATTGACCGCGGGCTCGCGCGGCTGCGCGCGCTGGGTCTTGAGCCCGTGGGGTTTGTGCCGCCGGCGTGGCTCGCGCGCTCCGATACCCACCGAGCCGTGCGCGATGCCGGGCTTGCAGTGAGCGAGGACGACGGGATGATCTATGCCTTTCGTGCGGGGCGCAGCATTGCGTCGCCCGTGGTGCGGTGGAGTTCGCGTGGGGCATTTCGCGCCTACGGGTCGGTGGCGCAGGCCCAGTTGCGCTGGATGCTGCAGCGCGGACATCAGGTAGTGCGCATTGCGCTGCATCCAGCTGATCTGGATCATCCGGCGACGGCGGTTTCGGTGGAGCGCACGCTCGATCGCTGGACGAATGCATACGGCTCGGGATCGTACCTCTCCGTCCTTGCAACGCAAGATGGCCGTAACCGCGCCGCCTGAGCCGCTCGGTCGCTCCGAGGGCCGCGCCGACTGGCTCGCCTTCGTAGCAGCGATGGTAATCGCGGCACTGAGCATTTGGACGGTGCTTGACCGCGGCTGGGTGCCGTTTGACGAGGGCACCATTGCGCAGGCGGCGGAGCGCGTGCTGACGGGCGAACTCGCACATCGCGATTTCACCGACCCGTACACGGGCGGACTCCCGTACTGGCACGCTCTGGCAATGCGCGTGTTTGGCGTGTCGTTGTTGGCGCCGCGATACGCGCTGTTCATCGCCTGTCTGCTCTGGCTGCCAGCGCTCTGGTGGTTGGCCCGGCGGGCCTGCGGGGCTCGGTGGGCGGGTGTGGTCACGGTGATCGGCGCGTGGTGGTCGCTGCCGATCTATCCGGCGGCAATGCCCACCTGGTACCTGCTGTTCGGGGCCACGTGGATTCTGGTCGCACTCGAGCGGTGGCGGGCAACCGAGCGCATACGTTGGCTGGTGCTGGCCGGGCTGTGCTGCGGCGTTGCGGTGATCATCAAGCAGACAGGGCTCTACCTGGTGGCCGGTACCCTGCTGGGGCTGCTCTTCTGCGACCAGGACCGGGTAGCGCGGAACCGCCAAACCGGGGCGGCGAATGCCGACGTTCGGTCCGGCGGCAAGACCGATCCGATCATCATCCTGATGCTCTTCGCCCTCGCGGCGATGGTGTTGCGACTAATCGCCGTGGACATCGGGTCCGGCGAAGTGCTGCATCTCATCGTTCCAATCGGCGGAGTACTTGCGGTGGCTGCGGTTCGCGAGATCCGTCTCACCGACAGTTCCTGGACGCGATGGCGTGCGCTGCTGCAGGTGACGGCGATCCTCGTCGGTGCTGCGGCCGTGCCCGTCGCGCTGTTCCTCCTGCCGTACCTGACGTCGCAGTCGATGGGGGCGCTGGTCTCCGGAGCCATCGGAGCCGGCGTGGAACGAATCGCCGGCTTGCACCTGCCCTTCCGGTCGGCCGGCAAGTTGCTTGTCGCCGTACTGCCGGTGTATGCGGTGCTGCTGCTCGAGGCCGTGGCCCCCAAACAGCGTAGCCCGGGCGTGCAGCGCGTCTTGCGAGTGGCTGCGCTGATTGCTGGAGTGGCGTTGCTCTGGCTCTCCATCCGCAGCGTTGACGGATACCGCCGTCTCTGGTTTTTCGGAACGTCGGTTCTCCCACTGGCCGTGGTCGCGCTTGCATGGGCCGGCGTGCGCGAATGGCGCGCGGGGCGACGGCTGGATCCCATCTGGCTCGCGCTCGCCGCGATGACCGCATTCCAGGCGCTCAATCAGTTTCCGTATCCTGCGCCCAACTACTACGCATATGTGGCGCCGCTTGCCATTCTGGCTGGAGCTGTCGCGGCGGCGCACTTCAGCGTTCTCCCGCGCCTGTACACAGCCGCTCTGGTGCTCGCCGTGTTTGCCGGTGTCGTGCTGCGCCTTGGCTCGGTGCACAACGTGGGCGGCTACCCCGCGTGGTGGGACTACACGCATCGGCTCGCCGGGCCGCGCGCGGGCTTGCTCGTGACCGCTGGCGACAGCGCGAAGTACGGGCGCATTCTGGAGTTGGTTGCCCAGCATCGCGGCACCGGGGCGATTGTGGCGGGGCCAGAACTCCCCGAGGTGTACTTCCTCGCCGGCGCAAAAAGCCCTGGTCGTGACTCGTACAGCCTGTTTCGCGAAGCGGTTCGCGATTCGACGCAACTCCCAAACCAGTTCGACACAACGGCAACAAGCGTGGTCGTCGTCAAGCTCCGTCCTATGTTCGGGCCGCCGCTTGCGCTCGATCTCTACCGCTGGCTCGACCTGCGATATCCCGTGGGCGAGCGGATAGACACGATCGAGGTACGGTGGCGCGGCGCTGTTGGCCGCTGACCGCCGGCAACCGCCGCATATAGATTCGGTGAGTGATCGCCCTTTTCAGGTGACCAGATGACAATACCAGAGACCCCGCAGTCGCCCAGCACGCCCTCACGACGCGATTTTCTCGAAAAGAGCGCGATGCTCGCGGCGCTCGGCTTCGCGCCCCGCGCCATCAGCTTCGAGGAGTGGGAGGTGGAGCGCGAACGATCACGCGTGGCGGCGCCGACAAATTTCCGTGGCCGCCCCTGTGTGGTTGGGTCGGGAAATGGCTTTCACACAGACCGGCCTGCCGGTATCAAGATCGCCTACGACAAGATCGTGAAGGGGGAGGACACGCTCGACGCGATCATCGCGGGTGTGAACACGCAGGAGCTCGATCCTGACGACACGTCGGTGGGTTATGGCGGGCTGCCGAACTCGGAGGGTGTGGTGCAGCTCGATGCGAGTTGCATGCACGGGCCGAGCAAGCGCGCGGGTGCGGTGGGCGCGCTCGAAGGGATCGCGACGCCATCGCTGGTCGCCAAGGCAGTGATGGAGTACACGGACCACATCTTCCTTGTGGGGCGTGACGCGAAGCGTTTTGCTCTGGCGATGGGATTCAAGGAGCAGGACCTGCTCACGCCACGCACGCGGGCCGCGTTCGAGCGATGGAAGGCGGATCCTCGCGCGTACTCTCCGTGGGTCAAGCCGCCGCCGGGCAAGCTGCCCCCGGCGCAGGGCGGCTTTGCCGACGAGGACTACTTCGCTGAACGGGGCATCGAGTGGACGCACGGCACGATCAACATGAACGCGGTGAATGCGGCGGGTGATGTCAGTTCGTGCACGACGACGAGTGGTATGGCGTGGAAGGTCCCGGGCCGCGTGGGCGACTCGCCGGTGATTGGCGCCGGCGAGTACACGGACAACACGGTTGGCGCCGCAGGCTCAACGGGCAGAGGCGAGTCGAACATCATGGTCTGCGGCTCATTCCTGGCCGTGGAGTACATGCGGCAGGGCCTCTCGCCCGAAGCCGCGCTGATGAAGGTCTGCGAACGGGTGATTGAGCATACGGAAGCGAGGCTGCTCGACGAGCGTGGCCGGCCGCGGTTTGACCTCCAGTTCTACGCGCTGGCCAAGGACGGTCGCTACGCCGCCGTGACGGCGTATGAAGGAGCGCAGTTCGCGGTCTGCGACGAAAAGGGCCCGCGGCGCGAGGAGTGTGCCTACCTCTTCAAACGATCTGAGCGGCCGCGGTAATGGTGAGCATGTTCCGTCCGCCGGATCGGCAGTGAGTACCCGCGACGAACGGGAGTTTGGCGAGATGCAGCGGCGCGTTCGCAATGCGGCGTTGCTGCTCATCACGCTCTTTCTGACCGGAATTGTCGGCTACAAACTCGTCGGTGGGCCCGAACACACGTGGCTCGACGCGCTGTACATGGCGACGATCACGCTCACGACCACCGGATTGCGCGACGTCATCCCGACAAATACGCCGCCGGCCGAGGCGTTCACCATTGTCTACCTGATTTTTGGCGCAACGGCCGCACTGTACACGCTCTCGACCATCACGGCGTTCATTGTCGAGGGCGACCTGACCAAAGGCTTTCGGAGGCGCAGGATGCAAGCAACGATCGACAAAATGCAGGATCACTATGTGGTATGCGGGGCGGGGCAGACTGGAACGGCCGTGCTGCGCGAGTTGGTGAATACGCAGCGCCAGTGTGTCGTGATCGAACACAATCACTCGCATATCGCGAATGCCGAGCGCGATTTCATCGGCGTTCCCATCTTCCATGGTGACTGCTCGGATGACGAGACGCTGGCCCGCGCAGGCGTGGCGCGGGCTGCCGGTATCGTGATCTGCACCGACGACGACAAAATCGCACTGGTGACAACAGTCCTCGCCCGCCAGATGAACGCCAAGATTCGCGTTATCGCCCGCGCCACCACCGAGCGTGCGGCATCGCGTCTCCGGCAGGCTGGCGCAGACGGCGTCGTGGCTCCGGCGCAGATTGGCGGCATGCGCCTCGCCAGCGAACTCGTGCGCCCCAGCGTCGTGAGCTTCCTGGACCAGATGTTGCGTGATACGAATCGCAACCTGAGGATCGAGGAGGTGGCGGTATTGGCCGGCAGCGCCTTCGTGGGCAAGCCGGTGTCGTCACTCGAGTTGCACGAATACGGCAGCGGACTCCTGTTGCTCGCGCTGCGGCAAGCCTCAGGGGAATACGTCTTCAACCCTGCGGCTGCGACTGCCGTGACCGCCGGTTCGCGACTCATTGTGATGGGCGATCCAGCCTCGGTGGCGCGATTGGACCAGGAGGCCGCGCCGCGCGCGGCCTGAGGCGGATTATTTCGGCGGCGGTGGTTCGCGCCGCTGGCGCCCAAGCGCCCGCTCGGTGGCCAGGAAGACGCGACTCATGCCGCCCCCGAGCAACTCGCGCTCGAGGTCGTAGCCAGCCGCGAAGGAAGCGCGGATTTCGTCCGTGGTCTGCGCGCGATTGTTCATAGTCGCTTCTTAGACACCCGCAACCACCGGCATGTGAACCCCGCGAGCCAACGTCGACCCTCGCGGCGTTTCAACGTTTTATGCGCCCTGTCCGTCGCGCGGCGCCTGAATCGCACCGCTGGCGCGCGCCACGCGCCCAGCCGCATCGGTCAGATGTCGCGCCGCCTGTGCGATCTCGCGCGTCACGGCATGTTGTTCCACGCTCGATACGGCCACCTGCTGCATGGCACGCGCAAACTCCTGGGTGAGGCCTTCCAGCTGCCCCACGCGCTGCCGGATGTCACCGGCAAGCGCGCTTCCGGCGCCGGCGGACTGCGCCACTGAGTTGGTCAGACGTTCGCCCTCGCCAACGGCTTGATCCACTTGCTGCAGCGATCCGCGGCCGTGCGTTGTGGCTTCGTGCACCGCGCCAAGCGCTGCCAGCGTGCGCGAACTCGCACCACGCGCATCACCCACCCGGGCCTGCACACCCGCCATGAGCGTCGCTGTACGCTCAGCAGCATCGGCAGCGGAGGCGGCCAACCGGCGCACCTCATTCGCGACGACGGCAAATCCCTCGCCGTGCTCACCGGCCCTGGCGGCCTCCATCGCCGCGTTCAGCGCCAGCAGCTTGGACTGCCGTGCGATCTGCTGCACGAGCGTCACGAACTCCCGCACCTCCTCCAATGCCTTGGCAAGCGACTCGGTGGCCGCCACGCTCTCGCGGAGGTCGGAGGCCAGCGTGCCGAGCTGCCCCACGCTGGCATCGAGCCGCGCGTAGCTGTCGGTCGTCAGGGTACGAACGCGGCTGCTGCGCTCCAATTCGCTCTGCGCGAGGGCCGTCACCTGCCGGGCAAGGTCATCGAGGTGCGTGGCATCGCCATTGAGCTGGGCAATGTTGCGGACCATTTCGGCGGCCTGCGCCGACAACGAAGAGGCCGTACCGGCGGTCGCGGTACTGGCGCCGGCCGCCTGTTCGGTGCGCCGTGTGATCTCGGTGGCCAGTCGCGAGGCGTCCGCGCTGGTGTCGTGGAGGAGTGCAGTGCGCGCGCGGAGTTCGGCAGTCATCGCGGCCATGGCTCGCGCGAGGCGACCAACCTCCCCTCCCTCGTCCAGATTCGACGATCGGCGCGTCAGGTCGCCCATGGCCACGGCCTCGGCCACATCCGCGAGGCCGCGCAGCTGGGCGCCAATCCGCGGTGAGACCCAGAGCCGAATGGTCAGCGCTGCGGCCAGAACCATCAGGGCAAGCGCCAGCAGGGCGAGAAAGGTGAGCTCGCCGCGGCCCATGAGGCGCGCGAGGAGGTCCTGATTGACCCATATGAGCGCCAGCGTGGCAGCTCCGGAGACGCCCGCGACCAGGGAGGTCACCCGGTCGATCCCGTGGGTGCGTACCGGGGGTCGAGGAGGCACAGGCGCGGCAGTCGCCCCGAGCATCGCGCTTGTTCGGGGTGTCCGGTCGGCTAAATTCTCTTGCAGCGGCTGACTCATCCTGACCCTGGAAAATCCCGTTTGGCCCGAGGGGCGTCCGTGGGGCATCTGAGCCCTGGTCGCCCCTTTCTCGCGCTTATGACCCCACCGAACCGCCCCACCGCCGCACCCGGCGCCACCGACGAACCGCTCGCCTACGACCCGGCGCGCGTCGAGCGCACCTGGCGCGCGCGCTGGGCAGAGCGCAAATCCAACGAGCCCGACATCACATCAGGCGCGAAGCCGTTCTACGCGCTGATGATGTTCCCGTATCCGTCGGCAGAGGGGCTGCACGTGGGCAACCTCTTTGCCTTCACTGGGAACGATATCTTCGCCCGCTACCAGCGGCTACGTGGACTGACGGTATTCGAACCAATGGGGTTCGACGCATTTGGCATCCACTCGGAGAATTACGCCCTCAAGGTGGGGATGCACCCGAGTGAATTGATCCCGCGAAACGTCGCGAACTTCACCGAGCAGCTCACGCGCGCCGGGCTGATGATTGACTGGTCCCGCACCGTGGATACCACGGCGCCGGACTACTACAAGTGGACGCAGTGGGTCTTTCTGCAGCTCTTCAAGCGCGGGCTGGCCTACCGGAAGAGGGCCGCGGTGAACTGGTGCCCCACCGACAAGACGGTGCTCGCGAACGAGCAGGTCGAAGCAGGCCTCTGCGAGCGTTGCGGTGCCCAGGTGGAGCAGCGTTCACTGGAGCAGTGGTTCTTCCGCATCACCGACTACGCCGAGCGGCTGCTCAACAACCTCGATTCGCTCGACTGGTCGCAGAGTACCAAGCTCGCGCAGCGCTCGTGGATCGGCCGGTCGGACGGCGCCGAAGTGCGTTTCCGTATCCTGAATCCTCTCGAGGACGCCGGAAGCGCTGCGGTGCACGTCACATCCGAAGTCTCCGCTGGGATAAATGAGGTGGCGGTCTTCACAACCCGTCCGGACACCATCTTCGGGGCCACCTACCTCGTCCTGGCCCCTGAGCATCCGATGCTTGAACAGATCGCCAGCTCGGACCAGCACGCCGAGGTGATGGATTATCGCGCGCGCGCCGCACGTCAGGACCTGATCACGCGCAAGACGAACAAGGAAAAGACCGGCGTCTTCACCGGCGCCTACGGTGTGAATCCTGCGACCGGCGAGATGATTCCGGTTTGGACGTCGGACTACGTGCTGATG
>SXGU01332784.1_pt1 | contig 12484 bp, 11 predicted proteins | sample 3174531 | NCBI WGS metagenome assembly SXGU01 (sample SAMN11356863, study PRJNA531348) | freshwater metagenome | isolation source: freshwater sample F1-140 | place: China: Fuxian Lake, Yuxi | collected 2017-12-25 | reverse complement strand
GGGCCGACGATCCGGCAGGCGTGACGGTCCGAGAGGCCGTACTTCTCCCGGATGCCAGCAACCGCCTGCCGGCGTCGCTCGGGGGCGAACCAAGTTTCCCGAGGCGACATCCGCCAGCACCTGACCCACCAACGACAGGTCAGCCACAAGCCGCCGCAGCCGAGCGTTCTCGCGCTCCAGATCCTTCATCTTCCTGGCCTGATCGACCTGCAGTCCGCCGTACTCCTTGCGCCAGCGGTAGTAACTCTGCTCGGAGATCTCCGCCTCCTTGCATACCAACGCCAAGCTCTTGCCCTGGGCTGTCTGCACCTCGATCTGGCGCAGCTTCAGCACGACCTGCTCCGCGCTCGTCCTCTGTCCTCGCCACATGTCCGACGCCTTCGGTCCTGGCTGATCCTCTCAATCAGCCCGGTCCAAAGCCAGCCGGTCAGGTCAGTTGGCATCAGAGCCAACCAAGCAGCCCCCGAAATATTTGCGACGGAGACGTCGCCATAAAATCACATTAGGCGAGCAGCCTTTGTAGGCTCAAAATTGAGATGACGCCCCCTGGCAAGGTCCAACCTGCGGTGCTGCCTTCAAGAGACAGCACGAGGGTATGCTCGTGTCGGTAGGCTCACCTTGAACCCCCCCCCGATTGCGCCTCCGACCGCCGCTTCTGACCCAAAGCACACCGCCGACTTGTCCGCATTCGGATCATCCATCGACTGGGCGCTCCATGCTGGCAAGGCCGGAGGCAACTGGCCTGACTCCGGCTTTCACAACTGAGGATCGGATGCTCGTCCGAGGCTCAAGCCTCCTTGAAGCGTATTCCGGCACATTCAGGTCGTTGCCCGTAATCCCGCCAGCCGCAAGGATGCGCTCGCCGCGGCCGCGTCGAGTTTCCGGCCGGGCGGGAGGCACGATGACCGTGCGTGACACAGGCTACGTCCAGGCGCTGGAACGAATGGTGGCGTACTGCCATCGACTGATGCTGGATCGGGAGACGCCACTGGAAGGCCGCGGGAAGCGCCGGGCCCTCATCGACTACATGGAGGGGCAGATCGAACGGCTGCGTGAGACGGCGGGCACTGCAGGCGAACTGCGATAGGCCTGCTGACCACGGGTTCTTGCTATTCCAAGCTAGGCACCACGCTCATGTATGGCACCCTGTAAGCCGCGGAAGGCGGCGTCAGCTCTTGTCGGTGAGGCCGAGGCCGCGCAGCAGGTCGCCGATCGGATCGATCTTCTGCCCGGGGGAATCCGCGCTGCTCGGCTGCTGGGCAGCGCTCGCCTCGTTGGCTGCCGGACGGATCAGAGCGGCCTGGCGCGTGGTGACGGCACGGCGGGCGATCTTGGGTCCGTGAGCCGCTCGGGTGCTGCGGGCGGTGGCCGCCACCAGCGTCAGCTCGCCCGGCAGCGGCTGCACCATCGCGTAATCGGCGGAGAGCGCGACCGTTGGCTCTGGCTTCATGAGCGCGGCCGTGTCGGGCAGGGGCACCGCCCGCCGCGGAGCGACGCTGCGGCTTGCCGGCGGATCGACCCAAGCCATCGGGGCCGCTGCCCCCGCGTGACCCTTGGCAGCCGGATGAGCCTGCCGGTCGAAGTTGCCGGGATGCAGGATACCGGCAGCGGCCATCAGGCCCAGCACGGCAATGCCCGTGACGGCGAAGGTCGACTTGTAGTGTTCCATGCCAGCAGAACGAATAGCCAAGCTAATTGTTCCGCCCGTGCTCGGCAGCCCGATCCAAGTTGTCGGTTGGCACCATCAACACCCTGTGAGCGGCTGATATTCCTCGGTAATAGGAATATATACCGATTCCTGTCCGACGCACCTAGGAGCCTCCCCGCTGCTTCGGTGTCGTTCGCACCGGCCGAGCAACCACAGCCTTCCGGCTGCGGTGATGAGTGGAAACGCCAACGCGCGCGGCCGGCTCTCAGCCGCCTGACGTCCAGTCGCCCTGCGGCATTTGGGACGGGATGCGCTCGAAGTAGTTGGCCACCGCTTGCGCCCCGTCGGCGTGCATCATGGCGACCGGATGGGCGAGGTTGGCCCGCGCCAGCTCAAGCGGGATCACGCCGGCCTGGTGGGCGCCGAGCACCGCGTCAATGAAGGCGTCGTTGGCCTCGTTGAAGTTGGAGGAGAGCTTCTTGCGGTCGTTCAGGGCCTTGATTGGCATGGCGCGGCCGCTCTGTCGACAGGGCGAACTCGGACCCCGGATGGGCCGGCCGAGGTCTCTACCCTTCGACGACGGTCGACATGCGTCATTCCACCACACGAATCGTCGTGAGGTCGTACGCTGCTTCCGCAGCGCTTCCGCGACCCCGTAGCCAGCAGGGCTGCAAACCAGCCAAGTCATTGAGAAGGTTGGCGCGCCGGGCAGCATGAAAGTACGAACGCAGTAAGGCCCGCACCGCCGAGCTGATCCTGAAGGCCCACCAGCGCAGCTGCTGCGGACGGGGATGACCCCTCGCGGACCTTCAAGGCGCTGCCGCTGGAGGTCCGGATGGGGGGGCGGATGTACGGCGCGGGCGCGCGTCGGATATCCCAGCTGGCATTCAGGAGATGAACCTCCTAACCTTCGGCAAGGCGCCCGCGCTTAGGAGCCGTTCATGCTGTCGCGATCTGCTCGGTCGAGTCTCTCCGCATTGGCGCTCGTCACGAGTTCGGTCCATGCGCAGCAGCCGACGGGCCAAATGGAGTTGGACTGCTCTCGCTTCACGCACAACACGGACGGATCATGGAGTGTGAAGCAACCGCTCGAACTCTTCAGCGAAAGCGGTCGTGTCCGTATCTCTCCTGGACCACCGTTCAAGCCCGGCATGTCGTTCGGAGGGCTCGACATCGCGAGGATGCTCGATGAGCAGTGCCGATAGGCGTGATCCTATCCGATACAGGCACGACGGTCCGCCGATCGGCATCCTTATGCTGCTGCCATCGCAGCGTGTCCGATAGGCGGCTCCGTGAGGCGCGGCCGAGCATCCGAAGAGAGCGCCCGGGATCGGATGCTCCAAAAGTCCGAGCGGGGTGGGGAGCGGTATCTCAATCGGCCCGGCCCAAAGTCAGCCGGTCAGATCATTTTAAGGACACAATGGCGGCTCAACGCTTCTGTCTCAGAGTTTGCCCTGACTTCGGCCAAACAGGCGTGTCCACAAGCCGCCGAAGATCGCCGACTTATCGATTGCTTTGATATCCTGTGAGTACGCGCCTGTGTAGAGCCGCACGATCATCATGTCCCGGCACGTGCCCTGGAGATGGTAGGAGAAGCTCACGCAGACCGGCTCACGACGGCGCTCACGACTTGTGCCTGTCACCGTCGCCTCAAGATGTGGGAACCGTTCCATCTCGATCCGGATGGGCTCGCCGGAGCGCAGACCGGGATCCTCCACGAAGGCTGCGACCCCGCCGTCGAGCGACAGGCTGATCACGCGCGCGCTCAGCACGTGCTCTGCCCCGATCTCGACTCGGGCCGGCTCGTCGGTCGAGAAACTATCGAGGAGCGGGCGAGCCTTCTCGAAGCAGATCAGCGCGGCGACCATCAAGACTAAGACGTTGAGGGCCGCCCAGTAGGCCGAGACCACAGAGAAATCGCCCTCGCCGATGCGCGACCATTCCGGCACGATGTTGACGACGAGCCCGAGCAGCGTCACGGCAATCCAGAAGGCGATCGAGAAGAAGGTGTAGGCGTCGAACGCGTTCTCCTCATTGCCGCTGCCCTTCGGGGTCACCCGGAACGGGACGCCGAACGGCTTGACCACGCTGGAGACCACCACGGGCAGCATGCGGAAGGTTGCGAAGGTGCCCACCGCGCTCGAGACCAGCGGCAGGTAGCGCGTCGGCGTGAGCCAGCCCATAAGCAGGAAGTAGGCGGTCAGCACCGGCAGCTGGTAGAAGACGATGTCCTGCGTACCGGTGAAGTAAAGCGGCGCCGCGCCGGTCCAGAGGTATACGGCTGGCACGATCAGGATCACGAACCGAACCGTGTACTGCATCAGCCAGGACAGCGGGATGAACATCACCCGCTGGAATAGGCTGAGGCCCGGCCCGCGCAGGGGGCCGTTGTGCAGGTAGATCGTCTGGATGCCGCCCCGGCACCAGCGGCCGCGCTGCACGAAGTAGCCCTTCAGGTTCTCGGCCGCGAGCCCCATCGACAGGCGCTCGTTCAGGTAGCGGGTCTTGTAGCCGAGGTTCAGCATGGCCAGCGTAGTGAGCAGGTCCTCGGTGATGGAGTCGTGCGGGAAGCCGCCGATGGCGTCGAGCGCGCTGCGACGAGCGATCGAGCAGGAGCCGCAGCAGAAGCTGACGTCCCAGGCATCGCGGCTCGCCGCCATCTCGTCGAAGAACAGGCGCTGCTCGTCGGGCCAGACCTTCTCCAGAGCGAGGTTCGCCTGCACAGGATCCTTATTGAAGAAGTGCTGCGGCGTCTGCACGATGCCGATTGTCGGGTCCGTGAAGAAGGGCAGCGTGCGGCGCAGGAAATTGCGATAGGGGACGAAGTCAGCGTCGAAGATCGCCACGAACTCGCCCGATGAGACCGTTAGGCCGTTGTTCATGTTGCCGGCCTTGGCGTGCGCGTTGTCCTGTCTGATGACGTGGATGGCGCCCTTCTCCTCGCAGTAGGCGCGCAGCCAGTCGCGCCGCTTGTCGTCAAGCACGTAGACCTGGAATCGGTCGCGCGGGTAGTCGAGGGCCAACGCCCCGACGATGGTCCGCTCTAGCACGTCGAGCGGCTCGTTGTAGGTCGGGATGAAGACATCGACCATCGGCAGATCTTCGGCGGGGCGCGCGAAGAAGGCCCGCTCCAAACGATCGGCCTCGGTGCTGCGGTCGACCGTCCGGCTCATGATGACGAGGAAGAGCAGGATGTCGGCAAAGGCGCCGAGCTCGACGCAGAACACGAACCACGTCCAGATGAAGCCGAAGCTCCCGTCTGCTGGGTAGGGCAGCACCGTGCGCAGCAGGCGCCAGACGAGGTAGCGGACCGCGACCGCAAGTACGAAGACGCAGGCGAGCGTGCGCGCCCAGCTCCGCTGCCGCGGCCAGTTGGTGACGAACACGAAGAAGATGCCCGCAACGAAGAGTGTCGGCGCGAGCGGCCAGAGCTCCTGGTCTAGGAGATGCTGAACCACAGGCCCTTCACCCAGTTGATGACGGGATCCGTGAATGTCTGCAGAGATGACGCGCGTGCGAACCGCACCTGGACGGTGCGTCCAACCTGGCAGAAGTTCGCGTAGTCAATCTGCATGTCGCTCGGATCGAGGGCGACACGGATGCGGGCGTTCTTGCCGCGGCTCTTCGGCGGCAGCGCGGCGAGGACCACTTCCTCGACGGCGGCGGCCGAGCCCCGAACCGACAGAACGTGGCCGCCGATGATGTCCGAGGTGCCGAGAAGACGCACATCGGCACGGTCGCCGGGCTTGATCTCGTCGTAATCGACCTCGTCCACGAGGATGTCGACGAACAGGTCGCGACAGTCGAGCAACCGCATCAGCTCGTTCCCGACGACCACGTTGGAGCCTGCCACCACGTTGTTGCGCCATATCACGCCTTCGAAGGGGACTTGTACGGCGGCGAAGGAGAGCTTGTCGTTGCGCGCCCGCTCGAGATGCAGCTGACCCTTCAACTGCTGGATGCGTGCCTTCTCCGTGCGGATCTGGGCCTCGACATTGGCGAGCTGAATGGTCACTTCATCGGTGCGCTGCTGCGAGTAGGGCACATCGTTCCGGCCCTCTCCCACGAAGGTGCCGCGCTTGAGTGCATCCAACTGGCGCTGCAGCCGCTCCAGCTCGGCCTTGGCAATGTTCTGCTCGCTCGTGGCAGACACGGACGCCGCCCGCGCTTGCTCCACCGAGCTGCTTGCCACCACACCGGTGGCGCCGAGTGTCTGCTTGCGCGCAAGGTCGGCCTCAGCGGACGCCTTGTTGGCCTGCGCGGTGCTGATCCGCTGCTGGCGGATGATGATTTCCTGCTGCACGCCGACGATGCTGGCCTGCTGATATTCCCTGAGGCGAGTGACCAGATCCGCCTTGAGCGCGGACAGGTCCTTGGCCTGGATGTCAAGGGCCTGCAGCCGTTCCTTGGCGGCGCCGAGATCCGCATCAAGCTGCGCTTCGGCCGTGCGCGAGATGCGGTCGTTGTTGATGAAGAAGACGCTGGTCCCTTCCGGCAAGGCCGTACCGACCTTCGGAGGGGTATCGGAGACCACGCCCTCGATCGGAGCCGAAACCAGCGCGAACCTCGCATTCACGGTTCCGTCGAGGCTGGTGTAGCCCGTAAAGCCGGGCAGCAGAACGATCACGCCTGTCGCAAGGAGAGCAATGCCTACGCAGACGCGGACGAAGCGCGTGTTCCAGAACATGTCCCCCTCATCCGTACCCGTTATGGCGGGGCGGCGGTGCTTCGCTGCATCGGGTCCCTGCTCGACCGTGAGACGCGCGTGTAGCGACGAGAGTCTGAACGCTCAACCTGCGATTTATGATCCTCGATTTATACGCCTTCTGGTTGTGTTCCCTCCCCCATCCTTGATCATGATCGTACCCTCAGGGCCCGCTCTGAGGGCGGGCAGACAGGGCACATATGAGGCAACATTTTTCCAGGTGCTGACACTGCCTTCTTCCAGGCAGCGTTTCGCCAGGGGAAATGGCATCGCCATGGTCATGTGAAGCTTTGAGTTAAGTACTTCTGATCTAAGTCATTGATGCAATCTCGACATCGCCGTGCGCGGAATCTGCCTGCCGCTTCGCCTGCTCAGCCTGGACGCGGGCCTACCGTGCCTGGGTAGACGCAAAGGCCACCGAGCCGATCGAGACGAGCATCGCGCCTCCCGCGATGACGGCCTGCCACCAGCCCACATCGCCCCACCAGTTTGAGTTCGCCACGCCGCTTCCCCCGCGCCGGATCCGCGTCCGGACGAACCACTATGCCCGAATCCCACGGCCTTCGGCATACCGCCGTCTCGGGCGGAGCCCCATGCCCGACCTGCAGTGGTAAGCGACCCAAGGCGGCACCAGCCGGCTTAGCACGCCGCTGACCATCACGACCGACCCGGCTGACGGGGTGAGGGCTGCTGGCGAGACCTTCGCGAGCTTGTCCGCAGGCGTGAGCCGTTCCGCGATGCTGGGACTGCACAGCACCGGGACGAACCGGGCGGCGTCGCCAGCATCCTACCAGGCCGGCGGAAAGAAGCCGTCGAGACCCTGCGCGACGCCGTGCTGGATCGGCCGAGCTTCCTTCGTGCTCATCGGAGACCCAGAAGGGGCGCGGTAAAGGAGATCCACGGCATTCCAAAAGGCGGCGCGTTCGGCGGACGTACAACGGCTCAGGACGATCCGGATCTCGGCCATTGCGGCAGCAGCGCAAGTCTCAAGGTCATCTGGTAGGGATGAACCATGTGGTGCTCTGCGCAGACTTCAAGTTCTCTCCAACATGAGCGTGCTGCTAGCGGCAGCAATCAGGACAATTCCTAGGGCGGCATCCTGAGCGGCTTGTCCGTCCGGCATCTCACGTAGGATGGTTCCGGGTACCCACCCAACCGGCCGACGCCATGTGAACTTGCCTCGAAGAAGCGTGGTGTAACAGCACGAGTGCGATCGGCCTGGATGCGTTCGACAAGACCCTGCAGTGAACGCATGTGCGGCTCGACGACTTGATGCTGCATCAAGCGATCGGGCTCAGCGGGGAAGCGGCGTAGAACGCACTTCGCTCCGTGCTGCGGACGGTGCGGGATTATGTGCCCGTCCGACCGGTGTCTCATCTGGGCGCCCAGCTTCAGCCGGGACGATCTGGATGACAAGCGAGAGACTCTGTCGATGCTGTCGGAAATAGCCTGTGAGATCCTGGCATACTTGCGTAGCATGCACCGGCTGCCTGGGGCACGCCTACGCATCACGACGCTGGACGAACGGTTTGGGACCGATCCTGCGGTTGCAGCAGCGATCTCTGAACTCGCACGCACCGGATATGTCGCTACGCCGGACGCGGGCACGATCGAACTGACCACGCGGGGATACGAGGCGCTGATGAGCGAGCAGCTCTGATTTTCTTGCGCGAGCAATTGTTCATGCAGATGGAGAGAAAAACATGACGATGAATGTATATGATGGCGAGGAGGGGCGCCCGCTGCTCGACTTAATCATCAAGGGCATGGACGTCGTCGATAGCGAAGGAACGCAAATCGGATCTGCCGACAAAGTCGAAGGTGGCCACCTCAAGATCTGCCGTGCCGACCAGAAGCCGCGAAACCAGCACCAATACGTCACCCCGGATTGGATTGCTGCTGTCGATGATCGGGTCAGGCTGAACCGGACGTTCGACGAGGCAAGACGCTTCTGGGCGAGCGAGCCCTACGCCAAGCGGCATCATCTCCAGCGCGCGATCTGAAGTCACCGTGAGCAACTCTCTGATGGCACGAGAGTACTTCCGTGTTTGCAGGAATGCTCGGCTTTAGGGGTTTGATGTTTGCTTAGTCGGGCGGTGCCGACAGGTATAGTCTTGGTGAATTGGCCGCAGAACGGGGAGCGCAGCGGTCGGTTCGCAACGAGAGCGGCTCGGGCCGCACAGAGGGGCTCGTGGTGGCAGGTCGATCATGGTGTCCATCCTCGAACGCGCTCTAGGAGTTCTCCTCATGGGGGCGGTTCTCCTCGACGTGTTCCTCACCGTCCTCTACGCCCGCATCGGCACCGGGCTGATTGCTGAGCGTGCCGCGCATGTCATCTGGATCACCTTCCGCCGCGTCGCCGCGATGGCCGGCGCGCGACGCGGGGCAGTTCTGTCCTTCTGCGGACCGATCATCCTCCTCCTCTATGTGCTGTTCTGGGCAATCGGCCTGACACTGGGGGCCGGGCTCATCATCCACCCTGGGCTCGGCACGGGCGTGCAGGCGGGCAACGGCCCCACACCGACGGACTTCCCGGCCGCGCTCTACGCCGGAGGCAGCAGCATGGCGATCGTCGGCGCGAGCGACTTCCGCCCAATGAGCGACGGGTATCGCCTCGTGTACCTCGTGAACTCGCTGGTCGGAATGTCGGTGACCTCGCTGGTCCTGACCTACGTCATGCAGGTGTACGGCGCCTTGCGGCAGCGCAATGCGCTCGGTCTGCAGCTTCACATCCTGTCGGGTGAGACTTCCGATGCGGGCGAGTTGCTCGCGCGGCTCGGGCCCCGGGGACAGTTCAGCGCCGGCTACAGCCACCTCATCAACCTCGGCGACGCAATGACCGCGATGAAGGAAACGCACCACTTCTACCCGGTACTGTTCTACTTCCGCTTCGAGCAACCCTACTACTCAGTCTCGGCTCAGGCCCATCTCGCCCTCGATACGGCATCGCTCATCCGCAGCTCGCTCGCGGGCGAAGACGCCGCATGGTTGAAGGAGGCCGCAGCCGTCGAAACGCTCTGGCGCGTGTCCCAGATGCTCGTCGTCACGCTCGAAACGGCTTTCCTAGAAGGCGATCCGCCATTCGTCGAGGCCGTCGATCCTGGCGAGCGGCAGCGATGGCGCGATCATTGGGAACTGGCCGTATCCCGCTTCGCGGAGGGAGGCATCGCGGTTGCGCGAGACGAGGACGCCTGTCGGGCCTATCTCGACTTGCGTGCGCAATGGTGGCCGCATATCGCCCGGCTTGCCCCTGCGATGGCTTACCGCGCTAGGGACATTGAAGCGCGCGGATCGGAGGGCTCCTGATGGATGGGCCAGACGTACGAGCTTGCGGAGTTCGAGGCGGGATGCATCTACAAAACCGCCTCAAGAGAGGGTTGCCGGCGATCGAGATGAAGCAGGTCGCCAGCCTGGAGCATTGCCGAGATCCAGGGTTCTAAGAGGGTGGTGTAGCGTTTATGACCATCTTGAGGCGAGTAGATCCGCAGCAAGCAGGAAGCCGGTCGTCCGCTCATGCGACGCTCATTTTCCGACTTAGCTCGATTTAGTCTGGCCAGCCCCTGTCGGTCAGGGTCGATCAGACCGCCTCTAAGCAGACCTTCTGAACGTCTGAGAAGGGTCGAGCAGCGGCGGTTCTGTGCGTGTCGGCCCAAGGTTAGATCACGGCGCAGAGCGGCTTCCAAATGCGTCGCCGGCCTCTCGGAAAGTCGGCGAAGGCAGAATGCGAGGGAACTACGACGTTGTGACCTTACCAGGCGAGTGCGAGGATCCGGGCCATGTCATCGATCGCCCGACCGCCGCGACGCGTCCTGATCCTCGCCGCTGCGCCGGCACAGCTTCTCGACATCGCGGGGCCAGCCGAGGTCCTGACGCAGGCGAACCACCTCGGCCTGAGTGAGGCTGCGGCGAGACACTACGATCTCGCCTGTCATATCGTGCCGGAGCCGGGATCGCCGGCGACCACCGCGGGGCTCCCGCTAGGCTCGACCATCGAAGTGTCGGACCCCGAGGCTTGGCTCACGCTCGACACACTCATCGTCGCCGGCGGAGAGGGCGCGCGCCGCCGCTGCGGTGATCCAGTCGTCCGCGACCTCACGCGCCACTTGGCGAGCCGGGCGCGGCGGGTCGTCGGGGTCTGCACCGGCGCGTTCATCCTGGCCGCGGCCGGTTGCCTGGACGGCCGCCGCGTCACCACACACTGGCGCTGGGGCGAAGCGCTCGCGCGCGCTCATCCCGGCATCGCGGTCGATCCCGAGCCGATCTTCATCCATGACGACGGCGTCTGGACCTCGGCCGGGATCACCGCGGGGCTTGATCTCACCCTCGCCCTGGTCGAGGCCGATCATGGCCACGCCCTGGCGCTCGCGGTCGCGCGCGAGTTGGTCATGTTCCTACGCCGGCCCGGCGGCCAGAAGCAGTTCAGCCCGCATCTCGCTGCGCAGACCAGCCTATCCACCCGGCTCGCCGATCTCGTCCCGTGGATGAGCGAGAACCTGCACCGGCCGCTGCGGGTGGAGACGCTTGCCGGGCGCGTCGGCCTGAGCCCGCGCCAGTTCGCCCGCGCCTTCCGCGCCGAGACAGGCACGACGCCCGCCCGCCTGCTGGAGCGCCTCCGGGTCGACGCGGCACGCCGGATGCTGGAAGCCGAAGGGTGCAGCCTCGCGGCGGTCGCCGCGCTCTGCGGCTTCGGGGCCGACGAAACCATGCGGCGTGCCTTCCTGCGCCAGGTCGGCGTGCCTCCCGGCGACTACCGCAACCGCTTCCGCGCCGAGCGGCGCCTGTCCCAGCCAGAAGCCCAGCGGGAATCCATCGAGGGGAGTCTTCACGCATGATCGACCCCGAGCGTCACCTTCAGATCGGCTCGCTCCTCTTCGAGGGGCTCGACCAGATCGACCTGACTGGCCCCTTCGAGGTGCTGGCCCGGATCCCGAACGCGACCTACCGGATCTACGCGCGGGACCGGGAGCCGGTGCGCGACGTGCGGGGCCTGCGGCTCAGCCCGGATGCGGTCCTGGCAGGGGCGCCGCAGCTCGACCTGATCCACATACCCGGTGGCTACGGTCAGGAGGCACTGATGGAGGACGACGCCGTGCTGGGCTGGATCCGGGATCAGGCCGCGGGGGCCCTGTGCGTGTTCTCCGTCTGCACCGGCGCGCTGGTCTGTGGTGCAGCTGGCCTACTCAAGGGTCGGCGGGCGACCACGCACTGGAGCGCGCATCACCTGCTCCCCCTGTTCGGAGCGACCCCCGTGGATGCCCGGGTGGTCGTGGACGGCGACATGATCTTCGCAGCCGGCGTCACGGCCGGGATCGACGGGGCGCTGGCCGCCGCCGCCCATCTGCGCGGCGCGGAGGCCGCGCAGGTCATCCAGCTCTACATGGAATACGCCCCGGAGCCCCCCTTCGATGCCGGCACACCCGACCGTGCGCCGGAGACCGTGCGGACCCAGGCGCGCGCGGGCGCGGCCGAGATCACGGCCCGGCGCGAGGTCACCGCACGCCGCGTCGCGGCCCGGCTCGGGCTCTCGGCGACCTGATCCGCGCGATCCTCCGAAGCGTCGCTCAGTGCATGGCCTCAGCGAGGCTGCGGCGGCAATGGGCCGGGCCCGCCTGCATCCCGATCTGCATCGACGGGTCGGCGCGGAACAGCGCCGTCAGGAAACCGACCACCGCGCGGATCCGCGGGGCGAATTGCAGGTCTGTGTGCACGTTGAGCCAGAGATCGCGCGTGGTCGCGGCGAGCGCGGGCAGCACGGGCACGAGGTCGTCGCGCCCGTTCACGGCGAAGCTCGGCAGCAGCACCAGCCCGAGCCCGCCGGCCGCAGCCTGCTTCTGGGCGATCATGCTGGTCGAGTGGAACACCGTGCGGCGCTCGCGCGCGACGTCGTCGAGCCAGCGCACGCAATCCACTTGGATCAGGTCGTCGATGTAGGAGACGAAGGCGTGCTGGCGGAGGTCGTCGAGGCTCTGCGGCATCCCGACCCGCGCGAGGTAGGAGGGCGCGCCGTAGAGCCCGAGCCGGAACCGGCCGACCTGCTCCGAGACGAGGCCCTGGCCGGGCGGCCTGAAGAAGCTGAGGAAGAGGTCCGCCTCGCGCCGGTTGACGTAGACGGTCTGCACCGAGGTCACGAG
>SXGU01478570.1_pt1 | contig 12488 bp, 10 predicted proteins | sample 3174531 | NCBI WGS metagenome assembly SXGU01 (sample SAMN11356863, study PRJNA531348) | freshwater metagenome | isolation source: freshwater sample F1-140 | place: China: Fuxian Lake, Yuxi | collected 2017-12-25 | reverse complement strand
GATGGCCCGGGCTCTCTCATCTTGGGTCCAGTCCATGTAGGCCTGGACTTCGGGGGAGGGGGTCCCGGACGTGTACATGTATAGCTCCCGGGAGATCGGGTAACTCTTGTCGGTGGCGGTTTCGAGGGTCGGCTTGATGCACTCGGAGTCTTCGGTCTTCTTGATGCAAACGGCTTTCACGTGCTTACTCAGGTACCCCATGCCCGAGTACCCGATGGCACACGGGGTGTTCTCCACCAGGTCGATGGATTCTCTCGAGCCGTTGAGGTCCATGGAGCCGAGCTTCAGGTCCCGCTTCTTCCCGAGAGTAGCTTCACGGAAGTACTGGTAGGTTCCGGAGTTCGACTGCCGCGAGACGCGGATGATCTTGTTGTCCTTGCACTTCGGAACCACCGTGCCGCGGATGTCGTGCCAGTAGGTGCACTTCCCACCCTCACCGTAGATGCAGGCGACTTCCTCGATGGAGAGGCCCTCCAGCGGATTCTTCGGGTGGACGAAGACCGCGAGGGCGTCCATCCCGACGATGAACTCCTTGATCTCCTTCCCGTTGTTCTTCTTGGCCTCTTCCTTCTCCTCGTCCTTCATCGCCCGAGAGGAATTCGCGATGTCGACGGTCCCGTTGATCAGGGCCGCGATCCCGGTGCCGGAGCCTCCGCCGGAGACGGCGATGGCGATGGACGGTTTGACGGCTTTGTACTCCTCGGCCCAGGCCTGGGCGAGGTTAACCAGCGTATCCGACCCCTTGTTTTGGATGATCAAAACATCGCTGTTCTTCGAACAGCCAAGCAGTAGGAAACTTAGTAAGATAAGCGCGCGCATGGGGTACCCTCAAATTTCGCAGATCATAGCCAAATCTATACCTTTTTTTTACTAAGAATTTCATTCTTAACCTAGTCTTAACGGAGTGATTAATCTTTACATATACGCAGCGAGGCACTAGCCTTTAAAGTCATATGGTTAGCTACGATCTCATTCTCCTTTGTTTAGCGTCTTTTGCCGCAGGTTTTGTGGATTCCATCGTCGGAGGCGGGGGACTCATCCAGTTGCCAGCTCTGATGATGGTCTTGCCGCAGTTTCCTATAGTTACCATCCTCGGAACCAACAAGATCGTTTCTGTTACCGGAACCGCCGTCTCAACTTACCGGTACTCTCGGCAGATTCCGTACCTGAAGACCATAATTATTCCCGCCATCATGAGCGCGTTCGTGTCGTCATTCCTCGGTGCGTACACGGTCTCCATCGTGAGCAACGAGTTCCTCCGGCCGCTCTTCATCGTCCTGCTCTTCTGCGTCTTCCTCACCACCATCCGCAGTAAAACCTTCGGCATCAAGGACCACGATCCCAACGTGGAGATCCCCGTGTGGAAGCCGCTCCTCATCGGCACGCTCGTCGGGTTCTACGACGGCTTCTTCGGGCCGGGGACGGGGAGCTTCCTCATCATCGCCTTCGTGGGTCTCCTCGGGATGACCTTCGTGCAGGGATCGGCCTACGCCAAGATCATCAACCTGACGACCAACCTGGCGGCGATCCTGCTCTTCGTGTTTAAGGGAACCTTCCTCTTCAGCTTCGCGCTTCCGATGATGGTGTTCAACGTCCTCGGGGCCCTCGTCGGCGTGCGCCTGGCCCTGCTCAAGGGAAACGAATTCGTCCGGGGACTCCTCCGGGGGATCGTCTTCCTCACCATCTTGAAGCTCAGCTACGACGTCCTGAGGAACTACCTCTAGAGGTACCCGCGCTTCATCTGGTCTCTTTCGATGGCGTCGAAGAGGGCCTGGAAGTTACCGTTCCCGAAGCCCCAGTGGTTCTTCCGCTGGATGTACTCGAAGAAGACCGGACCGATGTAGGTCTCGGAGAAGATCTGCAGGAGGTACCCGTCGGCGTCTCCGTCGGTGAGGAGCTTGAGCCTCTCGAGGATCTTGATGTCTTCCTCCACCTTGAACGGTCGCTTCGGGATGTCCTCGTAGTAGGTCGCCGGGACCTCGAGGAACTTCACGTCCCGGCTCCGGAGCTCTTCCACGGTCGAGATGATGTCCGGAGTCATGAGGGCGATGTGCTGGACCCCGGGGCCCTTGTGGATGTCCAGGAACTCCTGGATCTGAGACTTGCCGTTTTCCTTCTCCGGTTCGTTGATGGGGATGATGATGGAGTTGTCCTGCAGCTGCACCACTTTGGAATTGAGTCCCGTCTTCGATCCCTTGATGTCGAAGTACCGGGTCTCCACGAACCCGTAGGTCCGCTTGTAGAACTCCACCCAGTGGTCCATCTGGCCCTTCGGGACGTTGTTGGTCAAGTGGTCGATGCGAGAGACGCGGGTCCTGAGAGGCTGCGCCTTGGGATCTCGATCGACGTTCCTGAACCCGGGCCGGAATTCGGTGGCTGGCCTCTCGACGAATTCGTTCACCACGTCTCCGAAGCCCTGGATCGACGCCGTCTTAGTCTTCCCGTGCTCGGTTTCGATGGTTTTGAAATCCTGGAGAAGCTTCGCTCCGTTTTTAAGTGTAATGTCGAGGGCCTTTTCAACACTTTCAACCTGGAAAGAGATCTTACTCACCCCTTCGCCATGCGCCTTAAAGTACTTCCTGGAAAGGCTTGTGGGTTCCGTCGAACCTTTCACTAGGAACCGGACCTGCCCCTGGGAAAAAAGTCTCGAATCTTGACTCTCTGCTGTTTGAGTAAATCCCATTGTTGTGAAAAGTTTTACTGTAGGGGAGTCAAAGGAATCCACGGTAAATTCAAGGTGATCGATGTTCTTCAAGCCTGCTGGATTCTGCGACACGTTGTTCCCCTCTGGTAATTAAAACATCACAATCTTTCACCCATTCGAATAAGATTGTCAAAAACAAGGAGCGTTCTGTGTTAAAAATCGTACTGAGTTTCCTCGTCCTCATGAACTTCGCCCAGGCCAGACCCACCGGCGAACTGGGAGAGATCAATGCCCAGCTGAATAAGACCTTCGCCGAGAAGATGCCAAAGGAAGTGGTCCAGCTCTACAATAAAAACATCAAGGACCTGAAAGACTCGGGCATCGAGAAGCGCTCTTTGAAGGTCGGCGACAACGCGCCGGAAGCCGAAGTGACCATCGGCGGAGAGAAGCTCCCGCTCAAGAGCGTCTACGGCCGGGGCCCCCTGGTCCTGAAGTTCTACCGCGGCGGCTGGTGTCCGTACTGCGTGGCCGAGATGAAGCACTACGAGAAGTACCTCAAGGACTTCAAGCGCGCCGGAGCCCAGGTCCTCGGCGTCTCTCCGGACACGGTCGACATGTCCGCCAAGACCATGGCGAGCAACGAGCTCACCTACGACCTCGTGAGCGACGAGGGCCACGCCATCGCCCGGAAGTTCGGCCTGGTCTACAAGGCCGACGAGAAGATCGTCCAGGAGCTCAAGAAGAACGGCATCGACCTCACCGTCTACCAGGGGAACAGCAACAACGAACTCTCGATCCCCGCGACCTACGTGATCGATAAAGACGGGAAGATCGCCTTCGCCTTCGTCGACGCGGACTTCAGAGTGCGAGCGGAGCCCGAGACCGTTCTGAAAGCTGCCCGGGCCCTCAAGAAATAATCAGCGCCTCTTCTTTTTATTCTGACCCTGGTTAAGGGAGAAGCAGTCTTCCTTAACCATGGGTTCGAAGTAGTCCGCTTCCTCCCGCAGGACCTCCGCAGTAGTCGATTCAACCGCACAGACTTCCACCCGGACCCCGGCGCCCTTGAGGTGCCGGACGAGCTCCACGTAGTCCGAGTCGCCGGAGAGGATGATGATGGCGTCTACCTTACTGGCGAGCTGGGTGGCTTTAATACTAAGTGGAATATCTGCGGACTTGTGGCAGGGGATGACCGAGCCGTGGTACTTGCTCTGGAGCCGGTCCGCGAGCTTCGAAGAGATGTTCTTCCCTTCTCGGAAATAGATGAGTCGGTTAAGGCCACGGCCCTTCAGGAGCCGCGGGATGAGCACGTCGAAGTTAATCATGATACTCTGGGTTCTGTGCTCCGATTCCAGCGAGCGTTCGATGTTGTTTCCGTCCACCAGGATGGCCACGGATTGGGATATGGAGATCGGTGTTTCTTCCATGTTTTATGTCCTTGTTTGCTGATTTGTCCGTTTGCCCAAATGCGGGCTTCGGAGTATAACCAGAATAGCTTTACCTAAGAGATAATACAATGAGCTTTAAGATCCTAAACGGCAACGAACTCCTGGTCCAGGGTGCCCTCGAAGCAGGCTTCCATCTCTACACCGGGTACCCCGGGTCTCCGCTCGCGGACTTCTTCAACATCCTGAATTCTGAGAAGGAAGAGCTCGCCAAGAAAGGCGTCCGCGTCGTCATCGCGAACTCCGAAGCCAACGCCGCGGCGATGGCCTCCGGCGCGAAGCTGGCGGGGCAGAACGTCCTCGTCGCCATGAAGTCCATGGGACTCCACGTGGCGTCCGACGCGCTCTCGGTGGGGAACTTCGCCAACCCGGGGAAGCGGGCGGACGGGACCACCGCCGGCGTGGTGGTCGCGGTGGGAGATGACCCGTGGTCGATCTCGACCTCGACGCCTGCCGATTCGAGGTTCCTCTTCAAGCACCTCCACATGCCTTTCCTCGAGCCGTCTTCTCCCCAGGAACTCAAGGACTGGATGGGGAAGGCCCTCGACCTCTCTCAGAAGAGCTCCGTCTACGTCGGCATCCTCCTCACCACCTTCATGGCCGAAGGGGGCGGGCGGGTCGAGGTCTACGGCGAGAAGGAACTGGGGCACGAGCTCGTGACCCTGAACCCGAAGGAGTTCAACCTCACGGCGAACGTGATGGTGCCGCCCAACTCCCTGGTGGCCGATCGGGAGATGATCCAGAGCAGGTTCCCGAGAGTGCAGAAGGTCCTGGCCGAGCTCAATTTGGATCAGACCTTCGGCCCCAACGGCTCCGAGCGCGGGATCATCGCCGCGGGCGGAGTCTTCGAAACCCTGAAGCAGGTCCTCGAAGAGTCAGGCCTCCTGGAACATTTCTCCCTCTACAAAGCGGCGTCGTCCTACCCGTTCAACGAAGCCCAGCTCCTCCCGTTTCTCCGGAAGACCAGGACCCTCATCGTCGTCGAAGAGAAGCGCGGGTTCCTCGAAGCCGAGCTCAAGGACCTGGTCGGGAAGCACCAGCTTCCGGTGGAGATCTTCGGGAAGGAGTTCCGCACCGGGGAGAAGTTCGTGGAAGGCTTCCCGGCTTTCGGCGGCCTTTCCTACGAGATCATCTACAGCAAGCTCAACCTCGTCCTCGACGTCCTGGACTGGAAAGACCAGAAGGAGCCCTGTGCCCTCGACACGCTCCCAGTGACCTCGAAGCTCGACCTCCTCATCCCGAAGCGGCTCCCGACCTTCTGCCCCGGGTGTCCGCACCGGGAAACTCTCAGCATCATGAAAGACATCCGCGCCACCCTGGCGGACAAGGATGTGAACCTCATCTCCCACGGGGACGTGGGCTGCTACTCGCTCTCCTTCCTCGAGCCCTTCAAGGAGATGCACGATCTCTCGGCCATGGGTCAGGGGGGGGCTCTGGGGGCCGGGACCGATCTCTTCACCACCAATCCGTCGGTGGTGCTCATGGGAGATTCCACCTTCTTCCATTCGGGGATGACCTCCATCTCCAACTCGGTCCAGATGGGCCACAACATCACCTACATCCTGCTCGATAACGACAACACCGCCATGACGGGCCACCAGGTCACGCCGCGAACCGGCGTCTCCGTCGAAGGCCTGGTCCGGCCGAGGCAGAACATGCTCGACGTGGCCCGGTCCCTCAAGGTGAGCGAAGCCGTCGAGGTGAACCCCTCCGATCGCTACTTCTACAAGAACCTCCTCCTGGAGCTGATCCAGCGGCCGGGAGTGAAGGTCGTCGTCTCCAACAAGGAGTGCGGCCTGACCTTCCACGGAAGGAAGAAGCGGGAAGAACGGAAACTCTTCGGGGCGGGGGAGACCGAAGCCGTCCGGAGCTTCTACCAGATCAACACCCTCGCCTGCGAAGACTGCCGGGCCTGCGTGGAGATGACCGGCTGCCCGGGCCTCTCCCAGACCTTCGATGCCTACGGCACCAAGGTCATGATCGACCCGCAGATCTGCGTCTCCGACTCCTACTGCACGAAGATCAAGGCGTGCCCGAGCTTCGAGCTGGTCGAGGTCCACGACTACCATCCGACGAAGTACAAGGAGAAGGGGACAGCCGCTCCCCAGTGGAACCTCCCCGCGCCGCAGATCGGGAAGTCCCTCGAGGAGATCTCCTCCGGCGCGGACTTCCGGGCCATCGTCATCGGCGTCGGCGGGTCCGGAGTGACGACCATCTCCCGGGTGGTGGCGGAAGCCGCCTCCTCCATGGGAGGCCGGACGGACCTCGAGTTCAAATTCATGGACCAGAAAGGCCTCGCACAGAGGAACGGTTCGGTGATCAGCCACCTCAGCATCTACAGCGAGAAGAAGTCCCACGGCCCCGTCGTCCCCCTTGGAACCGCGGACCTCATCCTGTCTCCCGATCTCCTGGAAGGCGCGCGGGCCATCGAGTACCTGGGCCCCGGTGGACTCCTCGTCGTGGACTCGGAGTTCCAGGTCCCACTCTCCATCCTCCTCGACTCCGGGATCGAGGGAGACGTCACCACCACCAGAGCGCTCCAGGAAGAACTCCTCTCGAAGCTTGGCCCGAGGGTCATCATCGCTCCGCTGAAGAAGATGAGCTACGAGAAGTTCCAGAGGCCGGTCTACTCTTCCGCCATGATCCTCGGAGTCGCTTTCCAGGCCGGACGCCTCCCGTTCACCGAAGCCGATCTTAAAGTCGCTCTCAAAGAAGCGGTCCCGAAGGCCGAGTTCGAGTCCAACTGGCAAGCCTTCATGATGGGCCGCGAGTGGTTCCTTGGAAAAGATACGGTGAGCTCGGCAGCTCCAGCGGCGGACTCGAGCCAGACCATGAAACGCAGTGTCGCCCTCGCGGCCTACCCGTGGCAGAGTAAGGAAAAGTTCATCAACACCTGGCTCACCCAGACCTCGCTCTTCGCTAAGCAGTTCCCGAGCATCCCGAGAGACCACATCGCGAAGTACGTCCACGACCTCATCGTCTACGACCAAGGGCTTCGCCTCGGGGAGTTCTACCAAGACGCTCTCCAACTAAAGAAGCACGTCCACGAAGACGACCTCGCCATCGCCCTCCGGACGCTGGCGAAGACTTACTGGATCAAGGACGAGGTCTTCGTCTCCCACCTCATGATCTCTCCGCTCAAGACGGAGGCGGATCAGAAGCAGTACCGGGACCTCGGGACGTCCTACAAGGTCGTGCACATTAACCGCCCGGCCTTCGACGTCCTCGGTAAGAAGTTCGAGTTCGACTTCTCTCCGAAGCCGTGGATGCTGAAGCTCATGCGCCACCTGCGGATCCTCCGCCTGCTCATGCCGGACTGGCACCGGAAGGAGAGGTCCATCGCCCAGGAGATCCGGGCCGAGCTCTTGGCCGGGCCGATCTCGAGGAAGCGCCTCAAGGAACTGGACAACATCAAGGGCTACCGCGAGGTCCGGTACAAGGCCGCCGGGAAGTTCCTCGGGACCTCCGGATGAGCAAGATCATCGACGCCGTTTCCATCGTCATGACCTGCGGTGAGGAGATCTTCGCCATCCAACGCCAGTTCTTCCTCAAGGCGTTCCCCGGGTACTGGGCCTTCCCCGGTGGAAAGGTCGAAGACAGAGACGAGGCGTTCCACGCGCGGCACGAGCTCACGGCGAACCTCGACGCCCGGCTCTTCGGCGCCGCCGTGAGGGAAGGGAAGGAGGAGATCGGCATCGACCTGCGGGACGAGATCGCCGGCGGGAAGGTCCGCCGCGTGGACTTCCTGGGTGTCGCGATCACCCCGGACTTCAACCCCTACCGGTTCGCGACGTACTTCTTCCGCATCGACTTCACCGAGAAGCTCGAGTTCGTCATCGACCGGAACGAGGCCCGCCTCGCGAAGTGGATGAAGTGCTCGGAGCTCCTCCGGCAGTACGACCTGGGCCTCGTCCTGGCCGTCCCGCCGGTGATCAAGGTCATCGAAACCCTCGGGAAGAATCCCGCCACCAGGGAGATCGCCGACCTGAACTTCTCCTTCAACGCCGACGAAGAAGTCCCCCTGATCGAATCGCTGAAGTCCGTCCGGCAGATCATGCCCCTGTCCCACACGCTCCCGCCGGCGACGCGGACGAACGCCTTCCTCATCGGCGACGGGGACGCCCCGAAGATCCTCGTCGACCCGTCTCCCATCGACGACGACGAGTACCGGAAGCTCAAGAACACGCTCAGGCCCTACAAGATCGATAAGATCATGCTGACCCACCACCACCCGGACCACTACGAACGGTCGAACGTCCTCGCGCGCGAGCTGAAGGTCCCCGTCCTCCTCTCGACCTACACCTTCGACCGGATCACCGGCGCCGATCCGGACTTCTTCCACGGCGTGCGGACCCAGTTCATCAAGGAGGGAGACGTCCTGACCCGCTGGCTCGACCGGGAGGTGCTGGTCTACGAAGTCCCGGGCCACGACGAAGGCCAGCTCGCGCTCGCTCCGTCGGACCTGAGCTGGTTCCTCGCCGGCGACCTCTTCCAGGGGATCGGCACCGTCGTCATCGGGGGCGAGGAGGGGGACATGCGGAAGTACTTCTTCACTCTCCAGCGGATCATCAACCTCTCCCCGCGGGTCGTCTTCCCCTCCCACGGCATCGGCCTCGGCGGCGTCTCCATCCTCGAGAAAACCCTCGAGCACCGGAGGATGCGGGAGGCCCAGGTGCTGGCCCTCCACCGGAAGGGGCTGAAGGCAGAGGAGATCCTCCGGAAGCTCTACGCGGACGTGGACAAGCGCCTCTGGCCCTACGCCCTGGAGAACATCGACAAGCACCTCACCAAGCTCCGCGGAGAGAAGAGGATCTGACCGTGAACTACTACACCATCAAGTACGGTCCGACGGACCAGGCCCTCATCATCGACAAGCTCCGGAACGCCGGCTTCGAGCTGATCCAGGTGAGCAATGGCCTCGTGACGAAGGCCCAGGCGGACCTCTCCGAACTCCGGAAGACCCTCAGGGAAATCTCCGAGCTCGCCACGGTGGAAGCCCTCGATCCGAAGGATCCGACGCTGTCGAAGGATGCGAGAAAGTTTGTGGGGATCGAGTAGGCGGGGGCGGGATCGAAGGCAGGGGCCCGGCTTCTTGCAGGCCCCCTGTCTTACGGAAAAAAACTAGCTCAAAACAGTCCGGTGGATGTAGAGCCGAAAGACCTTGTCCTTCGTCCGCCGGATGGAAAAGTTTCCGTTCTCTTTTTGCTCAAGGAGGAACTGATAGTACTCCGGTTTCGTATCGGCAATCTCCAAGATCGACTTGCCTTCGTACTCTCCGAAATCAATTACCACCTTGTCCTCGGCAATGATACCCGTTAACGGACTCGTTTCCTGCGCCATTATTCCCTCCTTAGAATTCTGGTTACGTTTCTATCTTGAAACTAAATTGAATGTTCCCATTTTCTTCAATTTTTTGACGCTTTGAAAACTAGTTTTTGTAGAAATTTTTCAAGAAGATCACTAGGGCTTTAAATTCCTGAGGGTACTCGTCTGCCATCATCCGCTTGATGAGGTCGAGGGACTGGAACCAGCTAACCCCCTGGCGGTAGGGCCTGTCCGCCGTCATGGCGACGAGGATGTCGAAGACGGCCACGAGCGTGCTCTCGAGGCCCATGACCATGTCCGCGTCCCGGGCCTTCTGGTCCCGGGAGATCAGGCCCTTCATCCGGTCGTTGAGGAAGTGGTGGTGCTTGATGATGTGGAGGTAGTTCTTCGCCAGCGGGATCCGGCTGTCGAGGAGGTCGTAGGAGAAGTCGGCGTGGCTCGCGAAGAGCTCCTGGTCCCGGGTGGTGAGGGTCTTCAGGTCGTACTTCTCCGTGGGGATCATGGAGAAGCCGATGTCCTTGAGGTAGCTCGCGAGGAAGAGGTTCTCGATCTCCTTCTCGTGGAAGAGGTGGGTCGCCTGGAGGAAGGAGAGGAGGAGGATCGACGAGAGCATCGGGTGCGAGAGCGTGTAGTGGAAGTTCTCACTCATGAGGTTCTGGAAGAACTGCGGCTGGAGCTTCTTGTTCTCGAAGAGGAACTTGCTGAGGTTCTGCGTGCTCTGGAACTGGAGCATGAGGAGCTCGTCGCTGTGCGGGTTCTGGTAGAGGCCCCCGAGGTTGAGGGTCAGGAGCTTCAGGTCCTTCGTCCCGTTCTTGAGCGGGTCTCCCACCGAGAGCGCGCGGGTGACCTTGATCAGGGCAATCTCGAGGCTCTTCTTGATGTCCTGGAGGTCGTCCGGGAAGATGTAGACCTCCCGGTGGTTGTGCTTCACCAGGGAGAGGATCTGCTCCTTGGTGGGGGTGAGGCCCTGGTTGATCACCGGGAAGAAGACCCCGTTCCGGAAGACGTACACCGGGTGGCGCAGGCGCCGGGCGAGGTGGAGCTCGCCGACGGACACGGACCGGAGCTTCAGCGCGAGCCGGTGGTGTTCGATGTACGAATTCAGGCCGTTGATCGGTGACTGCATAGGGTCCTGGGCCAGGGGTGTTGCCACCTCATCGGCGCCGGACGGGGATTCATAAACCGTTTATGTGCTGCTCGAGGAACTTTTTGAAAGAGTGACCGTTTGCCTCCATCATCTTCGGAAACATGGAGATCGGCGTGAGCCCCGGGAAGGTGTTGATCTCGTTGAGGTAGATCTTCCCGTGGTCCAGGAAGAAGTCGATCCGCGAGAAGTGCCGCAGCTTCAGGCCGTAGAATAGCTTAGTCGAGTAGTCGGTGATGAGCTTCACCTGCTCCGGAGTCACGTTCTCCGCCTTCGTCGTCGTCGTCGTGTGGCTCTTGGAGGAGTACTTCTCTTCGTAGGAGTAGAAGTTCGACGGGCAGACGATCTCGCCGGGGTAGGAGATCTGGAGCTTCCCGTCGAACTCGTAAGCCGAGACCTCGAGCTCCCGGGGCCTCAGCCGCTTCTCGACGAGGACGAACGGCGAGTACTTGAACGCCTTCTGGAGCGTCTCCGCCGGATCCGTCCCTTTCTCCACCAGGTAGCAGCCCACCGAGGAGCCCTGGTTGGAGGCCTTCACCACCATGTCCCCGTGCTCGGCCTGGAACGCCTTCACCTTCCGGACGCTGCCCTCGCTCGCCTCGGTGATGAAGATGTAGGGAGTGTTCTCGACGCCGAGGGCGGTCGCCCACATCTTCGTCGTGATCTTGTTGAAGCACATCTTCGAGGTCTCGGAGTTGCAGCCGAGGTAGGGGAGGCCGATCATCTCGAAGTAGGACTGGATGTCCCCGGTTTCCCCCGGGTAGCCGTGGATGCACGGAACCGCGTAGTCGATCTTCTTCCCCGGGTTGCCGTCTTGCTCGAAGGCCCGGAGGTACCCCTTGGCGTCCAGCAGGTACTTCTTCCCGCGCTCGTCGACCCAGTGGCCCGACTTGTCGATCTCGATCTTCGTGAGGTCCACGGTCGGGATCGAGCTCAGGCACTCGCTGATGTACTTCACCGAGACCAGCGAAACCTCGTGCTCCGTGCTCCCGCCTCCGCAGAGTAGCAGGACGTTCTTCTTACTCACGGTTCCTCCTCCCTAAGTGGCGCCGGGACCTTCTCCCGGTCCAGCGTTTCGAACAGGGCCAGGAGATCCTTCTGGCCCAGGACGTCCGACTTCTGCTCCCCGTACTTCCGCACGGAGACCGAAGCCGTCTCGATTTCCTTATCCCCGAGGACCAGCATGAACGGGATCTTCCCGGTATGCGCCTGTCGGGTCTTGAGTCCCATGGACTCGTTCCTGTCATCTAGTCTAACACGGAAACCCTTCCGCTTGAGCTCGGTTGCGAATTTTTTTGCCGCCTCGAGGTGGAGCTCGTTCTTCACGGGGATCACCACCGCCTGCTCCGGCGCGAGCCAGAACGGGAAAGCCCCGCCGACGTGCTCGAGGTAGACGCCGATGAACCGCTCGAGGGACCCGAGGAGGGCCCGGTGGATCACCACCGGCCGCTCCAGCTCCCCGCTCTGGTTAGTGAACTTCAGATCGAACCGCTCCGGGAGGAGGAAGTCGAGCTGGATGGTCCCGAGCTGGAAGTACCGGCCAATGGCGTCCGCCACCTGGATGTCGATCTTCGGCCCGTAGAACGCCCCGTCGCCTTCGTTGACGAAGTACTCTCTCCCGGAGGCGTCCAGCGCGGCCCGGAGGGCGGCTTCGGAGTTGTCCCAGGTCGCGTCGCTCCCCATGCGCTTCTCCGGCCTGGTCGAGAGGCCGATCTTGATCTTCTTGAAGCCGAAGTGCTCGTAGCCGATGAAGAACATGTTCATGAGGGTCTTGATCTCTTCCTGGATCCCGTCGGACTGGATGAAGATGTGGGCGTCGTCCTGGCAGAAGGTCCGGACCCGGGTCAGGCCCGCGACCACGCCGGACTTCTCGTACCGGTGGAGCCGGCCGAAGTCCGCGAAGCGGAGCGGGAGGTCCCGGTAGGAGTAGCGG
>SXGU01123351.1_pt1 | contig 12489 bp, 11 predicted proteins | sample 3174531 | NCBI WGS metagenome assembly SXGU01 (sample SAMN11356863, study PRJNA531348) | freshwater metagenome | isolation source: freshwater sample F1-140 | place: China: Fuxian Lake, Yuxi | collected 2017-12-25 | reverse complement strand
GAGCAGCGCCTCGCGCTCCGCCTCGCCATGGTGCGCCGACTGCGAGCAATAGCCACAGTCCTCGGAGCAACCGCCGGTCTTGATCGACAGCAGCGTGGACAGCTGGACGGCGTTGGCGGCATGGTTCTGCCGGTGCACCTCCTGGGCGCGGAACAGCAGGTCATTGAAAGGCAAATCAAACAAGCCGACGATGGCATCGGTGGTCCAGCGAATGCTGGGTACCGGGATCTGCGTGCGGGTTTGCGGGGCGGCGGTGAGGGTCATCGCGGTGCTCGCTAGAATGCGGGAAAGGCGCGAATCTTGGTGGAAGGAGGCGGGCTTGTCAAATTCAGGGCAGCAAAACGCAGGGCTCGCCGGCCTCGCCGCAAGGCTCGCCGGGGCCTTGCTGCCGCGCGAGTGCTTTCTCTGCGTCGCACCCTCGGGAGCGGATTTTCTCTGCCCCACCTGCCTAGACAATCTGCCGCACATGCCGGCCGAATGTTGCCCGGTCTGCGCCTTGCCAACTCCGTCGGCCTCGGTGTGCGGTGTTTGCCTGAATAAGCCGCCGAATTTCGACGCAACGCGGGCCGTCTTCCGCTATGAGTTCCCGATTGACCGCCTGGTACAGTCGCTCAAGTACGCCCACCGTCTCGCCAGCGCCGACTTTCTGGGCAGGGTTCTGGCGCAGCACATTCCGGCAGTCAGGCCGGACCTGATGCTGCCGGTTCCGCTGTCACTGCAACGCCTGGGCGAGCGAGGCTTCAATCAGGCGCTTGAAATTGCACGGCATCCGGCGAAGCAGATGCACGTGACGCTGGAAACCGGATTTGTACGGCGCGGGATCAATACCGCGCCTCAAGCCGCGCTGCCCTGGAAAGAGCGCGCGAAAAATATCCGCCACGCCTTCGAATGCGAAATTGACCTTACTGGGAAAGCATTGCTGGTGATCGACGACGTGATGACAACCGGCGCGACGCTGAACGAACTGGCCGGCACGCTCAAGGCGTGCGGCGCGGCCCGGGTTGAGAACCTGGTGTTGGCACGGGCGCTGAAGGATTAGTCTGGGGATTGACGCCCCACCCCGGTCGGGTATCAATGAATTTCTTCTTTTCGGCCCAACTCACGTATTTCCAGTTGTCGCGGTCGAAGTCATAGTCAAAGGTATCGAAAATGGTGAAAGTCGCGACATAGGAGAACTTCGGTTTCCTACCTTCGCAACCATACCCAAAATTCTCACCCAATCTATCGATCAAGTCCTGCGGTTTGAAACCCAGAGCAGCCAATTGCGCAGGACAGCGCCCATAGTTTCCAATGTAGCGGTCAATTTCCCGCACGACCTGATTGGCGTCACTTCGGACAAGCTCATGTCGCAGGTAATGTGCACCGATCACTAAAACAAGAGCGACCAGCCATACAAAAATACAAATGACCTGAGCTAGTCTGGCATAGGGTTGGCGGACAATCACGTACGCACTCCACGCCAACCAAATGGAAAGCGGTAACGCCAGCACTATGGCCAAAAATCCGGCATGGGCTTGCCCGATCGTCAACACGGAAATTACGGCCGTGATCATTGCCGAATAGATTTTCCGCTTGGCCTCGCGCGAGAGGAAGAATCTGACCTGCGGATCGTGGCTCACTGAAATATGCTTCCGAATCCAAAATCAAGGTTGGTACAGCGTTAGACGCAAACACAAAGAGCAAGCGATAGGCTCTGCAAAAATGCCATCGGCAGCAGTCCGAGAAAGGATCTGCTGCCGAAAGCGATCTAGCAAATCCGACGGGCGATCCGCGCCCATCGGAAAAGCGTTTGCATCAGCCAATCTTCATGCAGACAGTCCATGGCGTGGTGGTAGTGACTTCGTTATAAGCGAGACCAGCCGGCGTAGGAGAAGCGGGAGCCAAGGGTGCGGCGCCAGAGGCACCGCGCAAATTGCCCACGCTATTACCGATGTTCGTCGCGGGCAAAGGGCCGTCTATCATGGTATCCACAGCCGCTGCCTGCTTGGTGGACAAACCAGAAGCACAGACAAATACGCCGGACTGCCCGTAAATCAAGTTACCAACGCCTCCAGCACCGGTGGCAACACCAATAAGGCCGCCTGCTGAGTGACGCGGCAAGGCATCGGTGCCGACCAGTGCCACATCACCCGACAGCAGCCCAGATCCGCGGAGCGCCCGCCAAAAGGACCTTTGCTCTGTGGTAGCGGAGCTGGCCGCATTGACGAATGTATCGGCGGCAGCCATTGCGAGAATTCCATCGGCGTTGCCCGTTGTGGCGGCAGCACCACCCCATCCACGGGCCGCCATCGTGGCGGCCAACTCATCTCCCGGAAGATTCTTGTAACGATCAAGGTAACCGTTATAGGCAGCCTGAATCGCCTTCATATCACTGACAACCGACTTTGTCTTGGTGTTCTCAATCATCTCCTGCCCCTGCAGCACACCGACCAGCAACAGTCCGATGATGACTAGGACGATGGCGATTTCCACCAGGGTAAAACCCGCTTGACGGGCGACATTTCGAAGTTTCATGGTTATTTCCTCTTTGTGGATGTTGATGGAATTTCTATGGGTGTCACTCTAGACAATACCTTCGTGAAAAAGAAGTCAAAAATCTTTACGGTGGGCTGGCTGGCAACAGCAGAAGGAAGCTAAGCCCGCCGGCATCGGGACGTGCCCGCAGGTCGCCACCGGCTTCACGCAAACTCTTGCGCGCCTGATACAGCCCAAGGCCGAGGCCGCTCGGTCGTCCGCTGGCAAAGGGCTCAAAGATCTTTTCTTGCGGCAGAGGCTTGATCCCAGGGGGCCATGGGCAGAAGAAATCGAGTTCGACCATGGCGAGCGGGCTCGACGAAATCGTTCGCAGGCTCAACTTTGGCGGGACCGATGGAGTCTCGCGCCACGCGGCCGCCAAATTGCCGAAAAGGTTGTCAAGCGCCCGCGCCAACAAACCCGTCGCCACCCAAACCGACGCCTCCCCCTCAATCAGCGGCTCCACGCCGGCCAGTCGCGCGGCCTGACGAGCCGCGACCTGAAGTTCCACCAAGGTCGGTTGCTCAACCTTTGGATGCCGCCCGAGGGCGGCAATCAAGCGCTCGGCCCGGTCCTTTGCCAAGGCTGCGTTGTCGCGCAAGCGTGCGGCCGCCTCCAGCATGGCCTGCTGGGTTTCGCAGGCTTCAAAGTCCTCTGCGACCCAGAGTACCCACTGCGCCTGGTTGCGCATGTCGTGCTGAAGGTAGAGCGACAAGCGTGCGCGTTCGGCCAAGGCTGCAGATAGCGCCTCTGTTCTCGCATGCAGGCGAGTTTCGAGCAGCAGCACAAAGACGCGGGCCAGGTGCTCGGCGAACAGGCGGTCCTCTCCCCAGGCATCGGCATGGGTCAGCGTTACCGCAAGGCTCACCTCATCACCACTCTTGAGCTCAAAAACAAGTGGCTCGACCGGAGGTTTCCGTACCTTCGGCCTTGCCGCCTGCAGTGCCCCGGAAACCGGCTGCCCAAACCAGCTGCCGGCCCAGCTTAGACGCTGCCAGCCGCCCCCTTGGAGTTCAGGCCACGCAGCCTCCGGAAGTTCGAGCGGGTCGAGTGGCTTGCTCGCAAGTTGGAGCAGATTCTCCATCCGGGTGCGATAGCGTCGCGCCAATCCGGCAATACGAAAACTCGCCGCCAGTATCGCCAGCCCGGCAACGATGAGAAAGAGCGCAAAATTAGTCGGGACGGCGAATTCCATACTTGTTCAGGTAGTAATACACATGCTCTCGCGCCAGGCCCAGCTTCCTCGCCGCCTCGGCGACGTTGTAATCCGCCTCGGCCAGGGTGCGGCGGAGGAGTTGCTCCTCGGCGGCGGCAGCGGCTTCCTTGGGCCCTTCATTGATGCGCGCGGTAAGCTGCACCCGGGCCTCTCCGGCCTCGGCCATGCGCGACTCCTCGCGGAGGAACAGCATGGCGCGGCGCAGTGACTGGACAATCTGCGAAACCGAGGCAGGCTTGACCAGGAAATCGAATGCGCCACGACGAATAGCCTCCAGTGCGGCCGCATTCTCATCCTGACCCGTTAGCACGACCACCTTCGATGATGGCGATTTGGCCAGGCAATCGTCCAGGACGGCGAGTCCCTCGGCCATGGTGCTCGGCGCAGGGGGCAAGCCCAGATCAAGCATGACCAAACTCGGCGATTTGAGTGTGGAGAGGCATGCCAGTGCCGATGCTCGATCTCTGGCGACCTCGACGCTGAACCCCTTCGCCCCCAGCGCCGCAGCAAGGTAGGACGAGAGCGCGGGATCGTCCTCGACGATCAGCAGTGGCCATGGTCCCGCAGTGGCATCATTTGCTGCCAAATCGACCTTTCATCTTTCAGGGCAAGGCGCCGGACTGCAACATGCGGTTAAACAGCAAGGGGGCCGGAACCCAGGTCATTAGGTCGTCAAACTCACCATTGGTGCCGCCGACCGCGACCGGCGTGTGCCAGACAAACACCTGGTCACCATTCTGGTTGGCCGTTTCGTCGACGCCGCCCGCAACACCCGTAGGCCCGTTCGGTCCAAGGGAAAAAATCACGGCGACTGCCGAGTTCGTCAAGGCCGCTGCCCCACCGCAGGTCGTTGGGGTAACGCCGGTCGACGTAGTACAGACACGCAGGTTTGGCGCGGCAGCGTAGGTGGCTATGGTGGCGGTGCGAACTCCATTGGGCGAGGTCACGGCGTTGGCATTGGCCCCGGGCGTGATCGCCGTGGTAACCGCGTAACGGACGCGATTGAGCTGCCCTCCCCAGGCGTCGAGTACGTAGCCGTTCGCATCCAATCCCGTCATGCCAAGCGTGACGCCGGGCAGGAACCCACCATAGGGGTTGGTACAAGGGACGAGCGACGTTGACCCGCCCGCCGGCGCTTCGATTCCATTCGAGGCCGCCGTTGCCGGGCAAGGTAGGCGCCCATTGGCGGCGGCAAATCCCAACAGTGCCTCGCGGGCGTCATCGAGAATTCGTTGTGTATCCTTGTACTTTTGCTGCTCGATCTGCGCGCTGACAACGGACAATCCACTTCCGACCAATAGTGCGACTATCAGGAGTACCACCGCCATCTCGACCAGCGTAAAACCACGCTGTGTTTGATCTATTCGCCTCATGCGGATTCATCCTCTCGGTGCAGGTTCACGGTAGCTTCCCGCCTTGCGTCATCCTGGCGAAAAGCAGCGCTGACGGAATCCACGTTACCAGATCATCAAATTCGCCGTTGGCGGCCGTGCTATCGGTCCGCGGATGGCTAACGAATACCTGATTGTTGCTGGTGATATCGTTGGCGGCCTCATCCAGGCCCGTCGCCGTGGAACCGTTGGCTCCGGTGGAAAAAATCACGGCGACCGCTGTCGTGGTCAGTGCCTGCGCCCCCCCACAGGTAGTGAGGGTAATTCCGGTGGCACTGATGCATATCCGCAAATCGGGCGCAAATACAGCGGTTGTCACCAACTGTATGCGATTCGTTGTGGTCGCCGCATTCGCATTCGCCGTTGTCACGGCATAGCGCAGCCTCCCTGCCCATTGATCTCGCAGGTAACCCGTCGAGTCCATGCCCGGCAAACCCAGGGTACTGGCAGGCAAATAACCGATGTAGGGATTGGTACACGGGATCAGGGCCGTCGAGCCACCGACGGGAGCCTCGACGCCATTCGATGCCGCGGTTGCCGGACACGGCAACCGCCCATTTATGGCTGCGAATCCAAGCAAGGCTTCCTTGGCCATATTCATCGCGGCAAGCGCCGCCTTGTCATTCTCGACCTGGGTTATCGGCGAATTGAACTTTCGTATTGCATAGAAGGAACCCAGCAAGCCGACAACTACCAGTACCATCAGCAATGCCGCGCCTCGCTGGGCATGACCATGTCTGCTCCTCATTTTGATGGTCGGACACTGACAGCGCCCGCCGGAAGGGCGTCGCTACGCGTACCGCTTTCCAGTTCGAGCGTCTCTCGCACACGCACGGGCTTGCCATCGATCACTATGCGCCCCGCTTCAAGAACCGGCACACCAACAGCGGTTATCGCTTCACCTTCAGCGACAGATCGCTTATTGATCCAAGCGGTGCCCTTTCCACCACCCCGAGTCACCACCCCGCTTACAGCCAGATGCGCACTTGGGCCATCCATACCGGCTACCCCCCTGCGTCCAGCCACAATAAGCGCACGCTCTGCCGGGGAAAAAAGGAGTGTGCCAAGCTGAGGCCGGCCTACCTGCGCTAAGGCTGGCCAGCCGATCAGTCCGCATAAAACGAGTGCAGTTGCCATAGTCAGGCGCAACCATATTGCTTGCCTTGGTCCAGGATTCATGACTCGCAGCAATGGTGAGCGCTTTACACTGGCCGACATGGTTCGATTGTATGCAGCGGTTTCATTGCGGTTTTGCAGGCTCAGGTAGGTTGAAGAATCGCAATACGCATTGCGCCTGTAGCCCGGTCGGACTTGGATTGGTCAGACTGCAGGACTGTACCCTGAACCTGCCTTTGACTTTCTCGCGGTAATCATCAATCAATGCCAGAAGCTCCGACTCGTGGGCCCCCCCGAGCTCAAAACTCAGTTCATGCATTAGCGCAGAGCTTGGTTGAGGAACTGGCTGCTCCCCTGTCGCACTTGCGCCGGAGCCGTCGGGCGTTACCTCGGAGAAGGCGCTGGGAGGATCAAGCGTGTAGTTGAGCGATTCCCCGACACCCAGTCGGGTCCGCGTTGCAACGAGTTGCTCGACCCATCCTTCGCGCTCCGCATTCCCCAGTAGCCCCTGTTGCTTGAGCAAACGGTACTTGGCAATGTGGGTTCGAACACTGCTTAGATCGTTCTGTTTTGTTGCAAGCGTAGTCGCGCGGGCATCCAATAACCCCTGGTTTATCGACAGATTCTTTTTTAGAGAATCCCTAAGAAATATGCTTCCGAAAACCACCGTCAGTGCCAAGAAAATGCTGGCGCCAAGAATGTTCAGTTTGCGCTTCGAGTTCTGGAATATCTGCCGTTCCGGACTCATTGCTTAAGTTGCCCCTCGATTGACTTTGCTTTTTTGGTCGTACCCGGCAGCGTCATGCACCAGCTCAAGCGAGATACGCCACTTACGATCGATCCACCACGCAAGCTTCCGGCGGCAAGCTCTTTGTTCGCATCTTGCCATACGACCACGCCTTCTATGGCTGACAAATTGGCCGATATCATTCTCAATGCAATCGCACGGTCACGCGGTCCGTACGACTCTGGTATATTTATTTCGAAACTCAGTTCCACACGGCGAACATCGCTGCCCTGCGATTTCGCCTCGGCGCCCGCAGGACCTCCCGGCATACTCAGCACCCTGCACGGTGTAGCGCCAACGGCAAGCATTCGCCATTGCAAGTCTCTTATTCGCAGATTCGGGTCACCTGCAATCGCTTGGGCTATCAATCTCAAATGCGGTTCCAAATCCGGAACCGAATCCAGTTCTGCGTCGGCAAGGGCTACAGTCTTCCGGAGAGCGTCCGGCACGACTCCGTAACGCGATATTTGGGCGCTGACTTCGTCTATTTGCTGATCGAGGTCCTCGATTTTCTCCGCTACGGCAAGCCGTTGCTCAACCATTTGATAGATTGAGAGCAGATTGTTGCTTGCGGCGAGCAGGCCGACAAGGAAGACCAATACGGCGAGCTGCCGTGCGACCCTACTCAACTTCGCTGATAGAAAGCTGACGCGACGCGCAAGCGGCGCAACCTGGCCGGCCGGCGATTTCAGGACCAGGTCGAAAAGCGGCTGGTGCCAGTCCTCCACCACGGCCTTGCCCTTATGCGGAAGTTCGACGCACGCCAGGCGCGCGGGCGCCAAAAGCGGCTCGATCCGCTCCCGATCGCCGAGAAACAGAACCGGGTAGGCCTTGCGATCACGGGGGACTGCCTGTGTATTTTCAAGGTAACGAATAGTGCGGACGATTTCGTCGACCTGTGCAGCTGGCTGGTTTGGGGTCAGCGTCAGGCGGGTCAGTATGGGAATCCGGCTCTTGAGGTAAACGATGCGCAAAGCCTCGGCACCCGGCAGCACCACGAACAGATCCGGCGGCAATGCTCTGTTGGCGGCAAGCACCCCCATCAACATGGATATCGGCCATACCCCCGCCAAGGTTCCGCGAATTGCGTCGAGTTCGCCATTGAGGCGCTCCGCGGCGTCGATCCCGAACATTGCGAACCGTGTCGGCACCAGGGCGCCGAATGGGTCGTCCGGTGCCGGATTGGGAATCGCACCACGGAAGGGTGTGTCCGGGTAACGACCGGCCACCTGCCGCTCGACAAATGAACTGCGATCGCGGCCATACAGCCTCGGCACCTTGCACTCGGAAAGGCTCTCTTCGGCCAAATCGGTCACAACCCACGCGGGACTGTCCGTCTCACCGGAACATCTTTTCCAGCTGCCGCCATCGAGGCACCACCACTGGCTCTCGCTGGGTGTAATGAACAATACTCGATTCATGTCTTCATCTTGGCGATCGTGTCATAGATCGGACTGAGTACCGACATCATGATCCACCCCAGAATCAGACCCATGGTTACCGTCATGACCGGTTCAATCAATGCCTGGACCTTGCCTATCGACTCGTCGATTTCACGCGTATAGAAATAGCTTACATTGGCCAGGGACTGGTCAAGGGCGCCGCTGGTCTCACCCACCTGCAGCATGCGAATCACCAAAGCCGGAAACAGGCGCTCGGCGGCAAACGCTGTTGAGATTGAGGTGCCCGTGGCAATGCGCTCTATGACGCGATCCAGGGAACGCTGAATCACCAGGTTCCCGGTGATCTTCTGGCAATAGCGAAGGCCATCGAGAATCGGAATGCCAGTGCGATACATGAGGCCGAAGGTGTCGGCAAGCCTGGCGAGGATCATCTTCTTGAGGACCAGACCGACCACCGGCAGATTCAGCGCCAGTTGATGCAGGGTATAACGTACCCTGGGGTTCACGCGCGCCAGCGTCGCAATGCCTGCCACTAGCAGCGGCGGAGTCGACAGCAGCAGCCACCAATACTTGACGAAAATGCCCGACACGACGATCAGCACCTTGGTTTGCATCGGCGTTTTTTGTCCCATGGCACTGAGAAATGAAACCAGTTGTGGCACCAGATAGATCATCAGGAAGAACACAACGCCGCTGATGACAACGACCACGAAGGCGGGGTACATCATGAGCTTCTTGGTTTGCTGGGCCATCTCGTCCTGCCACTTCAGCGAGCGAACCAGTTCCTTGAGAACTTCCGGCAACTGGCCGGTAATCTCGCCAGCCCGCACCAGGTTTACGACAACTTCGGAAAATATCCCCGGATAGTGCGCCATGGCCTCAGCTAGGGTGGCCCCGGATTCGATCCTGTCGTAGATTCCGGCCGCGAGCAGCTGACCCTCCATCGACTCGGCAGCATCTCTCATATCCCCAAGTGCCGCAAGGATCGGCACACCGGCACGGATAAGCATCTCAAGCTGGAATACGAAACCGATGATTTCCTGCTTGGCAAGGCTTTTGACGGTGCGATTTCGCTCTTTGAGCGGCGTAGCCCGAATCAGCGTCAGACCAACCCGTTGGAGCTGATTGGCGAGTTCGGTTTCGTGCAACGCCTCGATCTGGCCTTTGACGATGCGATCGTCCACGTCCGTCGCACGATACTTGTAAAGCGGCATCAGGCAAACGACTCGGTCAAGTCGACCACGCGGCTGACTTCATCCACTGTCGTCAGTCCATCCCTGACCCGTCGCAAGCCATCCTCAGCCATGCTGATGAAGCCGCGTCCGACAGCGTAGTCGTACATTGCATTGACACTTTCGTTCCTGGTAATCAGTTCGTCCAGGCCCTTGTCGAACTTCAGCAGTTCAAAGATTGCCATTCGGCCCTTGTAGCCTTGGAAGTCGCATTCCTGGCAGCCCTTGGGACGATAGATCGTTATTTGCTCGTCAGGCGCAAGGCCAAGTACGCGCCCCTCCACGGGGCTTGACTGATCCGCCTGCTTGCACTTCGGGCAAAGAGTTCGCACCAAGCGCTGGGCGACGATGCCGATTACGTTGCCTGCCAGGACGTTCGTCTTGATGTTGAGGTCAAGCAGGCGGGGAATCGACTGGATGGCCGAATTGGTATGCAGGGTCGAAAATACCTGATGGCCGGTCATTGCGGCACGAAAGGCCATTTCCGCAGTGTCGTGGTCTCGCACCTCACCCACAAGAATGACATCCGGATCCTGGCGCATCATCGACCGGATGCCTTCGGCAAAGTCCATTTTTGACACTTCAGAGATAGACGTCTGCCGGATCATCGGCATCGGGTATTCGACAGGATCCTCGAGGGTCATGATGTTCACGCCCTCCTGATTCAGGTGGCCCAGGATCGAATAGAGCGTGGTGGTCTTTCCTGAGCCGGTCGGGCCCGTAACCAAAAGAATTCCTTCGGGGCGCGCCAGCATCAGTTGCAAGAGGGTTAATTGGTGTTCGGAGAGGCCAAGTCCGTCGATCGGCACCAGTCCGCGAGCGCGATCGAGGATACGTAGCACGAAATTCTCACCGTGGATCATCGGCTGGACGGCCGACCGGTAGTCAACCTGCCTACCGGAGATCGTAAGAGAGATTCGGCCATCCTGCGGCGCACGCGTCTCGGCGATGTTCATCCCTGCCATCACCTTGAGCCGCACGACCATTGCCGGCCAGTATCTGAGGTGCAATACCCGCACCTGGCGCAAGACACCATCGACACGATAGCGGATTCGAAGAAAATGCGGCTCCGGCTCGAAGTGGATATCAGACGCGCCGCGAAGCGTGGCGTCGGCGAGCAGAGCATCCATCAACCGGACCACGGGGTGGCTGTATCCGCCAGTATTCTGGGCAAGGGTAGCGGTATCGATGTTGCCGGTTTCCAACTCATGAAGGATGCCGTCGATCGAAAGCTCATGGCCGTAAAACTGCTCGATGGCAGGATGGATCTCGACGCTGCTGGCGAGTCGCCAGATGGCTTTGACCCGCCCTCCCAGCAGCGCATTTATCTGGTCGCCGGCAACGATATCCGAGGGGTCGGCGCTGGCGATCAGCAGTTCGTTCGCTTCCACGTCGAAGCTCACCGGAAACAGGGTGAAGCGCTTGGCCATTGGCTTGGGTATCAGGCTCAAAGCCTTGGGATCGGCTACGATGCCCTTGAGGCTGATTGCCACCTCACCAAGATTGGCAGCCAGGGCGCCGCGCATTGCGTCTTCGGTAACGAAGCCCAGGGCCAGCAGTGCCTCGCCCAATGGCTTGCCCATCGACTTCTGCTCCAGAAGTGCGATGCGAAGCTGATCCTGGGTAATCAGCCGCTGTTCGAGCAGTAGATCGCCCAGCCTGACCGGGGCCTTTTCAGTTGAGGGTCGCTCGGCGTTCATTTGGGAAGAAGCGCGGTGATCTACTTGGGAACGGAACCAGAGATCGGCTGGGCCCTGCCCTCTCCGCCCGAGTTGAGTAGCTGGTCGAGACGCCTTTGCGCCTCCCCTAACGGCACCCCGGCACGGTCTGCAGCCACCGATTTTTCCGCCAGGGCAATGGCCCGATGGTAATAGGTTCGGGCCAGAGGATATTTGTGCATTCGGTCCAGTGCCACGGCTAGGTTGTAGGCATGCAGGGCGTTCTCCGGTTCGATCGTAAGCGCCTTGAAATAGGCCTGTTGTGCCTCGGCGATCCGCCCCTCGCGCACCAGGATCCCGGCCAGCGTAGATAGCGCCGCCGCAGAATCCGGCATGCGCTCAGCCATCTCGCGTGCCCGGCTGCCTGCCTGGGACAGATCGCCCTCGGGTGCGATTGCAAGCATGCCGGCGTTGGCTCCTGCGTGTCCCGGCTCCAAGCGGAGCACTTGCTGATAATAATTTCGCGCCTGCTCGATATTGCCCTGACGATGCTCGATGTATGCCAACCCGAGCAAGGCGTCGCGCTCCGCCGGAGTCTTTTGAAGCACTTTGCGATACAACAGTTTCGCCTCGTCAAAACGACCTTCTGTCAACGCCACATAGGCGAGATCGAGATCGCCCGGGGTGGGCGCCCGTGAGGTCACTATCGGTCGATTTTGTTTCGGGGTCCCGCGTCGTGGCGACTCCCTGGCGTCGCCCTCGCTACCCGTAAGCGCAGCAGCAGGAGTTGTTGATTTGGTGCCGACCCGGCGGGGATTGGCTGCTCGCTCCATCCCCGGTTCTGCGAGTCTCGACAAGGCCATTTCAGTTGGCGCCGGCGACTGGTCCGGTGCAGCGGGGATGACCGGGTTTGCCGGGACAGAGGCGACTGGCGCGGATGCCGTTGTCGGCGCAGGCGATGGCGAAGTGGGTGGAGTCAGACTGGAGGCAGGCAGCCCCAGGAAACGGTCAAACGCGCCCAAAAAAAACGCCAGATAGGCCCCGACAGTCAGCACGCCAAGCAATCCGAGTACCGCAAGCCTCCTGCTCGGCCGGCGCTTGATGGTTGCACCAAGAATTTCGCGGGCGATTTCAGGCGAGGCTTCTTTGCTTCTTGGATTCGAGGCTTCTTT
>SXGU01007446.1_pt1 | contig 12493 bp, 10 predicted proteins | sample 3174531 | NCBI WGS metagenome assembly SXGU01 (sample SAMN11356863, study PRJNA531348) | freshwater metagenome | isolation source: freshwater sample F1-140 | place: China: Fuxian Lake, Yuxi | collected 2017-12-25 | reverse complement strand
GTGCTGCTATTATCAGAACATTTATCACTTCCTGATGCGATAGGGCCCCATTTGACGAGTTGACCATCAGCATCATAAGCGCCCCAAGCCAATTTATCCTGATCCACCACAATGAGTTTTTCATGTTCATCCACAACTCTTAGGGGAAACGGAGAAAGCTCAAGCAGGGTGACATGTGCTAAATCACGAGGAACAACAATTTCTTTTCCTGCCCACAAGGAGTTGTAACTACGGTTAATACGCTGAACTAAATCGCGCTGCTGCTCATCGGGAAATAGCTTCTCCCAGCTTTCCCCATGCCCTACTTTTACACACTCATATTGCGAGGATGCACACAATCCCGGGCCATAATAGATCGGCTTCTCTTCTTCTCCTGCCGCCTTTGCCATGAAGGGTATACATAATGCGGCCACTATCATTAATCTATTCATCTCATGATTCCCAATTCAGTCATCCGTTCGGGAAGCAAGTAGTGCACTAATAGATCCTATCCAAACCTAGGTCAATCCATATTCAACCATCGATTTGGAGTAGAAGGTCTCTATTAACACCTCTTGCCCATAAACACCTTTTCGGTCATTTTCTTAAATAGTTTAGCATTTATAATAAATTAAAAGTGGTCTGATGAATATGTCCGACAAAAACAAATAAAACTGAGTTATTTTAACTAAAATTGATTAATTGTTTAGCTTTAAGTCTCCGTACAACCTCTCACCACTCCATGAGATATGAGGTATTTTGTCCAAATTAATGTCGACTAGGTTGTAGTAGCCCATCACCCTCCACTTGCTCTCGAACAACGACACTACCTAACGGTTGTACGTTCCTCAGAGTGAGATCTGCAAAAAATCGGTCTCTATCGGCAACTAATAATGAATGAGATCGAGACCCATCGCCCAGAAGAGCCTCTTGTTGTTGAACAACAGGCGTCTTATCATACGAGCTCTCAATATCTAGATTAGACATTAAAATAGCTTTAAGTAACCCGCTATCTTGCGCTAGCTCTTGCATTTTCTTACTGATTAACGCTAAAGAAGATGGTGAGGCCCCGGACATCACGGCCCGCTCAAGGATCATGGCTTGCCAAATTTTATTGGAGATATTGATAGGTAAATATTCAACGTATTGTGCATCAGCGTAGGCTCGGGTAGACGCCTCATGCCATAAAAGATAAAAGACCGCTGTGGGTTGCTGACTAAATTTGAAATGACGCAAACCATCCTTGCCCTCTTCATGATACGTCCGTACAAAGCGATCACCGTCGTGTTTATCAATATGTGCTTTCAATATATCGGCTAAAAAACTGCTAGGGCCTCTACGAATAAAAAGCGCGTGATGAACATCAAAACAAACCTGAGATAAATGTTCTATGGCTTGTAACATGCTTGTATTTGAAAAAGTATCTAACATAAATTTCACCGCTTGTTCGCGAGCAATTTTTGGCTGGGTATCTAACTGACGGTAGTTTTCTACACTAATCTCAAGTAAATCAATTGATACTTGTCCGAAACTAATCATTAAAGGCATGTCGCTCTCCGAGTATTGATAAGAATGGATAGAAGGTTCGAACGGTATAAAAATAAAGCTGGGGGACATTTAGCTCGGTTATAGCACAACCGTTTGTCAATTAAAATATCCGGGTTAGCACTTGGCTTAAAGCGATAGAGGATGAAAATGTTGATAAATACGACTCGCTAAATCATGGCTAATACCACGCACTTTAGCAATTTCATCTATCGGTGCTTTAGCTAATTCGCGTAAGCCACCAAAACGCTGTAGTAAAGCCTGGCGTCTTTTTTTACCAACCCCTTCGATCGTTTCTAAGGATGAGTCAAGGCTTGCTTTTTGCCGCTTTTTTCGATGTGTTGTAATCGCAAACCGATGCGCCTCGTCGCGAATGTGTTGAAGTAAATGTAATGCGGGAGAGTCTGCTGGCAACGTCATTTCCTGTGACTCATCGGCTAAAATCAAGCGTTCCCATCCCGCCTTGCGAGTAGGCCCTTTGGCAATGCCCAACAAGGCAACACCATGGATATCTAAGTCTTTAAACACTCGACGCGCAACCGCCACTTGGCCCTTACCACCATCAATGATTAATATATCGGGCAGACGTTGTTCCGCAATTAACCGTGTAAAACGCCGAGTAATGGCCTGCTCCATCGCCGCATAATCATCCCCCGGCGTAATGCCACTAATATTAAAACGACGATAGTCACGTTTACAGGGACCATTTGCATCAAACACCACGCATGAGGCAACAGTCTCCGCCCCTTGCGTGTGGCTAATATCAAAACATTCCATTCGCTGTATAGGATGGGGCAGGTGGATAAACGAGCACAGTGCCTGGAATCTTGTTTGAATAAGCGCTGCTGACGTCAGGTGTCCTGCGATCGATAACTGCAAATTATTGCGAGCAAAATCAAGCCAACGCGCCTTTACCCCTCGTGGTCTTGTTTGAATCTGACACGCTTTACCACGCAAATCAGAAAGCACCCTTTCTAGGTGTTGCTGATTGCCCACGGCATGATCGGTCAACATCAACGCCGGTATACGCTCAGGCATATCGACATAATAATAGGCCACAAAAGCTGAAAATACTTGTTGCCAGAGCGACTCTATCTCATCCAGCTCACCCACCAAACCCTGCTTGGGCACTGATGGAAAAAAACTCTGGCTCGACAACACCTCACCATCTCGTACAGTGACACATTGGATACAGGCAAAGCCAGGGCGAGCCTCGATAACAATCACATCAGCATCGCCACGCACGTGCACAACGCCCTGTTGTTCCTGCACCAAACGCAGACTCTTTATCTGATCCCGTAAATGCGCCGCTTCTTCAAATGCAAGTCGCAGAACGGCATCTTCCATACGCACGGCCAACTCATCAAGGATTTGTTGGCATTTACCCTGCAAAAATCGCGTCGCATCCATTACAGATTGCTGATACTCACGGGCAGAAATGTATGCCGTACACGGTGCACTACAACGCTTGATTTGATATTGCAGGCAAGGACGAACTCGGCCACTAAAATAGCTATCACTACAGTTGCGAATTTTGAACACTTTTTGGATGATCCCTAGGGTCTCGCGCACGGCAGTGACACTTGGATATGGGCCAAAAAAATCCCCTTTCGGTGGTTTTTTTTTCGAACGCACCAACTCCAGACGCGGAAAAGGGTTAGAATGAGACACATGGATAAAGGGATACGATTTATCATCACGCATGAGCACATTGTATTTTGGACGAAGTGATTTAATGAGGCTACTTTCTAAGAGCAAGGCCTCTGTTTCACTACGAGTGATACAGACTTCAATGGCTGAGATTTGACTGACTAAAGAGCGAGTCTTTGCCCCCGCATTCTGCTTATTGAAATAACTGTTGACACGTTTTTTTAAATTAGCCGCTTTACCAACATATAAAACATGGCCTTCGCCATCCAGCATGCGATAAACACCAGGCTCGGTCGTCAGATTGGCGAGAAAATGTTTTAAATCTATAGAAAGGGATCGATCAATCATTCATCTTGTAGCGCATCACTTGGCCGCTCAATCACGCGATGCTTCATCGCCATATAGGTTAACTCAACATCATTTTTAATGGCTAATTTTTCAAACATGCGATAGCGATAACCATTGATCGTTTTGCTGCTCAAAAATAGTCGATCAGCAATATCTTGCACCGCCATGCCGCTTGTTATCATGAGCATCACTTGCATTTCACGTTCAGATAACAAATCAAACGGGGAGTCTTGTGAAGCTTGCAAACTATTAATTGCTATTTTTTGCGCAATTTCAGCACTTAAATATTTTTCACCGCTCACGACTTTGCGAATCGCCGCCGCCATTTCTTCTGGACCTGATTCCTTGGTGAGGTACCCCATTGCCCCTAATTGTAACACACGACTCGGTAACGGCTCCGCACTCAGCGCAGTGACAGCAATGACCTTAACCTGTGGACTTGTTTTTTTAAGCCGTCTCGTCACTTCCCAGCCATCAATCCCCGGCATTTTCATATCCAATAAAACAACATCAGGTTGATGCAATTTCACCATAGATAATGCCATTTCACCATTTTCGGCCTCTGCAACGACCTCGATATCAGGCAAATCATCTAATAATCGTCGAATACCCATTCGCACTAAAGCATGGTCATCAACAATTAACACTCTTATCAAACGATGCTCCTTGAAAACTTGTCGAGGAGAATATCCAGGACAAAAAAGCCAATGAACACAAAAGGTACATTGATATTAGCAAGAGAGCCAACCCATTACAATGCTTACCACAGTTGCTCAAGCCCTAGCATGCATGAATATGGATATTCGGATTATTCTCATCCACCGGGAAAAAGGGTGGATACTCTCCCAGTGAGCGTGCCCGTTGAATTAATTCGCCTATGTTTGACGTGACAAACTGATACAATTGACTATAGTCATTAATGACAAAATAGACTCGTTGTAACATATCAATCCGATAAGGCATACGGAAAGCAACCACTGGATCAAATAGCACTCGCATGGCTAAATCACTTTCAACGCTATAGACCGTTTCACTGATCGACGACAAAATCCCTCCTCCATAAGCCCGTAACCCTTGGGAGGTATTCATCAAACCAAACTCGACAGTAAACCAAAATAAACGTTGCAAAAGCGCCCAGTCTGACTCAGGAAACGTGAGTACTTTTAGCGCATAATCATGAACAAAATCAGCATAAACCTGATTCGTGAGCATTGGACAATGGCCAAACAGCTCATGAAAAATATCAGGTTCCTTTACATAATCAAGTTCTTCTTCAGTACGAATAAATGTTGCTGCTGGAAAGCGCCGCTCCGCCAATAGCTCAAAAAAAGAACGCGCAGAAATCAAGGCAGGTACTGCAGCGACTTGCCATCCCGTTTTTTCTTGCAAGCGGCGGCTGACATCCGGCAATTGCGGAATATTTTCCACAGTTAGACCCAGGTCCTGTAGTCCCTGCAAAAATTCATCACTTGCACGACCAGGTAATAATTTCTGCTGCCGCTCAAATAATATATGCCAAACACGATGCTCTTCATCACAATAATTTATCATCCCCCGTTCATCGGGTTGATGCGCCACATAACGACTGACAAACTCCATAACAACTCCTCAGTACGAGATCTCAACATGGGCTAAATATAGTATAGCTTTATTTCTAACTTAAGAATGACTTGAATTTACTGTATAAATTATTTTCTTGTTTTATATGTTGTACGCAACTGCTCAACAGAAATCATCGTTTCTGTGCCTTTATCCACTTGATGAAGCGCACCTTTCCATGCGTGGCCGTAAACCACTTCATACGTTAATGGAAATTTGCCCTGCTCAGTACAAAACGCAGCGGCTGCCTGTTCGAAACGACGCCAGGCCTTTTTTCCCGTCAACCCAGGATTACGTACAGCATTGATATTACGCACCCCTTGTGCTTTCAATGCCTGCAATAATTGCGGCAACGATGAGTAATGAGCAGTGAGGACTTCCATATCGACGACCGGGTCAAGAAAATGTGCAGCCAACAACGAGTCCCCGATGTCATGCATATCAATAAAATCATTGGTGTGCGCATGCTGATCAATTGCAGCCCATGCCCGTCGCAACTCCAGAAAAGTATCTGGACCCAAGGTAGAAAACATCAAGCATCCGTCTGTATTCATGACTCGACTCAGTTCATGCATCATATCAGATAAGGATTGTGACCAATGAATCACTTGATTAGCAAACACCAGATCGAAAAGACCCGACGCAAACGGCATAGCAGCCATATCACCGTTAACCAACGGCCATGTCTGCCACCACCTTTGCTTTGTTTTAGCCTGCTGTAACATACAAAAAGCTAAATCAAAACCAATGATGTTTGCATCAGGATAATATTTTTTTAATCTATGCGAAAAAGAACCAGGCCCACAACCTAAATCCAAAATATAGCGTGGTTTTATTTTTAAATAGTGTAAGCGTTCAAATAGACGCTCACCAATTTCGTGCTGTATTTTCGCCGCCTGCTCATATTGCGCGGCATGATCATTAAATGCTTTGCAAATTTCTGTTTTCACATTCATGATAAAAGACTGACCTAAATCCAGGAAATCTAACGCGCATGCGCCACAAAATGGCCAGTATATCACAGAGACTCAGACTGCCCGCTATCTGTGCATTATGCAATCAATACCACCGCGGCCGACTTGCCATTTGCATTGAATGTCATGAGCACCTCACGCCCACAGGATCCGCTTGCACTCATTGCGCCCTACCGCTTCCAGAAGGACACTTTTTAGTTTGTGGCCACTGTGCCAAGAAAAAACCCTATGTGGATGAAGCCATCGCGGCTTACCGTTTTGAAGAACCGCTCCGAACCTTGTTGCACGAATTCAAATACCATGAGGGACTTTATTTATGCTCATTCTTGGCCACATTGATATTACAGGCTATCCCCGCCCACGCACTGAAAACCCAATGCTTAATTCCAATTCCGATGCATCCTAAACGACTGCGTCAACGAGGTTTTAATCAAGCCGCTGAACTCGCCAAGCAACTGAGTCGCACATTAAAACTACCCTATGATCTATCCCACTGTAAAAAAATAATCAATTCAGTTCCACAAGCCAGTCTAGATGCAAGCCAACGACGGCATAATCTGCGAGATGCATTTCAAGTCACTCCACTGCCCTATCAACAGGTGACCCTGATAGATGATTTATTAACCACTGGCAGCACTGCCAATGAGCTTGCAAAAACCCTAAAAAAACAAGGGGTTATCCAAGTCGATCTCTGGTGTTGTGCAAGAACCATAGCGCTCTGATCACATCATTAATACGTCAAGAACCACGGAGTTGTTTATGCTGCTGTGGATCTAACGTGCAAAGAGTCACCGTTTTCAGGCCAGCGTAACCGCATTTTACTTGCTGGCTCCTGCCAACGGCGATTACTGTAACGTAAGCAGGCTAAGCGCTCGTAGATCTGTGCCTCAGTCACCTGCGCCATGTTGATATCATCTTGTTCAAAAATAATGGAGGCTAAGGGCAACACTTTATTAATACTAGGATCCTTCATTGCCGTAATTAACGCCCGTGCAGAGCGTGACTGGCCATAACCTGCCTGAAAAAACCACGTTTCTCGAGAGCTTGCTGCCACACGGGTTAACTCCATCACCAGATGTTTGACTTGCCTTTCGGTCGTGGGGGGACTCTTATCAATCAGACCTAATAATTCATGCAACAATAATCCTTTCCGCCCCTCGTGACTTTGATAAGACAACGCATCATAACAGCGCTGTACAAGGTTCCTTAACGCCAATACCAAACCGACATCAACAGACGCTGGAGGGGTTGGAGCGCTATGAACTACTGGTGGCGTGACTCGAACCGCGTCAGTGGCCGATGGAGGAGTAATATGGGGTAGAGACGGCGCTGTAGCGGGAGTGGGTACCATGTCCAGTAATACGGCAAGACCACTATCTTCAGCAAATAACATCGCAAATTGATCAGCAATTGCTCCCACCTTAGTTGATAATAACTGCCGTTGTTGATCGGTAAAATCAGGAGCACTCACCACGAGCTCAAAATTTGCCATAGCAAGGGCAAACGCATCTAAACTACCATTCAAATCACTCATCATCGGACGAAGAATATCCTGCAAGCTGCGACTCATGCGCTCATTATGATCCAAGCGAGAGTCAGCGTCGGTGATACGTCGATCCAAATCTAAGTTTTCTGCTTTCACTTTATTAAGGCATTTAAGCAAAAAAGCTTGAAACGATTTCTGCAGTAAAAAACTGCGATAATTTTGTACCAACTCACTGACACTATCCATGAGTTTTGATACTTGTGTCATCCGATATTGGTATTTAGGCAAATTATCAAGTTCCGCTGTGCCCTCGGTAAAGGGTGATAAAGCCCAGGCATAATATCCCCCGCCCGCCTGTGCGGATAAATTAATCGCTTGCGCCTGTTGCTTACCGCTATATATTATTTTAACACTTGCACTGTCCTGCGAGGATTTAGCACGCTGGTACGTTAATGGAGTATCCACCTCAATCCGATAATCCTCGATCACTAGCGTGATAAAAGGCATAAGACGACTTGCCGTCAATCGACCAACCTCCTCGAATTGTGGGAAAAAACTAGTTGCATTTTTTTCTTTTTTACTCACCGCTTTAATGGGTTTTACAAATTTTTCATCAAACTTCCTCAACGTTTTAGCAAATTCGACTTCACTAGCTAGTTTGCTCTTTTCCAGTTTTTCAAGCTGGTGATTCCGCTCACGCCATGACCAATGGCTACATAAAATTAAAACATCGACGGTTGTCTGCGGTGGTATGTTCATTCCGGCCATCGGTGAAATCCATGCAGGAACAGGACATAACGCATTAACTAACTCCGGATTTTGCCTTAACAGAAGATTTAAATAACTGATCGTATCAGCGAGGGTTTCGGCCGCATTGGAGTCCGGCTCTTTTTTTCCTGTAATCGCGTTATTTCGTTTATAAATCAGTTTGAAAACGCTTTTATCCATTATTCTCAATGCTCGATGTGCACTATTCGTTATCTCATCAATATTTAATTCGTGTAACTGCTCTTCCAAATAAGCGGCACGTAACGTTTTGGTATAAATTTCGAGTTTACGCATGAAACTTAAGAGCTCATTCTCATCATTATTGATATTTTGCAGGTACGGTGGCGACTCATGATTTAGCAGCTGGTTTAAACAAAGCTCGACATCGCGACATATTTCAATACAACGACCTAAACCAAGAGGAAACCCCGTTTCAGGATCAACAGGATGCTGCAGATTCCATAATAAATTAGACAAGCTCATCATAATAAAGCGTGGCGCGCGGCGATCGTTCAAGTAGTTTTTTTTCTGAAATGCCGATTTAAAAAACGCCAACAGTTTCCAATCCGTTTGAAAACTGATATCAATATCAGCAATAGCATCAGGAAGAGCCGATTTAAAAAATAAGTTGATCGCTGTACGTTGACGGTCTAGTGGCTGTGTGCTGGCAACAGGTTGACCCAGTGCCTCACTCATCCGATAAAAGGGTAAGACTGAATAAAATTTTCCGCTAGTATCAGTCGAGAGATCGGCGCTATGAATGCCCAAATATTTTGAAAATGATGGGTATCTATCGACCAAATCAAGATAGCCTTTGAGAACTTTTTCCTCTTTAGATAAATCCCGCTCTTCTTTATTGGTTGGAATCATAAAGGTCGCGATACCCGCTTCACGCTCTTTATCGAAAGCCAAACGTTGATTTTTGAGGACACCCAATTGATGTGAAATGGCTGTATATGCCAGCGCTATACCCGCTACCGCAAGTCCAATCGCTTCAGCCTGTAGGCTACTTGCCTGAGGGCCCATGGGTGAACCATTATTACCCGCGGTTGCACGCTGGAGAGCTACACTTTTAATCGTCTCAGCCTGCCCTCCTGCATCGGTTAAGTCTCTCGAATTTGTGTTGGCTGCCGCGCGCAAAGCCAATTCTGTTACATAGGATGATGGCATGTTTGTGTCCCTTCAACTGTCCAAAAACTAGTGCAAATATCTTTGCAGATCATTCAATAATAATTGCACTAGAATCAGGCAAAATGCAATGGATACTAGCCGGTGCAGCAAAACTTCCATCTCGACTGAAACTGGCTTGCCACGAACTTTCTCTATGAGGACATAAATAATTGAACCACCATCAAGACCCGGGATAGGAAACAAATTGATCAACGCAACAGCAAGACTAAAATAGGCAATAAAATTGAAAAAAACAGCGAGCCCTTGAAGAAATGAGTCAACCATCACGGTGAATAGACCAATCGGCCCAAGGAGCAGAGAAAAGGGGATAACTCCTGTTAATAACTGCTTAATCATCACTAGAAAAAAATATAAGAGACTTATCACCTGCCAGTAGGCCTGTTGACCTGCCTGTAGAAAAGGCAAGCCTGCAACGTGTTGTTTATTTTTTACAGAGATATCAGGGCTAACCCCGAGTGCTGTCAGCAACGATCCATTCCCATGTCCATAACGCCAATGCGTTATATCCAGTTGTACCTGATGCCTTGCCCCTGCTTTATTTTCTACAGCAACGTCCAGATGATGATCTCCAAGCGCCATGATAAGTTGCATTCCCACATCTCTCCATGTAGACACGGGTTGTCCTGCCACACGAATCATTCGATCACCACCGGCTAATCCGGCGTTAAACGCTATGCTTCCTGCCTTGATGTCCGCAATAACAGGAACCATTTGTTGATACCCGAGCATCAGCATGAACACCAATGCAAACCAAGCCGTCAAAAGGTTTGCCATCGCGCCTGACAATAAAATGACACAGCGCACCCACACGGGTTTTTTATCAAAAGAATACGGGTAGTCATCCGGCGAAACAGGCTCAATACGAGAGTTCATTAGCTGTACATAACCACCTACAGGCCACATTGACCACCGCCATTGACAACCGTCCTTTCCCTGCCAATGAAACAATGCGCGACCAAAGCCGATAGAGATTGTCTTGATTTTTATTTTAAAGATATGCGCCGCCCACGCGTGCCCTGCTTCGTGAAGGCCAACGACTAACAACAAACTGAAGACTATAGCAACAAAAGATAACACGACAAACATTGAACACCCCAATTTAGCGAGTATTATCAATCACTAGTTTCAACAGAGGCCGGCCTGATACCCTTGTCTGCTTACGCCCATCCCGACACACTTCGAACGTTCGATATGCTTGTTCTGTTTCACTATCAATCAACTCTACATCTTCGCCTTGCTCATCAACCAAGGTAACCGATAAATGCATTTCACGAAATTGGCCAATATGATAGCGCTCTTTAAATAGGCGAATGACACTTAATAAACTTTCAATAGCCTCATCACTATCGTGTCTACCTTGAAATATAATTTCCATATACCGCTCCTTATCAGGACATCTCATCCTGTGCAAAACAGTAGCTACTTAAGTTAACGGCGGTAAATGAAAGTTCTTGAGTCCTATTAAACCTGCTGGTTTTTAAGAGGTGACTACAATTTTTGCTATCAATAGATTACAATTCATCCTTTAATATTGCTGAATTTTATTCTATGGTGTTTGTTGCCTGCGGACTCAATCATAAAACGGCCCCTCTGGACGTGCGCGAAAAAGTAGCATTGCCGGTGGCTATGCAAGACACCCTGCTCAACCGTTTGGTCGACTTACCAGAAGTCAATGAAGCCGCTATTTTATCAACCTGCAATCGTACTGAGATCTATTGCGATACGGAGGATCCAAGCCGTATCGCCTTTTGGCTCGCCCACGAACATCAACTTCCTCCTGAAGCACTTACCCCTTATTTCTACATGCATCATGGACACCACGGTATCCGCCACACGCTACGGGTAGCCAGCGGCCTGGACTCCATGATGCTCGGTGAACCACAAATCCTTGGCCAATTGAAAAAAGCATACCTTCAAGCATGCCGTGTAGGGACCATTAAAACGAATTTGCGAGATGTCTTTCAATATGTATTTAGCGCCAGTAAGCGCATAAGAAGCCACAGTGGTATTGGCAACAACCCCGTCTCTATTGCTTACGCAGCAGTACAACTGATCGGCCAGATTTTTTCTGACTACAACGCATTAAGTGTGTTCATCATTGGCTCAGGTGAAACGGCGGCCCTAGTTGCTAAGTATTTAGAAAAGGAAGGCGTGCAACGTTTTATGATCGCGAGTCGTACACATGACAACACCAAGCTGCTCGCCAATAACTTTGCAGCCACTGCATTAACGATTGGAGATATCCCCCAATATTTATCACAAGCCGACGTGGTCATTTCTGCCACTTCATGCCCGCTCCCTTTTATCAGCAAACGCATGGTCAAACATGCACTCCACCAACGCGCGCATGCACCGATGTTTTTTCTAGACTTGGCCGTTCCACGTGATATTGAAGCCGATGTCAGCGAGCTCCAAGGCGTCCATCTATACAACATTGATGATCTGCAGGTCGTCATTGAAAAAGGCATGAATGAACGGCGTTTTGCGGCATTAAAGGCTGAGCAATTAATCGATAGCGAATTAGATAACTACATTCGTTGGCATCGTTCACGCCAGGCCAAAAACGTCATTTGCGATTATCGCAAGCAAATGCAACAGATAGCACACCAAGAGTTGCAACGCGCTATGCAAAAGCTCGCAGCAGGAAAATGCCAGCAAAGCGTGCTAGAAGAGTTTAGTGAGCGTTTGGTGAATAAACTCACCCATACGCCGACAATTGGTTTGCGACACGCCGCCTGGGATAACCGTGAAGAATTGCTTGATTTAGCACAATACCTATTAGACCATTCCCCCTATGAAAAAATCACTTGAATTAAAGCTTGAGCAAATGCTCGAACGTTTCCAAGAAATTGGGCGCCTACTTTCTGAGGCATCTGTTATCGCCGATCAAAACCAATTTAGGGCGTTATCGAAAGAGTATGCGCAACTCGAACCTGTAGCAACGTGTTATGAC
>SXGU01308831.1_pt1 | contig 12495 bp, 8 predicted proteins | sample 3174531 | NCBI WGS metagenome assembly SXGU01 (sample SAMN11356863, study PRJNA531348) | freshwater metagenome | isolation source: freshwater sample F1-140 | place: China: Fuxian Lake, Yuxi | collected 2017-12-25 | reverse complement strand
GCAAACTGGGTGCCAGACCTGTTCATGAAGCGCATGATGGAAAACGGCGAATGGACCTTGTTCTCGCCATCCGATTGCCCCGATCTGCACGAACTGACCGGTCGCGCCTTTGAAACCGCCTATACCGCCTACGAAGAAAAAGCGGCCCGTGGCGAGATCAAGGTATTCAAGAAAGTTCAGGCCCTGGTCCTGTGGCGCAAGATGCTAACCATGCTATTCGAGACCGGGCATCCGTGGATCACCTTCAAGGATGCCTGCAATGTACGCTACACCAACCAGCATGTTGGCGTTGTCCATTCCAGCAACCTGTGCACCGAGATCACCCTGCACACCAACGACAACGAGATCGCTGTGTGCAACCTAGGCTCAGTCAACCTGGTCAACCATATCCAGGCTGGCGAACTCGACATGGACAAGCTCTCTCGCACCATCAAGACTGCCATGCGGATGCTCGACAATGTGGTGGACATCAATTTCTACTCGGTCGGAAAGGCCCGCAACTCCAACCTCAAGCACCGTCCGGTGGGTATGGGCATCATGGGCTTCCAGGACGCCCTGCATCAGTTACACATCCCCTATGCCTCATCTGAAGCCGTCGAATTTGCCGACCGCACCATGGAGGCCGTCTGTTACAACGCCTACTGGGCCAGCACCGATCTCGCCGCAGAGCGCGGTCGCTATTCCACCTTCAACGGTTCGTTGTGGAGTCAGGGCATCCTGCCACACGATGCCCTGAAGAAACTGGCCGACGAGCGCGGGGGTTATCTGGAGGCCGATTTTAGCGAACGCCTAGACTGGGCCGCCCTGCGGAGCCGTATCCAGCAAGTCGGTATGCGCAACAGCAATTGCGTCGCCATCGCCCCCACCGCCACCATCGCCAACATCGTCGGTGTCTCGGCCAGCATCGAGCCGACCTACCAGAATCTGTTCGTCAAATCCAACCTATCAGGTGAATTCACCGTCATCAACCAATACCTAGTGCGCGATCTGAAGGCCTTGGGCCTGTGGGACGAGGTCATGGTCGGCGACATCAAATATTTCGACGGCTGTCTGGCCAGAATCGACCGCATCCCGGCCGACCTGCGCACACTCTACGCCACCGCCTTCGAAATTGACCCGGCCTGGCTGATCGAGGCCGGTGCCCGTCGCCAGAAATGGATCGACCAGGCACAAAGCCTCAACCTCTATATCGCCGGCGCATCTGGCAAGAAACTGGACGACACCTACAAACTGGCCTGGATTCGCGGCCTCAAAACCACCTACTACCTGCGCTCACTCGGCGCCTCTGCAGCGGAAAAATCCACGACCAAAGGCAACGAGAATCACGAAATCGAGAGTGGCACCGCCATGGGCACCTCGGTAGCTCCCTTAAGCGGCGTCGGTGCGTTGGCCAACGGGATCACCCTACCGCAGCCAGAAATCGTCGGGCGCGCCTGCACCCTGCGCCCGGGTGACGCCGGCTTTGAAGAATGCGAAGCCTGCCAATAACGGTAGAGGAAACCCTCGTGGTCGCCTTTTAAAGGAAATGAATCATGCTAAGTTTTGAAGACAGCACACCGTCCGCCGCCACGCCGGTCATGCCTCCCTCGCCCTTGATGAACGGGTTTGGGGGAGAAGGCCTCCGCCTGCAACCCGTGATGCCCACCCTTGCTCCGGCGACACCATCCCCGGCACCAGCAGCCCCCAACAGTTTCCGTAGCAGCGCCCAAAGCATCCGCGCCAATGACAAGCGCGTTGTTAATGGTCAGGCCGATATCAACCAACTCGCGCCCTTCAAGTACCCCTGGGCCTGGGAATACTTTCTCAAGGCCAACCGCAATCACTGGACGCCGCTAGAAATCAACATGGCCCAGGATGTGCACGACTACCACCACAAGCTGACGCCTGCCGAGCGCCATGTGTTCGAGAATGTGCTGGCCTATCTCACCACCTCCGACATCCTCGCCATGCGCAACATCGGCCTCGCCGTCATGGAAAAGATGACCGCGCCAGAGCTGCAGATCTATCAAGCGCGCCAGGTCTATGAAGAGGCCCTGCATACCTGGACCTATCAGCACTGCATCGAAACCCTCAACCTCGACCAGAGCGAGATATACAACCGCTACCGTGTGGTACCCGAGATCCACGGCAAGATTCAGCTAGCCAACCGCCGCCTCGACCGCATCCTGCGTTCCGACTTTGACCTGACCAACCGCGACAACCTGCACGAGTTTGCGTTGTCCTACCTGTTCTTCGCTGCCATATTCGAAGGCTGCTGGTTCTACAACGGCTTCTCGCCCATCTTCGCCTTGCAGCGACGCGGTCTAATGAAGGGTACAGCCGAGCAATTGCAATACATCATGCGCGACGAGGTATTGCACTGCGGCTTCGGCATGCGCGTCGTGCGCCAATTAATGCAGGAAGAAAACCTCCAGCTCGACCCCGAAGCCGTCGCCGCCATGTGGCAGGAATGCGAGGCCGCCGAGACCGCCTACGCCTCCTATGTGTTGCGCGAACCTATCCTGGGCTACTCCGCCGACCTGCACATTGCCCAGTTCCGCCACATTGCCAACCGCCGTGCCCGTCAAATCGGGCTATCCGAGCCCTACCCCGGCGCACTCAATGTCTTGCCCTGGCTAGATGAACAAATCAACCTACGCAAAGAGAAGAACTTCTTCGAAACCCGCGTTACGGAATACCAAACCGGCGGCGCACTCTCCTGGGAGTAATCCGTCCATTCCGCGTGGACGCATTGGCCGTCCAAGTAAATTCAGGGTACCCTTTGCCCCTGAATTTATGAGGAAATCCCCATGCTTAATCACAAGACGCTATTCCTGATCGGAAATGTCATTCTAGGTCTTGCCCTGTCGCTGTTCTTCATCCCACCGTTCTGGGCGAATCTGGGCGGCTGGGCCATGGTGATCTGGATGGCTCTGGTCTCCGTAGGGGTGTATCTGATCACCCGCGACAAGGGACCGAAGTCAACCATGCCGGATTGATACCACGAGTTGACGCCAATGCCCTCTCCCGACCTGTCGCCTGAGCCCACCCCCACACTTCCTTCGGTCGTTGCCCCCAAAGGGGGCGCAATCGTCGCCTTGGATCGATCCTTCGTCGACGAAATCACCGCCATCCGTCACGATCTTCACGCCCATCCTGAGCTTGGTCTGGCGGAATATCGCACCAGCGACAAGGTGGCGGCGTTTCTAGAATCCTACGGCATCGAGGTGCATCGTGGTCTGGCCGGAACCGGCGTAGTCGGCGTACTCCGATGCGGCCAAAGCGACCACATGATCGGCCTGCGCGCAGATATGGACGCGCTACCGCTGACCGAGATGAACGGCTTCCCGCACCGCTCGCAAATCCCCGGTTGCATGCACGCCTGCGGACACGACGGCCATACTGCCATGCTCCTTGGCGCGGCCAAAAAACTAGCCGAAACCCGCCACTTCAATGGCACCGTGGTGTTCATTTTCCAGCCTGCTGAAGAAACCGTAGGCGGCGCCAGGATCATGATTGAAGAAGGCTTTTTAGAACAATTCCAGATCGAATCGGTCTATGGCATTCACAACTGGCCGGGTCTGCCGCTGGGGCAGATCGCCGTACACAGCGGTCCAGTCATGGCCTGTGCAGACGCCATCGACATTACCGTACGCGGCCACGGCGCCCATGCCGCCATGCCGCACCAAGGCAACGACGTCATCCTCGCCGCCAGCCATCTGGTGACTGCGCTACAAGCCGTCTCCGCCCGCGCCACAGACCCACTTGAGGCACTGGTAGTATCCATCACCCGTTTCCATGCCGGCGAGGCCTACAACATCCTGCCCGAAGAGGCCCGTCTCGGTGGCACCGTGCGTGCCTTCAGCGTTGCATTACAAGATCAGGCCGAGGCCCTCCTCACCCGCATCTGCGCCGGCATCGGCACCGCATTCGGGGTGCAGATCACCCTCGAATACCGGCGCGGTTACCCCCCTACCCTCAACGATCCCGCTGCCGCCGAGTCCTGTGCAAAAATTGCCGAAACCGTCTTTGGAAAATCGCAAGTACGTCGCGACCTGCAACCCTCCATGGGTTCCGAAGATTTCGCATACTTCCTACGTGAACGCCCCGGCTGCTATGTCTGGCTCGGCAACGGCCCCGGCGAAGGCGGCTGCACCCTGCACAACCCGCATTACGACTTCAACGACAGCGCCATCCCCTACGGCATCCGCTACTGGGTAGCACTGGCCGAGACGCTGCTCCCCGCATCATGAAGATTGGCGTCCCCCGCGAGATCAAGGATCACGAATTCCGCGTCGCCCTGACGCCGCCTGGCGCTCAGACGCTGGTTGCGGCAGGACATACCGTACACATCGAATCGAACGCCGGTGCGGCCATCGGCTTTACGGATGAGGCCTACCGCGCCGCCGGCGCACAGATTTGCGACGCCGCTACGGTCTGGGCCTGCGAACTGATCTTCAAGGTCAAAGAGCCGCAACCCGTAGAAAGCGCGCAGATGCATGAGGGACAAATCCTGTTTTGTTTCCTCCATCTGGCCGCCGCGCCCGAACTGGCGCATGCGTTAATGACGCGCGGCGTCACCGCCATCGCCTTTGAAACCGTACTCGACACCGCCGGCCATACCCCGCTCCTGGCACCGATGTCGCAAATCGCCGGGCGATTGTCGATCCAGATGGGCATGCAAGCGCTGGAGATGAAAAACGGTGGCCGCGGCGTCCTGCTGTCCGGTGTGCCAGGCGTCCTGCCGGGACGCGTGGTCATCCTCGGCGGCGGCGTAGTCGGCAGCCACGCGGCACGCATCGCCGTCGGCCTGGGCGCCGATGTCACCCTGCTCGACCGCAACCATGGGCGCCTGGCCGAGTTCGATGCCCGTTACAACGGTCGCCTCAAAACCCTTTTCGCCCATCCGGAAAATATCGCCATCAGCGTCACTCAAGCCGATCTTGTCGTGGGCGCCACCTATGTTCACGGCCGTCGCACCCCGCGCCTGATCACGCGCGAACAGCTACGCCAGATGCCGTCTGGCGCGGCGCTGGTCGATGTCTCGATCGATCAGGGCGGCACGGCCGAAACCTCGCGCCCCACGACTCATAGCGCACCGTTCTATGTCGAAGAAGGCATCGTTCACGCCTGTGTTGCAAACATGCCCGCTGCTGTCGCCCGCACCAGTACCCTGGCGCTGGCCGAAGTGACACTGCCCTATGTGCTACGCCTCGCTGCCCACCCGCGTGCAGCGCTGAACGAAGACCCCGGCTTTGCCGCCGGCCTCAACATCGACTCCGGCCGCATCATGCTTACGGGGCTGGCAACCGATCTGGGATTCTGACCCTCAGTGTTCCTGTAAGGCCCGATCGCTACCCGACATGAAGGGTGCCAGCAGATATTCCAGCACCGTGCGCTGGCCAGTGACGATAGCGACATCGACCTGCACACCGGGTACCAGGCGGTATTCGTTACCGCCCTGCCGGAAACGATCGGCCTCGGTCTCGACGCGCACTTTGTAAAAAGCCCCCTTCTCGGTGACGATCGAATCCGGACTGACATGAGCCACCTCACCCTCCAGACGCCCAAAGCGCGCCGAGTCGGCTGACATCAGACGCACCGAGGCGCGCTGCCTGAGTTTCACATAGCCGATCTCCTGGACTGGCAACTTGGCTTCGATGACCAGCAAATCACCCGACGGGACGATCTCGGCCACCGTCTGGCCAGGCTGTACCACGCCCCCACGCGTCGCGACATGAAGAACCTTCACCACACCGTTGACCGGGGCACGCAACACAGCGCGACGCTGCATATCGGTATGTTTGCCAACCCGCTCGCGTATCTCGGAAAGCTCGCGCGTCGCACGCGCCAGATCGCTGTTGACCTGTTGACGATAACCTTGCTGGATAGCGATCAGTTGCGCCTGCGACTCGGCAATGGATGACTCCAGCCGTTTGATCATGGCTTGATCCTCCTCCAATCGGCTTTTGAGTGCAGATTCTTGCCGTTGCAGCGCCAAATGTTCCATCTTGGAGGTGATTTGCTCCTTGAGCAGCTTGTCGCTGATGGCAACCTGCTCGTGGATCAGTTTGATTTCGTTGCGCGTGTTGCTGATGCGCGCCGATATCTCCTTAATGGCATGTTCGCGCTGGGCGATAACCTCTTGCTGGGTGCGCAAACTGGCCTGCAAATTGGCACGCCGGCTGGCGAACAGCGCCTGCGCCTCCTTAGCCAGATGCGCTGGAACAGCGCTGGACAGGGCCAGCGTTTCACGCCCTGCTGCTTCCATCTGCAAACGCTCCACCTCACCAACCAGGCTACCAATATGTACACGCAGCTCGCCCACATCGGCCGTCGATGTCGTCGATTCCAGCACGATAAGGGGCTGGTCACGCGCCACCCGGTCGCCTTCCTTGACATGGATCTCTGAAACGATACCACCCTCCAGGTGCTGCACCATCTTCACCTGCGTGGCCGGGATTACCTCACCCTGGGCGCCACTGACCATATCCAGCGGCGCATAGGTCGCCCAGATCAGAAATGCCAACACGGAAAGGGCAAGAACATAGCCAAATAACCGGGCATTCAGTGCCCGATGCCAGGCCGAGGCGTGGTTAGGGATGGGTGCTTGCATCTTCGCCATCCTCATCGTTGTCGTTCTGTTCAACCGGCGGGAACGAGGCGTCACCAGGCGTGAATGTGGCCGACTGCGTCACCGGATACAGGCGTGGCACCGGTTTGACGCGCAGATCCAATACCCAATCCACTCCACGCAAGATATGCGGATCATGCGTGAGAACCACCAGGGTGGAACCGTGGGCACGCAAGGTATTCAGTACCGCATACAGGGCCAGTCGCCCCTCGTCATCCAGGGCGTCGGTCGGTTCGTCGAATACCGCCAAGCGACCGTTTGTGGCCAACGCTCGCGCGAGTGCCAGTCGCTTGCGCACACCCACGGCCAGCGTCCGGCCGCCCTCTCGCAACGGAGTGTCCAATCCTTGCGGGGTGTTGTCCAGCCAGGTCCGCAGACCGGCGGTGCGCACGATCGCGTTCAGGCGCTCGTCGTCCAGATCCGGGTTTGCCATGCGCAGATTATCCAGCACCGTAGCATCGATGAAGGCAGGTTCCTGCGGCAGATAGCTCACCTGTCGCCGCCACCAGGCCGGATTCATCTGGCGCAGATCGGTACCGTCCACCAGCACCTGGCCGCGACTGGACTCGACCAGGCCGCAGATCAGACGGGCCAGAGTGGTTTTACCGCTGCCGTTGCTGCCGATAACGCCTAACGCCATCCCGGACGTCAGGCGTACACTCAGGTGTTCAAACAATGGCATGGCCATGCCCGGGTATGCAAACGCCATGTCCGCCAGTTCCAGGCCACCACCGTACTCGCGCAGCTCGCTGCCGGACTCGGCCTCGTGTGGCAGCTTCAGCAACTCAGTAAGCTGCTGTTCGGCCAGATCAGCACGCGCAAACAATTCGGCCAGGCTCGCCAATCTCAGCATCGGCGCCAGGGTCCGCGCCGCCAGGATATTGGCACCGATCAGCGCGCCGGTGGAGAGATCCCCTGTGGTAGCCGACAACGCGCCCACCCCGATAATCGCCGTGCCCTGCCAGGCCGACAGCGTCCCGGTCAGGGTCTGGCTACCTGCGGCCGCGGCCGCGCTGGTACTCCGTGCCTGTAACCAGCGGCCTCGCACCTGTTCCCAGGCAGCACCCAGGCGGGTTTGTGCATTGAATACGCGCACTGTATCCGGCTGCTCGATCGCCGTCGTCGCTAGGGCGCGTGCGCCGGCATCATGCTCGGCGACTTCCCTGGCCAGACGACGCAGACGAGGACGGCCTGCGGCAATGGTTAGCCAGGCCAACACCAGCGCAATCAGGGCGATCAGGCACAGCCAGGGATCAATCATAAACAGTGCCACCAGCGCGATCAGGGCAAAAGGTGCGTCCAATAAGGCACCTACCGTGGCCGGCGAGGCCAGTTGTTCCAGCGTGTCCAACCCACGCAAGGCCTCGTGTCGCCGTGCCGGGGTCAAGCCGTTCAGGGCCGTCAGCCGGGCACCGGTCAGCGATCCATACACCCCCTTGGCGATTCTGCTGAGTGATGGTGCAAACAAATCCGCCGAAAGACGCTGGCGCACTGACCGAAAGGCCGCCTCGGCCAGCGAAGCAATGATTGCGCCGATGGCCAGCGTCACCAGTGTGGCATTAACCCCATAGGGCAGGTAATTGTTGAACACCAGGATGACAAACAGCGTCCCGGACAACCCCAGAAGGTGGATAAAAAAGGTCGCCCCCAGGAGCTCGGCAAAGCGTCCGGGATGGGTCAGCAGGAGTTTCAGTATGGATTTCATTCCGGCGTTTCAAATAAAGGGACGGCGCATCACGCGCCGTCCCTTTATATCATGCCAGTTTCGATCAGTTAGGCAAAGCTGCTGTCTTGATGGTCTCCGGCCCGGTTTGCTCTGCGGCCTTGGCCCCCGCCGGCAGACGAGTCACGGCATCCTCGCTCAGTACGCCCATAACATTGAGCAGGTTGTATGCCGACAGCAGGATGTCTGCATCAGCCGAGGCCGCATCGGACAATGCATTCATATACGCGGTTTCACCGGTCAGCACATCCAGCAGCGAACGCTTGCCGGCCTGCTGTTCCTTACGCGCCAGTTCGAGGAACTTCTCTCCCGCATCGACCTGCTGATCGAGATAGCCCTTGGTACGCTTGGCAATATCCAGCGACTGCCAGGCGTTACGCACCTGCTCAGTGACATTGCGCTCGCTGTCAGTCAGGTCTGAACTGGCTTTCGCCACCCCAAATTCAGCCGCCGCCACCTTGTGCCGGCCGGAGAAGCCCAGATCCACATCCCAGGTCAGTTGAATCTTGGTGGTGTTTTCCACCTTCAGTCCGCTAGTTCCGGACACATCATCCTTGTGCTTGTAGTCATGCAGCAATTCCAGCTTGGGCAGGAATGAGTTGGCGCGCTCCTCGCGCACCGCCTCGCGTTCCACATTCATATCCACGCGTGCATTGGACAAGGTCGGGCTATGCTCCATCGCCACCTTGATCGCGTCATCCATGCTGGCCGGTAGCAGATTATCCGGCAACATCGGCTTGCGCATCCCGGAACTCTGGGCCGGATAACGGCCAAACACATTGAGGAAACGGTTGCTGGCCTGCTGCACGGCCTGCTGCGCCCGCGCCCGACGGGCAGAAGCACCAGCCAGGGTAGAGCGTGCCTGCTGCACATCGGAGGCCTTGCCGGCGCCCGCTTCCAGCTTTTTCTGCTCCATCTGCAACTGACTGTACAGGCTCGCCTCGGAGCGGCTGGCATAACTCTGAACCTCCAGGGCGCGATACAGGTTCACATAGGCCGTTGCGGCCTCCAGCATCACCTGCTGACGCGTGCTACCAAGGCTGGTCTGCTTCTTGTTAACCTTGAGATCCGCCTGCCGCACGGCGGCGGAGGTTTTGCCGAAATCCCACAACAGTTGGGTAAAGGCCAGGTCATATTCGATCGGATCAAGATCCGTATTGGCCGTCGTTCCCGCGTTGTTGATATGTTCCTTGCCCGCCCAAGCCGTGAGTTTAAGGTTGGGATACCACTCGCCCATCTTGGCCTTGGCGGTGAGCGACTCTTTATCGAGATCGCTTTGCGCAGAATTGATCCGCCGGTCGGTCTTGAGCAACTCGGCCAGGAACCCTGAAAGCGGCTCGGGCACAGCCTTGGCTGCGGTTTGTATTGACTGCTGCGCCACCGCGTCAGGATTCTTTGCCACATCGGCGGCGAGGGCGCCTCCGGCTAAAAGTGTGGCACAGGCCAAAGCGATCGGCTTAAGGATGAATTGGGTCATGTTGGTTTTTCTCCGAAAAAAAACAGGTCAGGATGTCGCCAGAACGATATCAGTGACATCAATGGTCGGGTTGCCGGTCAGCGTGGCGACTTGCAACAAGTTGTCGGCCGTACTTCCAGCATCGTCGTCGTAATAGAGCGCGCCGCTGTCCGAGTCGTACAAGAACATCTTTCCGCTGACATTCGAGGTCGTAATGACGTTGGCCGCACTGTGGAAGATGTTTGTGCTGATCGGTCCATCACTACCCTGACCACTTAGGTAGGTAGTGCGGCTGAACACCAGCGTGTCGTCGGCGTGACTGAAGTCCTGGATAGTATCTGTGCCTTCATACTGACCATACCAGAACTTGAAGATGTCCTGCCCGCCGTTGCCCCGCAGGGTATCGTTGCCGCCACCGCCCCACAGGGTATCGTTGCCGCCACCGCCAGTGAAGTTGTCCGCCCCGATGCCGGCGCTCGCGATCACGAGGCTGGCGTTTGTTTCCGCCTCGGCGTTGAGCGTGATGGCCCCGGAAGAGCCCCCTGCAATCACCGTCAGCGAGGATCCATCCGAAATGGTTGCGGCATTGAATGTCAGGCTGCGTGCGTTGGCCGAGTTCTCGAAGATAAAGTTCTCGATGTTCAGGACTGTGGTCGCATCGAACACGACCGTAGCTGCGCCCACACCCATCTCACCGATGACTAGGTAATCGCTCCCAATTCCCCCATCAATCCGGTCAGTGGCCTGGAGATTACCACCCACATGGACGAAGTCGTTTCCGTCGCCCAGATTGATGGTGTCGTTACCTGCCGAATTGTTGTCCAGCAGGCTAAGCGTACCATTCGAGACGTTCATGTCGCTGGTGGTGACGAAATCCTGACCATTCCCGGCGTTGACCGTGTCGTCCCCGGCCCCGATTGAGATAAAGTCCGTACCGTTGCCGCCGGCGATGTTGTCGTTCCCTGCTCGGCTTACCACGAAATTCAGCGCCCCTTCCCCGGTGCTTACCGTGTCGCCTTGCGATCCGCCAAAAACAAAATCATTACCCACACCCCCTACCAGTACCTCGGCTTGGCTCTGGTTGCCAACGATCAATCCAAGGTTGGATTCGGTGAGGGTCGAGACATTGACGGCAGCGACACCCAGCGTTTCAAGGTTATAGTTCAGGCTCGCTGGATAGTCGTTGTTGTTTTGGTAACCAGGGCCTGGGTAAGTTGCATTTCCAGACAGTTGCCCTGGCGCCCTCGCAAATTGGGTGACTGGCAGACCTACGAACGAGTGCATGGCGTTAAGCGCCTGCGCCAGGTCAGTACCGCCGATTTTCCATGTGCCAGCATTGGCACCGCCCACAGTACCCGTGCCATACACACTCTTGTTAGCAAAGTTCAGAGTTCCGCTGTTGGCCAGAACAGCCCCCTTGTTCGCAAACGCAGCCATGCCACTTATGTTGGTTTGGCTCAATGTCGGATTTACGCCAGCAGCCACATCGAACAGGCCCAAGTTGCTTATCGTACCGATACCAGAAAGGTTATCGTTGGGCCCGCCGCCGCCATCGGCGATGCGTAGCGCACTGCCGCCATCGCCGGTGATGCTGCTCAGGCCGACCATGCTGGACAACTGGCCTTCCGCGAAGGTAACGTCCGAATGGATGACGATGTTCTCGATTCCGACAAGGCTGAGTCCGGCCATGTTGACCGTGCCGTAGATGTGCAGGGTGTCGTTGCCGTTCCCGCCGTCAACGCTTTCGCCCGCGACTGCCTCGGAAGTCGCGCGGCCGTTCAAGGTGCTCAGATTGAGAACATCTGAGAGTCCCGCAGCGATGTCACCGGATGCATATTGTCCTACCGCTGTCGTGCCTACGATAACGAAGGTGTCGTCCCCGTCCCCTCCTACGGCGGAATCACTACCCTCTCCGGCCCGAATGACATCAGCGCCGTTGCCGCCGAACAGCCTGTCCTGGGCCGATGAGCCGGTGATAGTATCGTTCCCGCCCGCGCCAAACGCTATCGTGCCGACGTGACCGGTGAGCGCCGAAAGGTTGATCGTGTCGTTAGCACTGGCTCCAACCACCACCCAGGCCACCTCCGCATCGTTTCCGTTCAGCGCTACCGCCTCGGGCTGATTACTGCCTGCTGCCTGGAAGAACACCTGTTCGACAGAGGTGTTCGTGATGGTGGCGACGCTAGCGCCAACATTGGGCGTCAGCCCCTGCTTGACCGTTGCCACGAAGTTCCCGCTCTCGCCATTGGTAATGTCGAGCTTGATGTTAACGCTGGACAGCTCGGTGAATGTCAGTTGATCGGTGCCAAGCCCACCGTCGACCGTATCCGTGCCTCCCAGCGAGGTCCCCTGCGCCATGCTGAAGCTGGTATTCCCGCTGCCGCCAACCAGGGCGTCGTTGCCCGTGGTCGCGTTCAGCACTTCGCTGAACGACTGCTGCACAGGCTGCCCCTGATTGTAGGAGTTGTCCTGCGGGGGAGGCGGTGGAACGTATCCGGGCTGCGGAACAAATGCCTGCACTGGCACCGGACCTGCCGGGCCCATTGGCCCCGACATCCCCGGGCCTCCGGGCATCCCGCCCATCATCGGATCCCCAGGCATTCCCGGACCTCCCATGGGACCCATCATCGGACCACCAAAGGGCTGCGGACCACCCGGCATTCCCATGGGACCCATCGATCCCGGCATTCCACCCATCATCGG
>SXGU01509474.1_pt1 | contig 12503 bp, 11 predicted proteins | sample 3174531 | NCBI WGS metagenome assembly SXGU01 (sample SAMN11356863, study PRJNA531348) | freshwater metagenome | isolation source: freshwater sample F1-140 | place: China: Fuxian Lake, Yuxi | collected 2017-12-25 | reverse complement strand
GAGGAGTGGTACCAGATTACCCTCGGCGGCTCATCCAGTAATGATGCCTCTTTAGGTGAGAGATTAGGCCCATCCGTTGCCAAGGCAGAAGTTCCTCACGTGATGAAGAGGATTTTTCTGACTTATCGCGACCTCCGTGGCGACGAAGAGAGCTTTCTCGATACCGTCCGTCGCATCGGCATCCAGCCTTTCCAGGAGCGCGTTTATGACAGTCATTAAAAATGGCGAATTCATGGAAAATGCATGGGTTCATCTGACCGATGAACCCATGCCTGCTTCCGGTGTAGTGACGATACCGCTGGATCGGTGGCTGAAATGTGTGCATGAGGGCACGCCTGGAGTTCGCTTGACTGCTACTGACACAGTGGAAAAGCTTGTTGCCGGAGAACTCAATAAAATACCCATCATCGTCCTGGACATGGCAGCGTTCACGGATGGACGAACATTCAGCCAGGCCCGGCTCCTGGAGCGACTGGGATATCGGGGAGAAATCAGGGCGCGAGGGGATTTCCTTCGAGATCAAATGTTCTTTCTAAGCCGCGTTGGCGTCAACGCCTTTGAATTCCCAGACGGTACGCCACTGGAAGACCGGCTGAAAGCCTTCAAGGAATTCAGCGTTACCTATCAGGCGGCAGCCGATAGACCAGAACCGCTGTACCAAAGACGCTGATTCAACTTGCCTCATCCAGTTACCGACAGGGCGTAATATCACCATGCACAAAATCAGACCGTTTACCAAATTAACGACCGTTATCCTCCCCCTGGGTTTGTTGCAGGCCTGCTCTTTTTCAGATTCGTCCATCTCCATATCCGAATCGATAGGATCGAGTTCCGAGTCATCCATAGGGAGCGTGGCCAGCTCCGGGTCATCCGTATCCAGTGAAGCCGCCAGTTTGAGCAAAGAGAAAAAAGCCTATCGCGACGATGTCGCGAATCTTACTTATTCGGTCGCTGGTTCATCCATGACCGCACGTGACTTTCCTAATGCGCTGGCGCGAACCGCTGGCCAATTCAAAATCAGCAACTGGTCTCAAGAAAAGGCCACTTTTTACGGAATTGGCAAAGGGCTCAAGCGCGCCGGGATTCCCAAAGAAAACATCGCACGCCAAGCTTTTCTTGCCAATGTCCTGACCGCCAACAAGGATGCACTAAGCTATATTCAGAGCGGCTACTCGCACTGAATTGACTCTGCTCAATAGCCGTCGCCTTGCGGCGTGCCTGGCCCTGGCCCTGGCGCTGGTGTCCCATCCCACGACCGGGGTGGAGACTCCGGCAGAATCCCTCGAATTCCTCTACATAGACGCCAATACCGGGGGCTCCAGCGGCGGTCACACGGCCGTAAAACTGGGTGATACGGTCTACCATTTCCAGAACGACGAGGGTTATACCCGCATCAGCCGCGAACACTGGAAACGCTTCCGGTTTATCTATAACGACGTAGACAACCGCAACATCCATAGCGCCCACATCGCACTCCGAGCCGAAGACTTGCAGCGGATTCGTGACCGACTCAGCCTGCTGTTCATAACACAAAATCGTCAGGTCGATTACCTGACTGCGCTGGAGCGAGACGAAGCAGTCTTGGACGCCCTTCAGTCTGGTGAACCCATCGAAGTTTCTGGGATTGGTTTTTTTGAGCAGAGGTCTCACGAATCGGCGGCATACAGTGACCTCAGGGGAGGTTTCGAGTCCACCCACTATCCGGGGTTCATCAATGCCGAGCGCAGACGCCTGCGCCGGCAACTCGAAATGCTACGTTATCGTCCACACGCCGCAACGGCAGATCTGCACTCAGACCAATATCCTGATTACCTGCCCACCTTCTCCGAGGAGATAGAAGATCTACATGCGCACTGGTTTGCCCTAACGGCGATTGATAAAGGTTGGCCCTTAAAGAATGGATCACTGATAGAAGCTGGTCAGTTAAGTCGGCGTCATGAAAAGCAGTGGTTGGCTGCTTACCATGACCAATTAAAGGCGGCCATCATCCAAACATTGGCATCGCCCTACCCTGGATCTGGCCGCTCTTTATTGTTATCGCTTGCCCGGTATCAAGCCATCTCGCTCTCCCTGTCCAGCGGAAAGCGGCTGGTTCTCGACATCTTGTCGAGCAGCTTCCCCCCAAGCCGGGAGGGTCTGACCGAGGAAGAAAAACCGCTCTTGCGGCAACTGATCACCCAACTTCAAACAACACTCCACGGTCTGGTTACCAGGGAATCCCAGCACCCGGAACCCGATGAAGCCAATTATCACCAAATAGAAGTTGCGGCCTCAGAGTTGAAGGAGGCCAAAGCAGGATTGGCACAGGAACGCCGCTTATCTTTCGCTCAAACAGAGGGTCCACCCCGGGGAGCCGGCCATGCTGTGATTCTCAACCACGCCATGTCAGCACGGCAATTCCAAACCGCCAACACCGCCGCGAGACTCAGAACAGAGCAGTTTCTGCAAAAAATGCAGGCAACCTACCGGTACCAGCTGATCACCCATAATTGCGTCACCGAGTTAGTCAGCGCCGTGAATTCAAGCTTCGAGCACGCAGATGAAAGTAACGCCTTGGGGGGACATCTGGGGCCCGGAGCGAACCAGGGCTATATCCCCTTCCGGTTTTTTGAACTGGTCCGCCGGCATTACCGCGTTACGGGTGTTGAAACCTTGCCCTCATACAGAAACCAGCGCCTTACTCAACTCACCCGCCAGGATACCGACTGGGTAGCTATAGCCCGGGAAAGCAACACACTGACTTCCGACATCTATAGGCCGCTCAGTGGCGACAGCGCCTTTCTGATGTTCACGGAAAATGCCTTCTGGACTCGCCCCTTACTGGGAACCCTCAATTTTGGCTATGGACTGGCCGCCACCGCCGCAGGACTTTTCACCGCCCCCGTAGATGAGGGATTGCTACTAAAAGAAGGGCTCTTCGGTCTCTTATTCAGTGTGCCCGAATTGGGGTTCTGGAATATCCGAAAAGGCAGTTTCAACGAGATGAGTCTCGGAGGGCACTCCGAACCCAATTAGGAGGAAAGCGTTAGGGATGAGGGCCACGTCCATGCGGCCCCATTCTTTATCCTTCTACTTCGCTGTCTTATTGACGATATTGATTCCCTTGAGCAGATTGAGCGCCTCGTTCAAAGGGTAATCCTGAAGGGCCAATGCATCCTCAATTTCTTCCTTGGTTTTCGGCGTCTCCTTAGCAGAAGGATCGTCCTTGCCCGGCACCTTCACCGTCGCCTTTTTGGCGTCAGGATTTTTGTTTTCGAGGTGGTTGGCAAGGTCAGACTCCTTCAGCGGACCAAATTCCGACTGCGCCGCCGCTTCCAGCTTGACACGTGATATTTGTACATCGGGAGAAATTCCCTCGGCTTGAATCGAACGGCCAGACGGCGTGTAGTAGCGGGCAGTTGTCAGCTTGACGGCGGCACCGTTGCTGGTCGGCAAGATAGTCTGGACCGAACCCTTGCCAAAGGTTTTCTCGCCCATGATGATGGCACGCTTATGATCTTGCAGTGCGCCAGCCACAATTTCGGAGGCCGATGCCGACCCCGCATTGATGAGTACCACGATCGGCGAGCCATCCAGTATGTCACCCGATGAGGCATTAAACTTCATCTTGGCATCCTCGACACGACCATCGGTGTAGACAACCAGACCCTCATCGAGGAAGGCATCGCTCACTGTCACAGCGGCATTCAACACACCGCCCGGATTGTTCCGCAAATCAATCACCAGCCCTTTGAGCTTGCCGCCCTTTTTCAAGTCGTCAATTGCCTCGATCATGCTCTCGCCCGTCTTGGCCTGGAAACTGGAAAGACGCACATAGCCGTAGCCCTCTTCAAGAATGCGACTTTTGACGCTCTTGACCTTGATAATGTCGCGGACAAGCTTCAGCTTGAGTGGCTGCTCAGCGCCCTCACGCACAATGGTCAGTACGATCGGGCTGCCAGGTTCACCGCGCATGATCTTGACCGCATCATTCAGGCTCATGCCTTTCACTGGCTTGTCATCCAGGCGGATGATCAGATCGCCTGCTTTCACGCCTGCCTTTTGTGCGGGGGTGTCGTCAATTGGGGAAATTACTTTAACAAACCCGTTTTCCATCCCGACTTCGATACCCAAGCCACCAAATTGACCCGTGGTGCCGACCTTCAACTCGTCGTATTGCTCTTTGTCCAGATACGCCGAATGCGGGTCAAGCCCGGTGAGCATGCCGCGAATCGCATCCTCCAACAGCTTCTCATCCTTGACCGGTTCGACATAATCCTGCTTGATCCGGCCATAGACTTCGGACAGGGTCTTCAGCCCTTCAAACGGAATTTGCGTTTGGTCAGCCGGCACATCGGTCTTGGTCTCGACCTTCTCAGCCTGCGCCGGGCCGGTGACGCATAAAAACAGCCCAAGCAGTGGCCCCGATGTCAAAACCCGCAGTTTATTCTGTCGCAACATATCGCTCTCTTGAAAAATGAAATTTGGGAACATTGGGCCGTTTAACCCTGTTCGGAACACCAGACAAGCGGATCGACTGGCTGCCCCTGCTGCCGGATACCGAAATAAAGTCCAGGCTTGTCCCGTCCCCCACTCGCACCCACGGCAGCAATCACATCACCGCTGTTTATCCTGTCATCCTTCTTCCGGTAGAGGGTCTGATTGAACGCGTAGAGGCTCATCGTTCCATTGCCATGATCGATGATCAACAACAATCCGTAGCCTCGAAACCAGTCGGCGAAAACCACCTTCCCGCTAGCGGCCGCTTGCACCTGCGTACCCTCCTTGCCTTGAATCAGCAGGCCATCCCAGCGCCCACTCATGCGCGGACTTCCGTACTTGGCCAAGACCACTCCCGCAGGCGGACATTGTCCTTTTCCACCTTGCTGTGCGGGTAGGCTCCGGACTGAAGCAGCGGGCTCATCAACCGCTTGTGGATCCTGCACAACCATGGACTGTATCAACCCTGTCAGGCGCGTCTCATCCTCTTTAAGCTGAACCAGACTGGCAGCCTGCCCTTTAAGTTCCTGATCCCAGCCTGCCAGTAATTGACGGCGCGCCGAACTCGCTTCCCGCAACGCCGCCCGCTCTTTCTGACTGCGCTGACGCAATTCGGCCTGTTGCGCCGACTCCCGCATCAACTCTGCCTCTGTGTTGCGTACCTCGGCCACGTCAGCCTGCCAAGCCTGGATCAGGACTGTTCGCGCTTGGTTAAGGTAGCCGTAATAGGCTAGCACACGGGCTAATCGGGACGGTTCTTCCTGATTCAGCAGGAGTTTCAGCCAGTCTTTCCGACCAATGACATGAGCGCTCCGCAACTGGCCCGCCAACTGTTTCTGCTGCTGCTTGACCGAAACCTGTAGCTTGTCACGCTGAATCTTGAGTTCGCGGACACGTGTTTCGCGGGCTCTTGATTGCGCCTCCAACTCATTGAGGGTCTTAGCTAATTGGCCCAGTTTCAGCTCCAGATCCGACAATTGCTGGAACAGCCCATCCCTCAGCGCCTGCAACGCCTCCTGAGTCCTCCGGGTGGACTGGATACGATCCCTGACTTCACTGAGCGGCACTTGAGATGGCGAGGAAAAAACAGCGCACGCCACCAGCAAAAGCCCCAAACCAAAGAGAATTCTCAAAAAGAGGAAAGGTAAGATTGGCTGGAACCTCAGTTGAGTAATGATCTGCCTGTCATTGCAGCCGGTTTCTCAATACCCAACATCTCCAGCATGGTCGGCGCGATATCCGCCAGATTGCCACCCTCAAGCAGTTTTTTTCCATGGTGTCCTCTGTAGACCAGAGGCACCGGGAAAGTCGTGTGCTGTGTCAGCGCCACGCCTGTATCGGGATCGACCATTTGCTCAACATTGCCATGGTCGGCCGTAATCAGCAACTCGCCACCGACCTTATCCAAGGCCGTCACGACACGCTGCAACGAGGCATCCAGGGTTTCGACTGCCTTCACGGCGGCGTCCATGATGCCGGTATGCCCGACCATGTCACCATTCGCATAATTGCAGATGATCACGTCAAACTCACCTCCCTCAATGGCTTTGACCATCTCGTCGGTAACCTCCTTCGCGCTCATTTCCGGCTGTAGATCATAAGTTTTCACATTGGGTGAAGGTATCAGGATGCGCGACTCACCCTCAAACGGATCTTCCCTGCCCCCATTGAAGAAAAAGGTGACATGTGCGTATTTCTCGGTCTCCGCCAGACGCAGCTGCGTCAACCCCTTTTCGGAGAGCACCTGGCCCAAGGTATGAGTAATGCTTGCCGGTGGAAAGGCGATCGGATAATTAAAGTCCTGATGATATTCGGTCAGCGTCACGTAAGCGGCCAATTTGCGCACCACATTACGGTGGAATCCGGTGAAGTCCGCATCATTGATAGCCTTGGTAATTTCACGGGCGCGATCAGCGCGGAAATTCATGAAAACCACAACATCGCCATCCTCCAGATGCACTTCTTGCTGCCCCTCCGGCACAACCAGCGTGGTTTGAACAAACTCGTCGGTCTCACCCCTGGCGTAAGCCTGCTCAAGACCCGCCATGGCCGAGATCGCGGTGAATTCACCCTGGCCTTCGACGATCAGCCGGTAAGCCTTCTCGACCCGATCCCAACGATTATCACGATCCATCGCAAAGAAGCGGCCCGCCATAGAAGCAATACGCCCCGCACCCAATTCGGCAAATTTGGCTTCAAGCGCCTGGATTGATGCACCCGCGCTTTGTGGCGGCGTATCGCGACCATCCAGGAAGGCATGCATATAGATCTTTTCCAGGCCATTGCGAACGGCCAATTCGGCCATCGCCTGAATCTGGCGATCATGGCTATGTACACCTCCGGGGGAAAGCAACCCAAAGAGATGCAGCGCCTTACCGGCAGACTTCGCCTGCTCTACCGCTGCCGTCAGGGCTGAATTGGAAAAAAATGATCCGTCGCGGATGGCCTTGTTGACCGCAGTAAAATCCTGATTGATCAAGCGCCCTGCCCCCAGGTGCAGATGGCCAACTTCCGAATTACCCATCTGGTCGTCCGGCAACCCCACGGTTTCCCCAGCACAGTGCAGCACGGTATGCGGGCAAGACTGCCACAGTCCTGACCAGGTTGGTGTATTGGCCGCCGCAATGGCGTTGTATTGAGAGGATTCGTTGTAACCGAAACCATCAAGAATGATTAGAACAACGGGTTTAGGGCGATGCGAGTTCAACGTATAATCTCCGGCTGAGTTCAATTTGAACCAAAGCTATGGGCAAAACAAGGAAACGACGATGTGATCTGTCGCGTCATCAAGGCAGCGATTTTAGCTGTTTTTGCTTCGCCCGTCGTGCATTACGACGCTCTCCATAGGGCCATGCGAATTTGGGATATACAGGGACACAACATAGTATGAAGCATGCAACCCTCATCAACCGGGACGAAGACATTTCCCAAGCTGCACGCTGTATCAAGGCCATGGCTCACCCGTTGCGCCTCAAAATCCTCTGCTTGCTTGGCGATGGCAATGCCAGTGTCCAGGAGATCGTCGATGCCTGTGGCACGACACAAAGCAACATCTCGCAACACCTGGCAATTTTGCGGGAAAAGGGCATCCTCGGCTGCCGTAAGGAAGCAAACCGCGTGTACTATTATGTCGACGACAAACGTACCCTCAAGCTCATCACGCTGATGCGTGAGGTTTTCTGTCAAGACTCCAACTCAACCAGCACTCCCCACTAAGACCCAAAATGAACGTAACACCTGATCGCCTACTGGAATTCATTGGCAATCACTGGCTGATGGCCAGCGGCCTATTCATCATACTCATCCTGCTTATCCAGGATCTAATTGACGCCGCTTTCCGTAAGCACAAAACGGTTTCGGCTACCGAAGCCGTGGTTCTGATGAATGATGAGAACACCATAGTCGTCGATGTGCGGGAACCCAACGAATTCGCCGAAGGCCATATTGAAGGCGCCCGCAACATTCCGCTGGCCAAACTGGACGAACGTGCGGCTGAACTTGAAGCGCACAAGGCAACGCCCGTCATCGTGAATTGCCAGTCAGGCACCCGTTCCTCGGCTGCCAGCAAAAAGCTGACTGCACTAGGGTTTTCTCAGGTTCATGAACTCAAGGGCGGGATTTTCGGCTGGAAGGATCAAAACCTGCCGATCACCAAAAAGCGCAAGTAACACGTCATTGGCAAGACAAGACAGCTCTCAACTCCACCTAAACAACTAAGATCCATGGCAGAAGAAAACACCAACACAGCAGAAAGACTTTTCAACATCCAGAAAATCTACGTCAAGGATGTCTCATTTGAAACCCCCAATTCGCCAGAAATTTTCACCCTGGCCTGGGAAAATCCAAAAGTCGAATTCAACCTGTCAAGTAGCGCCGAGCAGATTCAGGAAGGCGTTTACCAGGTTGGCCTGTCCGTGACCGTCACGGTAAAGCTTGAGCAGAAAACCGCCTATCTAATTGAAATCACCCAATCCGGCATCTTCAGTGCCAGCGGTTTTCAGAATGAGGAAATGGGACACCTGCTCGGCAGTTATTGCCCCAACCTGCTCTTCCCTTATGCCCGCGAAGTGATCTCCGACTTGGTGAGCAAAGGCGGCTTTCCTCCCATGCTGTTAGCCCCTGTCAATTTCGACGCGCTCTATTCCCAGCATATCCAGCAAATGCAACAAGCTCCCGAGTCTGTAACCAGTCACTGAACGGGTTCACCCAACAATGAGACGGGTACGGCGCGTAAGTGCTAGATTTCCGGCAAATCACGGCAGACAAACCCAGCAGGGATGGCAAACATAACCGTATTCGGTGCCGGCTCTTGGGGCACCGCACTTGCTATCCTGCTGGCCCGCAACCAGCATCAGGTCATGCTGTGGGGTCATCGTGTGGATCACATGACCGCCCTGACGCACGAGCGCGCCAATCAGCGTTATTTGCCAGGCATTGCTTTTCCAGATCGCCTGGCGATGACGGGAAACCTTGATGCCGCCGCTCACTTTTCACCGCTTTGGCTGATCGCTGTCCCCAGCCATGCGTTTCGTCGCCAGCTGGAAGCACTAAAACCGTATTGCACGCCCGGCTGCCGCATCGCCTGGGCAACCAAGGGGCTAGAATTGCAAACAGGGGAACCCCTGCATCGCGTAGTAGGCCACGTTGTTGGCAACAACCTGCCTGCCGCCGTTCTCTCAGGCCCTACGTTTGCCGGAGAAGTCGCTGCCGGCCAACCAACGGCGATTACAGTGGCCTCGAAAACCGCAGACTTCGCTAGTGAATTGGTTGGATTACTGCACAATGACCGCTTTAGAGCCTACTCCAGCCACGACATCATCGGGGTAGAACTGGGTGGCGCCATCAAAAATGTGCTGGCGATTGCGGCCGGCGTCGCTGACGGTCTGGGTTATGGTGCCAACGCACGCGCAGCCCTGATTACGCGGGGTCTAGCCGAAATGATCAGACTGGGCACCACACTGGGTGGCAAGCCTGACACCCTGATGGGGCTCTCCGGCGTTGGCGATCTGATCCTTACCTGCACGGACAACCAGTCCCGTAACCGCCGTTTTGGCGTGGGCCTTGGGCAAGGACGTGACCGTCAGACAGTGGCCACCGAAATCGGCCAGGAAATCGAGGGCATCCCCACCGCCAAAATCGTTCACGCCCTGGCGCAACGGCATGGCATTGACATGCCCATTACCGAACAAACCTACCGTATTCTTTACGAGAATCTCCCGCCTGCGGAAGCGGTCACCAACCTCCTTCTGCGCGACCCAAAACCAGAAAACAGTCATGTCTGAAGCAACGCTTTTACACTTTGGCCAAATCAAAAAAAGCGCGGGACGTCCCGCGCTTTTTCCGTAGGGCAAAGAGGATTACTCGACCAAAAACTCTCGCATCATGCCCATATCCTCATGCTCAAGGTTATGGCAGTGGTACATAAAGGGACCCCTGAAGTCCTCGAAAGGCTTGATGATGCGAACTTTCTCGCCAGGCATGACCAGCACTGTGTCTTTCCAGCCCGAACTCATCAAGCCATCCTTGACGGTAGCGTAATCCTCGGCCTCGCCGGCACCGATAGTGCGGCTGAGCACCTGAAACTGCTGGCCATGCAGATGAATCGGGTGCGCCATGGAAAACATCATACCCATTCCTCCCATGCCACCGCCCATTCCCATGCCTTGACCGCCACCCTCCTGGCCGTGATTCATGCCCCCCATGCCGCCCCCGCCCATCATGCCATGACCCATACCGCCCATTCCGCCGCGCATCATCATGCCCGGACCACCGCCCATGGCATGTTCAGATGAGCCAGGAGACGCAGCGGGTTTTCCGGCCGGTTCCGATCCGTGACCACCACCTGACTCGGCCCCGGCTGCTGCACCACCATGCCCCCCTCCACCACCATGGGCGTGGAAAATCTCCAGCAGTTGCACAGTATTGACGGGCACCCGCTCAAAGGGCAGAAAGTCGCCGCTCTTGTAAGACCGTCCGTTCAACAGCATGGACATCGGATCCTCAGAAATCCCAATGGGAATCGGCTTGTCCTTGTTGGCCACGTCATTGAGACGATAGCGGCGGATAGTCGACAAATGAGCAGGCAAATCCGGACTGTCGCTAACCTCACGGGCAATATGCACTTTTAAGATGGGGAAATCGCTGCCCACCGGCAGGCTCATACCCGCCATCATGCCCACTCCCATGCCATGACCCCCTCCGCCCATGCCACCACCGTGTTGCATCATCTGTTCGGCCATCTTCGGCAGGACACCCTTGAACGGCAGACTCCGCAGAGTCACTTCGGTCCCCTTGCTGCGTCCGCTGAAATCCGCCCAAATATCCAAGCGTTCACCCGGCGCAATCATCACGTATGGTCGATTTTCCGGAACTTCGAGAAGACCGCCATCGACGCCGATCACTGTCACCCGGGAACCATCGCTCCAACCCAGCTTGTAGATACGGGCCGTGGAACCATTCAATACACGCAGCCGATAGGCACGGCTGGCGACTTCAAATTCGGCGCTGGGACGGCCATTGACGAGAATCTTATCGCCATAAAACCCGACCATCCGGTCATGCATGGTGGCGCCATAAACAAATTGGTTCTTGTCGTCGAAACGGCGGTCCTGAATAACCACCGGGATTTCGTATTCGCCTCCAGGCAGTCCGAGCCTGGCCTCCTCCTCGTCATTGACGATAATGCCGCCGGCTAAGCCGTAATACACCTGGCTGGCCGTCGTTTCATGCGGATGCGGATGATAGATATTGAGTCCAGCGCGGTTCAGCACCTCGAATTCATAGACCCGCGTCTGCCCATTACCGATGACATGGTCGGGATGGCCGTCCATAGCGGATGGCACGTGCAGACCATGCCAGTGGGTGACGCTCGGTTCTGGAAGCCTGTTGTGAAAATTGATCCGGACCTTCTGCCCTTTTTGCAATCGGATGATGGGCCCCAGATAGCTACCGGGAATTTCCGCCAGCACGCTCTCCGGACCGCTGAGCAATTTCGCCGTATAGCGGTAGACCCTGGTGGGCTGGCCGGAAAGGATGGACACACTGTCCACCTGGGCCAGCAGATCCAGCTCAACATCCGGCTTGAAGTTTAGGTTGGCGCGGTTTGCACCACTGCCCATTTCCATGGCCCGCAACCATGAAGGCGCGGCGCTGGCGGCCAGCAGCCCCCAGCCGGTCATGCGCATGAAACGACGCCGGGAGTGGAGAAATTGAGTGCTCATGAAGACCTCCGTTACTTTTGTAGTTGTTTTGATGGTCCGCCTTGCGGCTATCGGCCCTTAACCGGGTAAACCCGATCAACAACACCCGTACGAAGTATCGAGCCAGCGATGCGAGCCGCTTAAAGGATAGCCATTATCAGACAAGGCTTATCCACCAGCATAGCGCAAACCATCCAGAGCACAAAAATTTACATCACAAGTGAAACGCCTATCAAAGGACATTTACGAGGCGCAACTCAGGGCGGTGGGGTGGGATTACAAGCAATTCAATTGGCGCCAACTCCTTTACTGATGGCCTCATCGAAAACCTTCAGACGTTTCGGGTGTAGATAGACCGCTTCTCCCCGCTTTATTTCAAGCGTATTTAGCCGATCGCGACTGAGTTGAACCTCGATGATCCCCTGCCCGTTTTGACGGGCCAGCTCCACCCAGACCGTCGCCCCGAGGGGCCGAATGTCATACACCTTCGCGGCAATCGCCGAGGCAGCCGGACTTTCCCGCAAAATCTCGATCTCATGGGGCCTTGCATAAAAAACGGCAGCCCCCTGGTTATCCGTTCCTTCTGGCAGCAGTATCTGAGCATCGCCGATATTGGCGTGTCCGTCATGCACCCGCCCATGAAACAGGTTCACGTCGCCCAAAAACTCGAACACAAAGGGCGAAGCCGGATGGTCGTAGACTTCCTCTGGGGTGCCAACCTGCTCAACCTGACCTTCGTTTAGAACCACCACGCGATCTGCAACTTCCAGCGCCTCTTCCTGGTCGTGTGTCACGTAGAGCGACAGGATGCCGAACTGGCGCTGG